>JGI12635J15846_10000363_pt1 | contig 37551 bp, 37 predicted proteins | sample BlaSpr_A8_OM2_M2_FD_15846 | JGI IMG/M metagenome (IMG submission 15846)
CCCACCGGTGCCATTTCGTTCGCTCGACGGTTGAGCTTCTCCAGGGCTTCGCGCTTCATCCGCAACTTCATCTGGGAATACTTCTTGAAGACTTGCGCGTCGCTCTGCCGGAGCAGCTGCGTTACCCATTCGTCGGCTACGCCTCCGGCGCTCAGCCTTGTGGCGTAGGCAGAGCGCAGGTCGTAAATCCGAAAATAGGGAATCTTTGCCCGTCGCAGAGTTTTCGTCCAAACGGTCTTGAGTTTTTTGAGATGTCCGGTCGGATTCAGATCGCTCGGAAACAGATACGGTCCTTCGCCTGCAATCGCCATCTGATTCTTGAAAGCCTCGATGGCGAGCGAGGGGAGGGGAACTTCGGCCGTGCCGTTTGGAGTCTTCGAATCCGGTATCCAGACCACCGCATTTTGCAGATCCACTTGGTCTTTTCGCATCAGAATCAGTTCCTTGTAGATCCGCAACCCGGTCTCCGTAATGATTCGAACCACGTTCCGCAAGTATTGTGGAGCGTGGGATTCGATCTTTTGTTGTTCGGACCACGAGACAAGGTTCGGGAGATGCCACCCAGCGAACGCGATAAGAGAACGCCAATGTTATCGGTTTGTCGCCCAGTAGGTTGTGCAACAGGCTATAAGGCCAAAGGTAGCTTACGTCCCAGCCAGCCAACCCCCGAAAAATATGGTCCCCCTCGGCGAGGTGAGTTTGTATGTGAAACCCCTCTTCGAGTCCAAGAAGTGGAGTTAGGACAAGCGCTGAAGGTTGACGGTTGAAATTGAAGACTAAGGGAAGTCGGGCAGTTTCGCCTTCGACGAGATTGAGATCATGGGTTCCGCTCGGTAGCGATTTGGTCGGGGCAAATTCCACCAGTGATCTTAATTGAAACTGTGGCTTGCGCAGAGAGAAGTGAGAGGTCGTCTTGAAGTTTGGATCGATAACTGGACGAAGATCGTAGCTTACTCCAGCCAGAAGTGCGTCGAGATTAGCGGCGGGATTTGAGTCCTTTTCAAAGGTTAAAGGAGCACCGAGCCAGCCCGGACCCACCTGGGCGGCGGAACTCAACTGCATGTCATACGTAAGTTTAGGGCTGCCGGTGCCTCCTCCGATTACCGGTGAATAGGAAATTGTGCCCTGCGAAGAACCTGGTTGCGAGGCAAGGTTGTAGACGTAGCGGGTCTTGTAAAACCAACTGGATGGCCAGTCGTCGCGGTCGCAGAGACGGACCTGGGACGCGCAGTCAGTTGCTGGTTTGTCGGCGTACGGAGCGGGAGGCTTGCGTGTCGGATCCTTTTTGCGCTCGAAGCCAGTAACTTCCGCCCAGAGAACATGAACAGGCAGTGCAATAAGGTACTGACTGCTGGTACACGTGCCAGGCCCGAAGTCGGCGGGACCGAAGATAAGCACATTCGCCGACTCCTTGGCTTGGGTGACAACTTTCCAATCGAGACTTGTACAACGGTTCTGCGTGTCTTGGCTTGGAGGCCCGACATTGACAACGAGTATCGAGCCGGAAAGCAGAACCTTCGAACCGACGATGGCGGCCGTCCAGTCCTTGTGGCCGTGCGCCGCATTGTAGGTGTCAATATCATGGATACCTTTGGGGTCGCCTCCGGCGATCCAGATCTTGTCTGTATAGCGGTCAAAATAGACAACCTGACAGTCGCCGAAGTTCACCTCTTTGTGTTCGCGCACGAATCGAGCTTCTACTTTCGGCTGGTTCGCAAAATCGTAGCACGTTACTGGACCGCCGACCTCGGCGGCATGCAACGGCAAACATCCAAGGAAAAATATGGAAGCGAAAAGAGCGGAGAATATTGAGGTTCTACACCATGTAGTTCGAGCCCACTGAAAATCGCGCCCAACCACTGAGACGAAATTAACGGGAAACGAGATCATTGTCGTAGGTTGATGCGTGTCGTTTCTGCAATAACACGCTAAAGTTACTCCGTGTGGAGAGAGTTACGATGACGCGTACGTTATCTATATTTAGTTGCTGTATCAAGAGATGTAGAAGATTGATACTGACTCATTTTGGAATTGAGTCACCATCGAGAGACGAGATGCGTTGCAGACAATACGACGCGAAGATTTGAAGACGCGATCTTCATTTAGGTGATGCGCAAAGCCACGCCAATGTGACAGCCCGGTCCTAATTCTTAAGTGATCCTGAGGCGATTGAATATGGGGACTTTGGCGATGTCCACCACGAATGCAAAGACAACTGCCCCCGCAAGCGTTCCACCCATCACGAGTAACGTCAAAGGCGCCATTGCGATCCCGCGATTCGCCATCGTTGATGCGATCAACAGGTCGGCTACCGACGAAAGTACCAGCCAGAAACTTGGGCGTGTCGACCACAGGCGCCGACGAGTTCGATTCGTATATGTCGTAGCTTGATTGCCGTACACAATGACTAGGAAGGCGAGAGTTTGCAGCGCGTCGATTCCCAAACCCAGGCGAAATTTGCCAATGGCTAGCACCACCGTGCAAAACACTAGCTCGGAAATGCCCATGAAAGCGCCCGCGATGGTTAAATCGCCGACTCGCCACGCGCTGGGCATCGGAGAAGGTCGCACGTTGTCCGTGGTCAGGCTCATGCCTAAGAAATCGCCGGTGATCATGATAATGACCATCAGCATGGGGGTGAGAATCGCATGCCCGGTCATGATCAGACCAACCGCTAGGAACAAAACCTGCACCGTTTTCTTCGTGACGGAATTCAAGGTATAGGTCAGGATGCGCTGGAACGTTATCCGGCCTTCTTTAACTGCGGCTACAACTCCGACAAGTCCCGGCTTGGTTAGCACGATTCCGGCCGCCGACTTGGCGACATCCGTCGCAGTCGAAACCGCAATTCCCATCTGCGCCTGGCGAAGAGCTGGGGCGTCGTTGGCGCCATCGCCGCACATGCCGACGGTGTGGCCACTCTTCTGAAATGCCTGAACGAGGTGAAACTTATCCTCGGGAAGGACTCCGGCAAAAACCGCAAAGCTTTCTGGGCGCACGCTCTCCGGTATTGGACCGGGCGGGCAGACCGTTCCGTCGAGTCCTACTGCTCGCGCAATGATCGCCGCGGTGGCCGGTGCATCTCCGGTCACCATCACGGTGCGTACACCCAAATCGCGCAGCTCCTTGATAAGCTCGGCCGCGTCCGTGCGAGGTTGATCACTCAACGCGATGATTCCCGCAAGCTTCATCGCCTTAGGTGTGCCCACAGCAACCGCCAGAACGCGAAATCCCTTCCGTTCGAGCTCGCTCGCCGTCGCGGCCGCAGTTGGCACTTGTTCGGTCAGCTTAGTAACGGCTGCAAACGCTCCCTTCACGGCACGCAGCGTGCCGCCGTTCGCATCCGCCGCTGTCGCCTCGCACATCTTTGTGGTCGGGTCAAACGGAACGAACTTGATCAACTTCGGCAGATTGGCGGTGCTTCCTTTCGCAGCCGCCGAGCGGATGGCAGTGTCAACGGGATCCTGTCCGCCATCGGAACTGGCTAGAGCCGCCATTCCCAGAACACGCGCTTCATCGAAGCCCGGTTCAGGACGAATCGCCGTTACCGCCAGCTCGTTAAGAGTCAGCGTCCCCGTTTTGTCCGAGCAAAGAACGTCCAGCGTTGCCGCCTCGTCCACAGCGGACAATCGCGTGGGTAGCACGCCCAATTTTGCCAGAGCCTTGGCGCCTATTGCCGCTGCAAGCGTAAACGTGGCGGGCAATGCTACAGGAATGGACGCCAAAACAGCCGTTAGAACGAGGGGAACGATCTCGCCGACCGGCATTCTACGGGCACGCGCGTAGGCGACTAGCAAAACTATGATTACGCCGTTGAACATCGCAAGATTTCGCACTACGCGCACGACGGTTTTCTGCTGCGTGCTCTCAACATGGGCCGTGCGGACGAGTTCCGCGGTGTGGCCAAACTTCGTGGTTGCTGCGGTTGCGGTGACAATTCCAGTTGCTTCTCCCCGTCGCACCAGCGCTCCGGCATAAGTTTGCACGCCCGGACCAGCTTCGATGGGGACGGATTCGCCGGTGAGCATGGATTGATCCAGCAGAATCGATCCGTCAATCAACTTTACGTCGGCTGCCACCACGCCACCCAGCGATAGCTTCACTGTGTCGCCCGGCACCAGGTCAGTAGCAGGAATATTCTTCCAATCGCCGTCGCGCCGCACCGAAGCCGTAAGCGCGAGGCGCGATTTCAGCGCGGCAAGAGTGGCCCGTGCACGCCCCTCCTGAAAAAACCCGAGAGCAGCATTGAATACCAGCAGCGCGGCGATCACCGCAGCTTCGACGTACTCGTGGAGGACCGCCTGGAGGATGATCGCGGCTTCCAGCATCCATGGGACCGGCGCCCAAAATTTGGCCAACGCCATTCGCCATGGCTGCACCGCGATGTCCGGCATTGCATTTGGGCCGAACTTCGTTAGCCGCGCTCGGACTTCTTCGCTCGTTAACCCGCTCGACACGTCTTCGGCACCAATGTCCTGCGCTGTTTTCGCTGGAACGGGCGGGTTGTCAATGGTGGCAGGCATCGGTTTACAAGGAACTTCGAATCGAGTCTTTCATGCGAACGTAGTATCTTAGTGGCTCTGAAGAATCCGTACTGTTCACTTGGGAACACTGTGCGATCGCCGCCAGAGGTTCGCGGATCAGGCAGGATGACAACGATTTCCCTCCGCCAGCTACTGTGACGGCCCTCACAGAGATAAAGAAGCTAAAGTGATCGTATAACCGAGCCAGCAGACACAAGGAAGCCGGCGGAAATTCGATTGGTTTCCGTAGTGGCGGCGATGGAACGCCTCGATCGCTTTGCTGTCCAGGAGAGGTCTCATCGTGAATCTTGACAACCAGCACCTGCCTCGGCGCCAGTTTGCGAAGTATCTAACGGCCGCCGGCATCGTCGCGGCTGTCGGCGGACTCATGATCTTGATCCGCGCGCGAAGGAATTCCTACCCGGTCAAAGTTGTGGCACAGGTGGCAGACATCCCCGTTGCGGGGTGAAAGTCATCTCTTATCCGAATGACGAGCATCCTTGTTTCCTTCTGCATCCATCGGAGCGCACCTTTATTGCGTTCAGCCGACTTTGCACCCACGCCGCCTGCCCAATATTTTACCGGCCGGAGGAGCATATATTTGTATGTCCCTGCCACGGTGGAGTTTTCTCGGCAGCCGACGGCTCCGTCCTCGATGGCCCGCCACCGAAACACCTCCAGCGCCTAGTCCTCGAATTGCATGGCCAGGATTTGACCGCCGTAGGAATGGTCCAGGGCTAACAAGGTTCCCCGTAGGCATCGGCGAGATGAAGCTGTTTGCTTCGTTCCTGATGCGCCAGCACGATACTTGATTCTCAATTGCCACGCCGCTTGAACGAGCGAGCCTCAACTCGTCCGTAACAGACAGGGGATAGGTGTGAATGAAACAGTTTCGGCTTACTCCTTCTGTCTCATGGCGCATAACAAGATTCTCAACTGCGTTTGGTGTATTCCGAGCGCCCGATTTTCCGGTGACGTCCCTCACATCGGAGCATGACGTGAGTCACAGCATCGATGGCGGTGGTGGGAGAGGCTACGGATAGCGGAGGTGCAAGATGCAAAAAGACGAGCGCGACCTTCTGGATGTCTTGAAATTCGAACTAGAGTTCTTGGAGAAAGGAGGGTACGGTCGTTCGCCGCGCGAGCCCTGGAGGCCGCAATTCATTTTCGAAGATTCCCCGACCTGTATGAACTACGACTCCAAAGATCATCCTGATCCCTGCGGCGAATGTGTTTTGATGCAACTGGTTCCCCCAGCAGGTCGCGAAACAAAAATTCCGTGCCGGCATATCCCCTTCAATGCCGACGGCGAGACGCTGGATTCGCTCTATCGCTACGCCGACCAGTTCGAAACCGAAAGACTCTTCGGAAATTGGCTCCGGGCCACAATTGCGACGCTCGAAGAACAGCGACGGACTTATCTTGACAACTCCAGCGGACTGTCGGCTGCTCGGCCAGGTGAAAGCAGGGGAGAACCTCTGTTCCAAAGCCTGCATCCGAAGTGTGCCAACCCGGCGTGCCCCACCGCTTTTCATTGGCTCGGAGGAGGCAAGTTCTTCCGTTTTCGACGCGATTCGGCCGAAGCGAATGCGGATCATCCGACGAGTCAGACGGGGACCGCTGTCCTCGGCGTAAGGCACTACTGGCTTTGCGAGCACTGCTCTCATGTCTTTACTTTGGTTTACAACGAAAGCGAGGGCGTGATGCTAAAACTGCTCTGGCCGGAACTCCCTGTTGCGGAGTTGCCAAAGCAATTGACAACAGGGTAGCGGGAAAACGTGATCGTGAATGCGAAATGCAGGCAGTGTATATCAAATGATTCTTGCAATGCGTTTCTCCCAGTTTTGCGGCGCGAGAAGCGGGATGCATCTTTTTGTTTGTTCTTGCTTCCGGCTCGGTGGCCGTGACTGAATTCGATTTATGCGGCAGGCCGTGAGGACTGCGAGCGTGCGATGTCACTCTCCACAGGATCCGGGCTTGCCTGGTGGCCACTGATTTCTTCGATGTGAATGGAGTAAAACACCGGAAGGTCCCGGTCGAATTTCCCGCGAGTCTGAGCGGCCGCAAATCCGGTTTGCCACCACAAAGACCTTTTCTCCAGCACTGATTGTGCTTGTTGTCTCACCTTCGAATACTCTGGCGTATCGGGATATTCCTCGTAACGCCCGCGGACGACAACGCTCGTCCAGGCCATGTGGCTGTGAACTTCATCGGCTTCCACCGATACCAGTGGGTTCGAGCGCATCCATTCAATCTTTTGTCCCATGGTGGCAAACCCGTAGAGGCGATCAGGCTCAAATGCAAAATAGACCGGTACGATGTACGGCTGATTGTCCCGAGCGCACGCAAGCCGCCCAAACCCGAGTCGCGCGAGAAAATCGTGACATTGTTGCCGGCTCAACTCCGTTACGAGCACGGGACACCTCTTTCTTAGGAGTGAAATTCCTCCAATCCAACCTCTTCAACCGCGAACGGTGAGAACCGGACATTGGGCATGCACAACCACTTTGTGTGCCGTGGTGCGTTCGAGATGCGTGGCAGCTCCCAGGTGCTTCGCCGCGTCCCGCACTCCGAGAACGATCAGGTCCGTGCTGTGTTCCTTCGCGACGCTGAGAGTGCAGTCGGCCGGGTTGCCATAATCGACGACTGTTCGAGGTCGGCACCACTGGGCGTCCTTGGGAACCAGTTGCCCAAGTTTGGATATGGTATTTGTCGCAGATGCCGTATTTCCGTCGTCTGGCTTTTCAAGATCGCTCTTGGGAACAACGTGCAGGAGAAGCAGCTCCGCCTCGTTTTCCTGAGCAAATGAAATGGCGTACGGCGCAGCCGCAAGCGACTCCGGCGTGAAGTCAGTCGCGAAGAGGATGCGACGGAACCGCGCGCCCTTGTGGGTACCTTTACGCACCGAAGGACCAATGGTAAGAACCGGCACACTGGAACAACGGAAGATTTCCTCGGCGATCGAGCCGAGGAGGAATTTCGACGCGCCTGTCCGTCCGTGGGTGCCAAGCACTATCAGATCAATGTCCGATTGCGTCAACGCCCGCTCGAGCGTAGGCCAGACTGCGACACCACGTTCAACGCTTGTCTCGTGCGGTAGTCCCTCGAGCTGCGCATCTACGCGCAGCATGTCTCTCTCGGCACACTCATCTTGGGCGGTAATCGCGTCGGCAGTCAATTCAAGAGGGGTGTAGGCGTACATAGCAGGAATAAGGACATGCAGAGCGTAGATTTTGCAGCGGTACTCGCGGGCGATGGAGATGGCGAACGGAAGCGCCGCTTCCGAAGGTTCCGAGAAGTCTGTGAGGTAGAGAATATTCTTCAGTGTGATTCGAGTTCCAGCTTCCGCACCTTTCATGTGGCACCTCCTGCGGTCACAATCGTTTCTGTATTCCCTGGGCAACAAACCTGTCTTGAGACTCCGCCTGTCATGCTGTCTTAAGCGCAGCCTTTGGACGGGTGCGGACCGCCAGGACCGGGCAATTTGCGTGACTGATCACCTTGTGGACTACCGTGATGGGCAGGTGGGTAGAAGCGCCTGGGAGGCCAGTCGGTTCGCGTACGCCCAGCACAATCAGATCGGCATGAACCCTTTCGGCAACCTCCAGAATCTTTTCGGCGGCCGCACCCTCCTCGACCAAGCATTGCGCTTCGCACCAGGGCCTGGCCTCTTCTGGAACCAAGGCTTGTAGTCTTCGTAAGGAGGAATCTACGAGTTGCTCGGTGTGCACCAGTTCACCCGTCCTGGGCTTTGCGATGACATGCAAGAGTGTCAGGTGACCTTGACGTTGTTGCGCCAGTAAGATGGCACAGCGGACTGCTGTTTCGGAGTCCGGTCCGAAGTCCGTCGCGTACAGGAATTCTGCCAGTTTCCCTCCGCGATCAGTTCTCAGCGGGGAGTGTGGACCGACCACCAACACCGGACACGGTACATGACGGAGGATCTCCTCTGCTTGCGAGCCCAGGAGAACTTTTCCCAGTCCTGTTCTGCCCCGCGTGCCAACGACGACGAGGTCGATTTTGTTCTTCTCGACGGCGGATGCCACAACCTGCCACACGGTCCCCTCAGCGATGAGAACCTCGTTCTGAAGTCCCGGGAAGGCGCTAAGCAGAGTTCTCCTGAGCTCGTGCACATAAATTTCGCAGACTTCGTCCGCGCTCTTCCAACCTTGGGGAGGCAGGGCGTACTTCGCCGGCTCTTTGACGTGCAGCGCGTACAGTTTCGCGCCAAAGCGCTGTGCCAAGTCTGCCGCATAGCGCAACGCTACGTTCGCGTCCGGCTCAAAGTCCGTGGCAAATAGAATGTTTCTCAACGCGATTTTTGTACTCGCTTCGGTGGTTCTCATCTCTCGCCTCCCGGTGTGCATGATGCACCGGAAGCCGCTTCACGGCAGTGACGGAAGTCACTTTGCGTTGTGATGTTTTGTCACGAGTTGCCGGGAGCCTCTCGTTTTGGCCAGGGCAAAACGACACATTCAGCGCAGATTAAACTTCGATTCTTTGAAACTGCGCGCGTAAATGCGCGTTGGGGGGGTGAAACCGGCGTTTTGGCAGAGGGCGCAGTTCGAATGAGCAAATAACGAAGACTCGAGCCGCCACGAGGGACTCTGAATACAGTTCTCTGGACCGACTGGTATGGGCTGAAGTGATGGACATCACGTGATCGAGCGAGCCCGGTCACAGCGGTTAATCCCCGTAAAATGCAAATCTGTCGAACAAGCGGAGGACGCGCGGATGAACACGCCGAAAGGCCCGACGACGGTTCGGCTGAAGAATGTCCTATACTTAACGAACTTTTCCCGCTCTTCAGAAACAGCACTGCGATTGGCCGCTGCAGTTGGCCGGAAGTATGGAGCCAAGGTCTACGCCTTGCACGTGGTTGTTCCAGGAATCTACGGTGAGGGTACCTCTGAGCTGGAAGCGATGCCGATCCAAGCAAAAGAAGAGGCAGCACTGGAAGAATTCCGGCGCGTCGGTTCACAATTCATCGGTTTGGATCATGAGGTACTGGAGGAACACGGTCTCGGGGTTTGGATGATCGTAGAGAAGAAGATCCAAGATCGACGGATTGACCTCCTGGTGCTCGGCACTCGCGGGCGAAACGGCGTGCGAAAGTTGGCCTGGGGATCTCTCGCCGGAGAAATCTTTGGTCGCTCGCCTGTTCCGATATTATCGATTGGTCCGGCGGTGCAAAGCGGCGGCGCGGACTTCCGCCGCATTCTGTTTGTAACAGATTTCACGCCGGATGCGGCGTACGCAATCCCGTATGCCGTTTCCCTGGCAAGAGAAAATGATGCCCGACTGATTTTAGCGCACGTGATGCCGCACCCTGGTGCCAAGAAGAGCGATAGACCGCGTGAAATGTCCGTCGCCGAGGTCATCCACCACCTTTACGAGATGGTTCCAAAAGATGCGAATCTTCCACTTCGTCCGGAAGTTGCCGTGGAGTTCGGTAAGACATCCGAGCAGATCGTTAAGGCCGCGAAGGAGCGCAACATTCATTTGATTGTGCTGGGAGTCCGCTGCGAACGCGGTTATCGCGGTTCGACCACGCATTTCGGGGGAGACATTGCGCAGCAAGTGGCCGCCTGCAGCCCATGTCCGATTCTAACGATTCGTGCATAACTGCTGTTTCGTGCGGCGCTCCTTTACCTGCCTGGGGTCGAGCGGCACCGCGAAGTCGTCTGCACGAGGAACGCTGGTTCGGATGCAGCACCGGGTAGGAAACGCTTACACGGTGATGAATGATTCAAGTGCCGCTCGGTCTGGGATCGTCAAAGTAGAACCCTTCAGTGTCACTAACTGTCGACTTCTGAATTCACTTAACGTACGCGTAACGGTTTCTCGAGAGCTTCCAATGAATTCCGCAATCTCCTCGTGCGTCAAAGGCAATTGGACTCGCGTCCCAAGTTTCGACTGTTCTGCCCCGGCGGTCCAATCCAGCAAGAGCTTGGCGAGTTTTCCTTGCGCCGACGCAGAAAGGCCAACCGTTCGCAACTGTTCGCAAGCGCCGTGGTAATTGGAAGTCAACTGTCTGACAATCGGCTGCGACACTTCCGGATGCTGCGCCATGAAACGCAAGAAATCGTCACGTCGAACAAAAGCGATCTGGCAGGGGTGGAGAGTCTCGGCAGTGACCTCGTAAGGTTGCCCGGAAAGAGTCGACATCAAGCCTAGGGCTTCGCCCGCCTTTGCGATCCGAAGTATCAGGGTCTTGCCCTCACTTGAGCTGATGGTCAACTTTACTTTTCCTTCGCAGAGTATGAATATTCCCCTCGCATTCTGTTTTTCGAGAAACAGAACTGCGCCTTCAGGATAGGTAGAGCTGGCCTTGAGAGAATTGAAATCCTTTAAGGTGATCGACGTCAACTGGCAGAAGAAAGCGGATTTTCTGAGCTTGCACGTCTGACAATTCTCGCTCATTTCGAAACCGTAGGGTCCTCGCATGTTACGAATCCTCCTTAATGCGTTTCTGATTTCGGCACCGCGCTTCCTGGGCGAAGTACTTGGTCAACACTGTGTGAGTGTTGTGATCCTCAACGTAATTCGAGCTCCTTTTGAGCTGCAATGCTTCGTAGGGCACGCAGGGAGCCAATGTTCAGCGCTTCAATGAGAACCCTGCTTGTACTTAAGAGAAAAGACTTAGGAGGGAGTCAAGGCAATTGTGACGGGGGGCATGAGCGCCGGTGACGAAGGTCACTGACGAAATATCGTCCGCGCAGACTATATGTAGTCTTCCCGCTCGATGTGCAGCTTCTTCAATTTGGAGTTCAACGTCGTTCTTTTTAGACCGAGGCGGGCTGCGGCCCCTTTGGACCCTCCGATGTGCCCTTTGCTTTCGCGGAGGACCCGCAGGATATGCTGGCGTTCGGTCGTTTCCAGTGTGGCATCCTCTCGTGGTTGTGTTTCTACGGAGACTTCGAGTTCAACCAACGGCACTCGAAGCAGTGGACCTTTCGAAAGGATGACAGCTCGTTCAATGAAATTTTCAAGTTCACGAATGTTCCCGGGCCACGGCCACTTCACGAGTGCCTTCATTACATCGGGAGGAACAGTGTCAATCTGCTTGTTCATCCGGCGGGCGTGCTTCGAGACAAAATACCGAACCAACAGAGGTATGTCGTCGGGGCGGTCGCGCAATGCGGGAATCGTAATCGGGAACACTCTCAAACGATAGTAAAGGTCAGTTCGAAACTCCCGGTCCGCAACCATGCGTTCCAAGTTACGGTTCGTCGCCGCTACGAGACGGAAATCGGCCGGGATGGTACGCGAGCCCCCCAGCCGTTCGAACTCTTTTTCCTGCAAGGCTCGCAGTAGCTTGGGCTGGAGTTCCAGAGGTAGGTCCCCAACTTCATCGAGAAACAAGGTTCCCTGATGAGCGAGTTCCAAACGGCCAATTTTCTGAGAGATAGCTCCCGTGAAAGCGCCTTTTTCGTGCCCGAAGAGCTCGCTCTCGAGCAGGCCGGTTGGGATCGCGGCACAATTCAATTTGACAAAAGTGCGTTCTCGCCGGGAGCTAAGCTGATGAATCGCCCGAGCGACCAAATCTTTTCCAGTGCCGGTTTCTCCTAGAATGAGAACCGTCACGTCCGTTGCGGACACGATCTCGACCTGCTTTAGTACCTTTCTTAACGCCGTGCTTTCTCCGATGATGTCCTCGAACCTATGTTCGGTGTTTAGCTCTTCTTCGAGGTAACGTTTTTCGCGCTTCTTTCGTTCCAATTCCTCCTGGGCTCGAATCTTCTCAGAAAGGTCCCGAATAACGCTCAGGGTGATTTTACCTTCCTGTGTCTCGACGGGACTAAGCATGATGTCCACGGGGAATTCAGTGCCGTCCTTGCGCCGGCCGTGAAGATCCAATCCGATTCCCATCGGGCGTGTGCGGGGCTGGGCGCCATAGTCCGTCCGATATTTCGGATGAAGGTTTCGGAATCGTTCGGGAATCAGGACTTCGACGGCTTGCCCAACTAATTCGGTGCGGTTATAGCCGAAGAACTTTTCGACTTGGGCATTTACTTCGGAGATTTTGCCCTGAGTGTCCGTCACGACGATGGCATCGGGCGAATACTCAAATAGCGCCCGCAATTGCTGCTCGCTTCTCCGCAGAGCTTCCTCGGTCTGCTGGCGCTCCGACATATCGCGGACCACGCTCAGAACGACCTTCCCTTGTGCTGTTTCGACCGGGCTGAGCATGATTTCTACTGGGAATTCGATACCGTCCTTGCGCTGGCCATAGAGTCGTAATCCGGCGCCCATCGGACGTATGCGGGACTGAGAGCTATAGTTGCTACGATGCAGAGGATGAGACTGACGGAAGCGTTCGGGAACCAGGATTTCGACAGACTGCCCCACCCATTCCGTGCGAGTGTAACCGAACATTCGCTCGGCTTGGGCGCTTGCTTCCATGATTCGCCCCTCGTGATCGCTCACGATGATGGCGTCGGGGGAGAAATCGAATAGCTTTTCAAACAACTCTCGATTATCGACCATCTGTTCGACCGGGTGTTCCATCCGTCCCTCGAAGCACGCAGATACCCCCCGTGTTTTGTAACGTATAGGAACTCCGCCTGTCAAAAGCTATTCAGCCGATGATTTTGATAGGGCGATCCTATGGTCGTTGAGCCGACATTGTGTTGTAAGCTGCCCAGGCAACTTGTAACGAAGTGCCTCGCGTTCGGAGATCACCGCCGAGATGGAGATTCGTCAACTTCGCTATTTTTGTGCTGTCGCAGAAACCGGCAGCTTCACTCGAGGAGCGCGCCGGGAACACGTTAGTCAGCCGTCGCTCTCCGAACAGATCAAAATGCTCGAGATCGAGCTTGGTTCGGACTTGTTCGATCGCCTTGGACAGGCGACGAAGCTGACGCCCACCGGAAAGACTCTGTACCGATCGGCCCGATCGGTCTTGAGCCGTCTCGGCGAAGTAAAAAGTCAGATACAACACGGGCGAAACATGCAGGGAGGTGATGTAACGGTGGGTGCTCCTCCGACGGTTGCACCGTATTTCCTGCCGCGAGCATTGGTCAGTTTTAAGCGCAAGCACCCATTGATTCGCCTGAGGGTTATTGAGGAGCCATCCGATCAGCTGCTGCAGGATCTGCGTAGCGCAGCTGTGGATCTAGCCGTGCTACAAGTTCCTGTTTCAGGAAGCGAATTTACAAGTGAGGAAGTCGCCCGCGAGCCGCTTTACCTGGCTATGCCGCGAAACCACCGCTTCGCTACTCGAAAGACGGTTCACTTAGCCGAACTCAAAGAGGATCCTTTCATCATGTTGAAGGACGGCCCGTTTCGCAAACTTGTGCTCGATGCTTTGCGGAACGCCCGGCTGCGTCCGAGGGTCGTTTGTGAAGCGCATAGCCTTGCCACGGTTTTAGCAATGGTTTCGGCAGGTCTCGGAGTTTCTATCATTCCTCGAATGGCAATCGAAAAGAAAGGCGGATGCGCGTTCGCCGCTTTGCAAGACGAGCCACGAACGCGGGCCATTGCGTTGGTACGGCTGAAACGCCACAGCGTGAGCCCGGCTCATCGCCTTCTCGTAGAGCATCTGGAGCGAATCTCCGGCTCCAAGATTTCTTCGGGGAGATGATGGCGTTCCCTGGGTGAGGGATGGAGGTGGCAGCATCCCAGTGGCCGAGACACCGACATGCTGTCCAGGTGGCGCTGGCTCTCGGCGGACCATGTCGTTTTCCGCGACGAGAAATCTGAGGCTCTTTTAGTGAGAAATGTCTTACAGTCATAGAATGGATTCGAAGCTGGGAGGGGTTGGGGGAATATGAAGATCCACCAACTGCATTATTTTTGGGCCGCAGCAGAGACCGGGAGTTTTGATGCCGGAGCTCTGAGAGAACACGTACCACAAACTTCCCTGGCGCAAGATATCAGGAGACTGGAGGAGGAGCTTGGCACCGAGCTCTTTCATGCCGGTCCTAAGACAAAGCTTACGGAGTCCGGAACAAACCTCTTTTCCGTTGTTCAGTCCATTTTGAGCCAGATTGCGGAACCAAAAGATCAAGCTCGCGGAAGGACGAGTGTTGGAGAACGCTCAGTAACGGTGGGCGCCCTTCCATCGATCGCGCCCTATCTTCTGCCAGAGGCTGTATCCGACTTTCAACGCAAGTATCCGCGTGTTCGAGTCAGCATTGTCGAGGAAATGCCAAAACGCTTGCTGGATGCGGTGAGAAATACTGTAGTGGACATCGGGGTAACTCAGTTGCCCGTGTCTGGAGAGGAATTTGTGACGGAAAAGCTCCTTCGCGAACCACTCTACGCTGCCGTCCCAGCAGAACACCGGCTAGCGGGCCGAAAGACCATCGATCTGAGGGAATTAAAGGACGATTTCTTCATTCTGCCGAAGGACGAACTGGCTCTTCGTGGGGTTGTCCACAACATGCTGAAAAGAGCGAAAGTGCATCCTGACATCGTGCTCGAAGCTTTGAGCGTTGCGACAGTCCTGGCGATGGTCTCATCGGGCTTAGGAGTTTCTTTAGTCCCTGAAATGGCATTGAACAAGAGGAAAGGATGCAAATTTATCCCGCTCCGAAACATCCTGAGTAAGCGAACGTTAGGTCTGGTTCGACTCAAGGGCCGCCAACTCGGCGTGCCGAAGCTCTTGTTCGTCGAATATTTGAAGCAGACCCTCCGAGTCTCGCCGCAGCGATAATTTAGCCGCCAGCACCACAGCGACTTTAGGAACGTACGGTCAAGACCGGACACTTTGCTTGGGTTATGATCTTGAATATCCCTGATCGGGCGAACTGCTTCTGCAACCGGCCCTTGGTAGCATGCACCCCGAGAACGATCAAGTCGGCACGGCGCCTGTCGGCCACCTCCAAGATCTTGCTCGTGGGCGCGCCGTGTTCCACCACGCAATCCGGCTCACTTTGGAGTTCAGTTCCGAACGGAAGCAAGCGGCGAAGCGTGTGTAGCATGGCGGGGACATCCGCGCCGCCCTGTATTACGTGCAACAGGATGGGTTGCGCGTGATGCTGCCGTGCCAAGGAGATTGCATGTGGCGCAGCAGCCAACGATTCCGCGCTGAAATCGGTCGCGTATAGGATTCGGTGCAGAGCCACGTTCTCCTTCGGCGTTATAGACACGGCTGGACCGACGATCAAAGCCGGACACGGCGCCCTCCAAAAGATATCTACGGCTACGGAGCCGAACTTTACGTTGTCGAACCCAGTTCGACCCTGCGTACTGAAAACGACCAGGTCCATCCGTTTCTCTTGGATGAACGTGATGAGTGTTTGACAGACTCTGCCGGACAAGAAGATTATTTCGTGGATGATACCGAGCAGTAGTTCTTCCAAATCTTTTGTGCGTTCTCGCTGGGCGAGTTCTTCTTGAGCGGTTTCTTTCGCGGTACCGGTTGGAACAAGAGCATCGGTACCTTGCTCGCGGACATGAACAGCATACAGCCTCGATCCATAGCACCGCGCAATTTCTCGCGCGTAGGGCAGCGCCCGTTCGGCGGCAAGAGAAAGGTCGGTGGTATAGAGGATATTTCTTATGGCTGACTCGGCCGCATTTTCTGATGTTTGCATTCTATGCCCCTCAATGTCAGACGGCATTGCCAGGCTCAGGACTGGCGCGGTGGCCCGTAAGCTTCACGATATGGATGCGGTAGAAGACCGGCAGCAACGAGCGCTCTGTGCCATGGAGGATTGTTTTCACGTAACCGGGCTCCCACCACATAGGTTTCCTTTGCAGCAAATCGTGGGCCAATAAGCGCGCGTTCTCCCACTCGGGTGCGTCGGAGAGCTCCTCGAAGCGACCAAAGACGATCACACTCATCCACTGTTCCGAGCTCACCACTTCGTCCGCTTCGACACAGACTAGTGGATTCGAGCGCATCCAATCAATCTTTTGTCCAAGGGTGGAAAAGCCGTAGAGGCAATTGTCACGATAGGCGAAATAGATTGGCACCACGTACGGCTGGGCCGCTTGAGCGCACGCTAATCTACCCAGATGCGCACGAGCCAGCAAGTCCAGACTCCCCTGCCTGGTTAGTTCCTGGATTAACACGATGACTCTCTCCCGGTGTTTGCGGAACCGATTAGGAGCAACGGCGCCAAAATGGGTGCCGTCTTCCGCAACAACAAAACGACCGTGCGGATTCATTCACAATTGGGCTTCGATGCACACACCGGTGTGGTGCCGCCGGGCAGCGAAAGCGTTCTTGATGTGCGGCCTCAGGAGGTACCACATGATCCACACATCAACGGCGATCACAAGAAGCTGCCAGGCGAATACCAGAAAGTCGGGATGCGGCAGCGAAGCTAGAATCCCAATGACCGCGAAGAGTGAGCCCAGTGCGATGAAAACGATTGTTGCAAGCCGCGCCCAAGAGGCTAACTTCAACAAGTAAATGGCCAAGGTGGCGTAAGCGGCCGCGAGGACCAAGAATATTCCCGCTCCGATCGTTCCCATTTCTGAAAATAGTTGTGACATCGGTCCGCCAGCTCCGGTCGTTACGGCGCCCCCGCCCAACACAAAGAAGCCCAAAGAACCCAGAGCTAGTAGTGCCGCCCCAATGCACATCAACACCGCAACCGCCGTCACTCCGAAGGGCCGTTTCACGACTGCAGCTCTCGATACAAAGGTCTTCGATCCCGGTGTCTCTCGTTCCATGCGAAGCGGGGGAAAAGTCGGTCGCGAAGTGAATGGTCTCAAGTTGCATGCGCGTCCAATATCGAGCGGTTTCACAGGTCACCCCCAACATGCTCTCACTTAGCGCCTGTCCGGCTTTGCGCGCTGTGACGCAAGTCACTTCCACGCGTGATTTATGCCGCATACGCCGCGTTGCTCGGAAGGTAGTGTTCAGGAGCGCTGGCAGCAGGAAGGGCAGCAGGCGCTCAAACGGGTTCGCAGACCGCGCAAACGGTGCGGGACTCGGAGAAACAGGAGACGTTGATTCGGTCGGTCGAATGAGTGGATTTGTGGAAGGTTAAGGATGCTGGTGATGAGGGCTGGTCCGTTCACCAGGTTGTAGATTCGGAAGCGGCGCACCGTCGTCAGCGAGGCCAAACGTCGAAAGTTTCGTGGGAGGGTTTTGATGATCATCCGAGCTATTCGCAACATCGCGATGTGGTGTGCGGTGCTGTTCTCGGTAGTTAGCTTCGTTCCAATTGCGGCGACCCAGGACCAGAGAGTTGCACACCTGCCGGGGTCGAATCCGGTTTCTGGTGCGCGACTCTACAAGCAATATTGCGCCGTGTGCCATGGAATTGATTTAAAGGGCCACGGCCCGTTGTCTACCGAACTCAAGACTCCACCGGCGGACCTGACCACACTCGCTCAACGCCACGACGGAAAGTTCCCGGATGCATACGTCGAGGACGTCCTTCGAAACGGTGTGAAAACGCCCGCTCATGGAGACACGGAGATGCCTGTATGGGGGCCGCTCTTCGCGTCGATTCGCGGAACGGATCCCGAGCTTGTAAGTCTCCGCATCATAAACCTGGTGAACTACATCAAGTCGATGCAGCGACGGTAGCCCCTACCGCGAGCTAGCGGACCGCAAGCAGAATGAGCGCCGCCCCAGCCAAAGAGAGATCCTTCATCAGGTGCGCGAACTCACTGAGGCGCAAATACCAGTCCGTCTCGTTCCAAAAGCGGTGCAAGTAGAATGGCGCCGGAAAAATTATGCCGAACAGCGAAGCCGCTCCCAGGTCTGGGTGCCAATTGAACAGGACCAAGAGGCCCCCACCGACCATCATGACAATCGTAAGGATAGTGGCGGCCTGTGGGAGCGGCACACGCTTGCGGGCAAGATGTGCCGAATGCTCTCGGAATTTGAGAAGGTGGCTTGTGCCCATAGCCACAAAGTAGGAGACGAACAGAATCCGCCCTAGCACCAAAAGCCACGCAGGCAATTGAACGTGCATCGCAAACCTCCATTCAAACACGGCTTGTGCGGCCGCGCCATCGACTCAAAAGACGATCTTGCTCTTTAGCTCGGGAGCCGCGCGATCGATACGGCGCGAGAGCTCTCCTAGATGACACGTTGGCACGCGCGGAAAAAGATGATGCTCGATATGCAAGAACATATTGAAGGTGATTCCGTTCTTGATCTTGTTGCGCAGCGTTCTGGCAATGTAGTGCGTGCGGTCGCAGTGATGGTGCACCGTCCAGACCGCGAAAAACGCCGTCAGACATTGCCCTATCGCCATCGCGCTCACGTGATAACGAAGCGTGCCGCTACCCCACCTCCCGAATACGAGGGCGATCCATGCTGCATTCAAGAAGAGCTCGGCGACGACAGTTGCACGCAGCCTAGGATTGCCGGACCGAAGTGCCGTGATGTGCAGGAGGACCGGGAAGGCCGGACCCAACAGCACGGCGCGCCAAGCAGGAAATTCTGCGTGCCGGCCTTCCACATCGTCTTCGCCCAACGTGAGGCTGTGGTGCCGCAGGTGATTGAACTGCACGGCGTGCATCGATCCCAGCATCACGAGACTCATTACCCACAACACGATGTCGGTTGTACGGCGAGACAGCCCCAGCGAAGAATGAAAGGCATTGTGGATGAGCCGCAGGCCGGTGAGGAAAAACAGGAATGACAAGCCGAGCGCAAGCACATAGCAATGGTACGCAGCCGTCAGAAGGGAGGCGGCAAGCCACGCGGCTGGCAGCAGCGGTTCCAGCAGAATCTCGAAGGAAGTAACACGGACCAGATCGCGCCATCCCACCGCGCGAAGGCGGGGATCATGAAAGATATCCGGCGTTGGTTTCCGATCGGGTTGACTGTCGACCGCGAGGCCGCCGGTATCCGACTTTAGTTGTCGGACCTCGCATTTCATCCGCGGTTCTCGGCGGGTGGGGAAACGGCGAAGACGAGCGAAGCGAGATAGACCAAAATTCCCAGTCCCATTAAGGATGCGCCAACGAAGGCGAAGAGCACAAAGGCGAGTGGATGAAACCACAGCAGGCTCACAATCTCGACGAGCAAGCCCAGAATAATCAAGCTGCTCGAAACTTGCAGAAACCGTAGGATTCCGATCGCACGAAGTTTCATTGGGCGGGCCTCCACATCTTCAGATGATCTACTTCGGAAGCGTTGTGAACCGTGTCGTGGCAACCGCTGGAAATACACGACATCTGATTCGTCTTTAGCGAATCCATAATGGCGACGTGAATGGGATTTTCCTCAAAGCTGCGAGCGCCGGCGTGGCAGTGCAGGCACTGCAGATTGCTGTACCCACCGCTTATATGGATTGGGTTGGGTGGCGTGCTCACGTACTGCAGATAAATGCGGGTTATACCTTTGAGCTTGTCCTTCAAAGGGCCGTAGATGGTGTAGTCAGTGTGGCAGGCATAACAGGCCATGTCCGGCGGCACGCGGTGGTTCTGAAAATGCTGTGCAGGAATGTAGTTCGGATTGTCCACGTACAGACTTTTTCCGTAGTTTTCCATGCTGTGGCAGGAAATGCAGAACTTAGTTTGTTCGGAACGCTGCATGTGAGCAGACATACCCGTGACAATGCACAGAACCGGAAGAGCGCACAGTGCTGCAAAGGCGAGAATCTTGCCCGTGGTCCCGACAGTGATCGTGGGACGCATGAGAAAGACCGCAGCCAGCGCAATCGTCAGCACGATCAATGCGACGAGAATCCCGGTTGGTGCCATCACCACTCCTCCTTGCCATGCATTCGCTTGAATCAAACGGCAGCGGAACGGCTGACGGACCGCCGCGGGATTAGTTCTTCTTAGCCAGATCGCGGATGTAAGCGACGAGATCTTTGATCTGCGCATCTTTCAGGCTGTTTCCGAAGGCGGGCATTTTGTTTTTGCCCTTCGTCGTGATGTCGATGAGCTCCTGGTCGGTTTCTTTCTGTACCTCCGGTGAAGCGAAATCGCGCACCCCGAGCTTCTTGCCCACGGGAGTGTCTCCCTTGCCATCTGGGCCGTGACATGCGGAGCACTTGGTCTTGTACAAGCTTGCCGCGTCCCCTTGAGCGCGGAGTGGAGTGACGAGTAAGAAAAGGGCGCCAAAGGCCGGGACGGCGTATCGAAACACCCGAACTGACAGATGGTTCATTTGCTACCTCCTCAAGAGAGTTGCTTAAAGATGAGACGGTGTGCCGCCTCGCTGCGCGTGCGTGGTCAAAACGCATAGCGGAACGAGAATGTGGCATTGCTGCCGTCAAAATTCGCCGACTGTATCGTCGCAAGTCCAAATGGACTCGTGTTTCCCGCTTGGGTGAACCCGTAATAATTCCAGGACATTTTGTAGGTGACGTTTCGATAGACATCGATCGCAATCGATGCATACGGCCTTTGGTAGTTAAAATCGAGCGTGCCGGAAGGCGTGAGTGGGTTCAAAAATATCGTGTTGCCGCGGACAAAGCTGCCGCCATAGCCCACCATCGCCGTCACCCGCTTCGTGGGTTTCCACATCACAGCGGCATGGGCGAAATGATCCGTGCTGCCGTATGTCGAAAGGGCCGTCAGGGGTGAAGACGCATTCGTAATAATCGGGCACGTCGTTCCCGTCGGCAGTATCGGCACACCCGGCGGGAACGTAGACACAGGCAGAGTGGCCGGCGGGGGCGCAGGGTTTGCGGAGGAAGTGGAGTACGCGAAACAGATTAGTGACTGGGTATAGACGTTCCAGTAGTTGTAGCCGAAATCGACAGACAGGCGCTGATTCGCCATCAGCAGTGCCGAGAAGCTGTACGAGCGATCGTGTTCGAGGTTGTCCACCGTCGAGACGTTGTCGCGATTTTCATGGATCTCAACTGCGCCATCCAGCATGGCCCATGGTCGCGGTTTGTAATTTGCATGGATCTTGTAGGACTGCACTTGCCGAGGATCGATCCGGGTATAGGAGTTGTCGTTATAACCGAACTCCAGATCGGCGGTGATGCGGAGAGCCTCAATAGGCCGAACGACCGCTCCCAGCAACAATGCATTCTCATTGATGGTCGTGAGACTGCGGGTTGGACTCGCCGGGGCAGGAGCGATGAAAGTTACCGACCCGTCTCCATTGAGCGTGCATCCGGCAGGAAGAGCAGTGCCGCCAGCGGGGATGGCGCAGCTACCGCGGGCGGCAAGGAAATCGTTCGTCGCAGTAGCGCCGGTCCCACCCGGGAAATAGATCAGCTCCGAGTCATTCGTATCGCTGAATTGAGCGATCGTTCGGTTCGTATAGAGATAACCAATATGAGCGCTTACGCGCCGATTGAAATCGTATTGGAGCTCCAAAGTATTCGATTTCAGGTTTTGGCCCAGAAACGAAGTAGTCAGGCCGGTTGTCACATCCGCGGCCGAGCTCGCCAGGTGCTGCGGGCAGGTCACCGCATTGGAGGCTACGGGGCAATTGGCCGTGTTGAAGACAGCTTCACTCTGCTGCAAACCTGCCAAGCCTGGAAAGCCCGTGCCGAAAATATTCGTCTCGTCGAGCGCCCACATTCCCGGAATGCGCCAGTTGTCGTAGCGAAACTCGTCGAGGACGCGAAGCTTATCGGTCACCGAGTAAACTCCGGACCAATTCGCATTCACTGAAACGCGTTTTGCGTTTGCCGGGCCACCGGTCGTACTTCCGCGCTCGGCTGTGCGGGAAGTGAACCCGTTCACGGTCTCGAGGAAATCCGGTATCTGGTTGTTGCTGGTGCTGTAACCGACCGAGCCGGACATTTCGAAGTTCTTGAAATAATTCGATTGGAAGCGAAACCGCTCCGTGGGCATAAAATTTCGCGGATTCCCGACTTGGCTATAAGACAAGAACCCATTGCATGTGGGATTGGCGGTGTTCGTCGTGCCCGCTACGATCGGAGTCGCGCAGGGTAGAACCTCGGATGGCGTTTGCGTGCTCCAAATGTTTCCCAAGTCAACCGGTGTGCCGTTCGGGGTGCCCAGCCCCGTGGGGTTTGCGAGGACGAATCCGAAATTCTGCGGATTGACCGCTGGGTTATCGGTAACGACGTTGTCCTGCTTGAAATAACTGAGGAACTCATCAAAGGAAAACGTCGTTCGCGGCAGGACTTTGAAATCGACTCCCACGCGATAGGCGTTAGTCGTATAACTATTCGCCTGATTGAATGCCGAAATCGTGCCTCCGTCGGTGGTAAATAGGCTGGGTCCTTCATCGCGGTTCCGCGAATAGCCCAACCGGAATTGCACCGCCGAATTCGGAAGCAGCGTAAGGTCGTAGTCCTGCATGCGGCGCACAAGATCAAGTGCATGAAGTGAATTGTTCTGCGGCACGGCGGGGCTTGAGCAGAATGCCGGAGCGCCCTGAGGGAAAGCTGCCGTGGGCGGACCCACGAAGCAGCCGGTGGTCAAAGATCCGGGCGGGTTCAATGCGGTTGGGTTCAACGGGTTGGCCGACACGTTGTAGTCCCAAAAGTTCTTGTCGCGGCGGAAGAGCAGCCGAAAGTCGTACAACTTGTTTTTTTGGATGCGCAGGCGCGTCACGTCGTTCGGATCGCCGCCGTATCCGAAGTTGCTGAAGCTCAAGTTGTCGAACAAGAATCCTTTGTGATCGAGTGAGCGCATCTCCAGCGTGTAGTCGAAAAGACGAAGGCCGGAACCGAGGTTCTCGAATGTATCGTAGGTGTTCTGGTTACCATTGATTTCACTCGCTCGATACCCGGCTTCGATGGACGAGTGGATGTTGTAATCGCCCGAGTTAATTCCTTTTAATTCTCCCGTGTCGTCTTGGGCGCGAGCCGCAGGCGAGAGCAAGAGCGCCACGATAAAGATAGCGGGAATCGAGTGAACTACCAGGCCACCTTTCATAGCTTTTCTGCCCCCATTCGAAACCCTCACTGCTGGCCTTACCGTCTTGCTTGCCTTCTCCACCTATTTGAAGAAGGTCTCATCGAAGTTGGAGCCGTGAATTTGCGAGTGACACAACACGCACGACTGGAAAAGGCTGGCCTGGTTGTGGAACGAAGGGGCTCCGGGTGCGGAGCTGAAGGACGACGCCGTGTGGCACTGCAGGCAGAGCAGGTTGACGTTGCTCAATTTCAACATGTGGGGATTTGGTCCGCCGTGTGTCAAATGGCACGACTGGCACCCGTCCACCTTTACCGGCGCGTGTTCGAACACAAACGGCCCCTGTTTGTCCGTGTGGCATTGGAAGCAGACGGCATCCTGCGTGGAGGAGGTCCGCACCTGCTTGGGTTTCACCGTACCGTGCACGTTGTGGCAGTCGCTGCACTGAATCAGCCCTTCGTTGACGCGATGATGGAACGGCATGTCGAACTGGGCTTTTTGCTCGAGATGACATGAGTAGCAAAGCTCGGGCTGGGATTTTACGAGCAAGAACTCCGATGTCTTGGCATGGTGCGGCGAATGGCAGGAAACGCAACTGACGTCATTCTTGGAATGTTCCGAGTTGATTGCATTCATGTGCTGCGTGCCGCCGGCATGGCAGGTCAGGCAGCGATCGTTGATTTCCTTCGTCGAGTGATCTTTAAAGACGAAAATCTTGGCGATGTCCCCGCCGCCCTCGACGTGAGCTGAGCCGGGACCGTGGCATCCCTCACATCCTTGGTGCGAGGGGCCGCCCTTCGTGTCGAGGGTCGTCTTCCAGTGAGGAGTTTTTTCCCAGTGGTTATAGATGTCTTCGTGGCAAGTCTTACAGGTTTCCGAACCCACATATTGGGCCTGATCGGAGTTCTTCGAGGGCGGTAAAGGCGCTGACGACGTTTTCGAATTGGTTTGCGATGGTTGTGCTTGTTGTGCCCGCGTGGAAGCCTGCTGCAGGCAAAACAAACCAAGGGCTGCAATCGCCACCCAGCGCAAAGTTTTCGAGCGCCTCATTGGCCCCTCAGTTCACTGCCACGGATCTCAAAGCGAAAACGCAGCGTTTTGGTCTCGCCTTCATACAACAAGAATCCTGATTTGGCTGTGACCCGGATCACAGGGATAGTGAATGATTTTTATTGGGGTTTCCTTGCAGATAAGTTCAGGGGGAGTCGATGCTGGGAATCGCTTTCAGGCGATGCTTTAAGGAGTTTTCTGCCGAGAAAATCGTGACTTAAGGTTTCGACCTGCTGCCTCTTCTCGAATGTTCGCAAGTCTTTCGAGTGCCGCTCTATTTTGAATGACGAGTGTCCGATTTTTTAGCTCAATTATGCGTCTCTTCTTAAAGCGGGAGAGAACCCTTGCGACGGTTTCCCGGGCGACTCCTATCATCTGGCCAATTTCTTCCTGACTCGATTCCAGAGTCACCTGTGCTTGCCCATTGGAACCTTTGGAGATCGGGCACAGTCCCAGGAGGAACCGAGCCAGCTTTTGGTCCGCCGATTGCGACAAGTGGACCATCTTGATTTCAGCCAAGGTCGAATAGTAGATCGCGCTCACCATTTCCGCGGCGTGGTAGGTTGCCCCATCCGTTCGGTGCAAATATTGAAGAAGGTCATAGCGACCGAGAAAACTCACCCTGGCTGATTTCACCACCTCCGCTGTAGCCGCATGGGGCAGTCCAAGAATTGCTGAGGGCAAGCCTAGGACGGTTCCGCGGCCAACTAATCCGAGGATGAAGGATTTTCCGTTGTCGGAACCGATCGAAAGCTTGACGCGCCCGTCCCAGAGCACATACACCCCGCGAACTTCTTGCCCTTCGGCGAAGAGTACGAATCCTTTCGGCCGCGCAGCCTGACGGTTCATTGCGCGAATTGCCGAGAGACGTTCGAGACAGCGATCCGAAAGGACGGGATAAGCGCCCATCCGATTCGGAATCGAAATAAGATCTTGTTCCTCTGTACGCGAGGATTGAGGATCTCCCACGTTTGTCTCCGATCGAACCTTCCGTTTGTTCGCTCGCCAAGGTTCCGTAACTCTTATAGGGCTTCTAATCCTTGGCGCCTGTGATTTGCGTCACAGCACGGATGTGACGAGCGTGCGATACTCCCGTTTCTTCAAAGCGGTTCGAGACGAGGATTTGCTCGGGCATGCGAGAAGGAGGGTTCACCGCCGTGCGCAATCGGGCTGCCGATCGGCATTCTTTCTTTTGTGCTGACAACCTGACGGTCGGTCACCTGAGTAACTCCAACCAGCAACTTCTGCGGAAGCACCTCGATGGCGCTGCGGGCCGCAGAAACCCCCATGCGTCACTGTCGAACAAAGCAGAGCCACGTCGAGGAATGCGCGCGTCTGCGCGGGAAAAACCGATCCCGGCGTTTCTGGGAGAGAGTCGATGAAACCAATTAGAGATCCGTTGCCGAAGGCCTTGCAGTTGCGCGGGGTGTCGCGCCGTGAATTCGTGAACTTCTGCAGTTCGATGGTCGCGGCACTGGCATTGCCTCCCAGATACCTCGGTATTGTCATGAAGGCGCTGGCACAGGCAAACCGTCCCGTTCTCGTCTGGCTCGAATTTCAAGATTGCGCGGGCAACTCGGAATCGATGTTGCGCAGCAGCAATCCTACGGTCACAGAATTCGTTCTCGACCTCCTATCTTGGGAATATCACGAACTCCTCATGGCCGGCGCGGGGAAGCAAGCCGAGGATGCGCTCGAACGTGTTGTTCGCGACCACGCGGGCGAGTATATCGCCGTGGTGGAAGGCGCGATTCCTACAGCGGACGGCGGCGTCTACTGCACCATTGGCGGGAAGACCGCACTGGACATCGCAAAGCATGTCTGCGGGAACGCCGCGGCAAATATCGCTGTCGGTGCGTGTGCTTGGGATGGAGGACTCGTTCGCTCGAACCCGAACCCGACCGGAGCGCTCGGATTGCAGGAAGCGGTTCCCGGGTTGAAGAACGTCGTCAACCTAGGAGGCTGCCCGCATAATCCGGCGAATACAGCTGCAGTCCTCGTGCACTATCTGACGTTCCACGACATGCCCGCGCTCGATCAATACAACAGGCCTCTGTTCGCTTACGGAGACATCATCCACGACCAGTGTGAGCGCCGCGCCCACTATGACGCGGGGCGATTCGTGGAGGAGTGGGGTGACGAAGGCCACCGGAAGGGCTATTGCCTTTACAAGATGGGCTGCAAAGGCCCGGAAGCAAACTACAACTGTCCAACCGTGCGTTGGAATGATGGAACGAGTTGGCCGGTGAAGGCTGGCCATGGATGCATTGCCTGCGCTTCGCATCGCTTTTGGGATACGAAATCACCCTTCTATAAACGATTGCCATCGGTGCCGGGATTCGGCGTCGATGTCACGGCCGATCAGATCGGATGGGTCGCCACGGGAGCGGTTGCGGCCGCGATGGTTGCCCAAGTGGCCGGAAATATCGTGCGCGACAAAATCCGACCGAAGAAGACAACCGACGAGACAAACGAACCAGCGGATTCTGGCGGAGCTTAGGAGGAATCAATGACGCGGATAGTGGTCGATCCGGTCACACGAATTGAGGGGCATCTGCGCATCGAGGCGCAGGTTGAAGGCGGGATGATTGCGGATGCGTGGAGTTCCGGCACGATGTTCCGCGGAATCGAGTTGATCTTGCGCGGCCGTGACCCGCGCGAAGCATGGATCTGGGCGCAGCGCATTTGTGGTGTGTGTACGATGGTTCATGCGCTGGCTTCGGTCAACGCGGTCGAGGATGCGCTGGGCATCGAAGTTCCCGACAACGCTCGCATCGTTCGGAACATCATTGCGGCAACACAGACGGTGCAAGACCACGTCATTCACTTCTACCATCTTCACGCGCTCGACTGGGTGGATGTGGTCTCCGCATTGAAGGCGGACCCGGCGAAGACATCGCAGCTCGCGCAATCGATCTCCGATTGGCCAATGTCCAGCGAGAAATATTTCAAGAGTGTTCAGGATCGCGTCAGCGCCCTGGTCGCGAGCAAGCAGCTGAGCCTCTTTGGCGCGGGGTACTGGGGACATCCCGCCTACCATCTCCCACCCGAAGCAAACCTCATGGCCGTTGCGCACTATTTGGAGGCACTGCAGTTCCAAAAACAATTTATCCGGATTCACGCGGTTCTCGGCGGCAAGAATCCCCACTTGCAGACATTCCTGGTTGGGGGCATGGCCACTGCCATGGACCCGAACGAGCCGGGTGCGACGATAAATCCCGAACGCATCGATTTCTTGCTGGAGGTGGCCAAGTCGGCGATCGCGTTCGTGAATCAGGTGTACATTCCCGACGTTCTCGCCGTGGCGGGGTTCTATGGGGATTGGTTCGAGCGAGGTGAAGGCCTTGGGAATTTCATGTCTTACGGGGGCTTTCCGCAAGGATCCATCAAAGACCCAGCGAACTTCTTTCTTCCCCGGGGCATCATCCTGAATCGCGACCTGTCAAAGGTTCACTCGGTCGATCCGGCGAATATCACAGAATATGTGACCCATTCCTGGTACGAATATTCCGGAGGAGATCAGACCGCCAAACACCCATTTGATGGCGAGACCAATCCGAAGTATTCGGGACCGAAACCTCCCTACGAATTTCTCGACGTGAATGAGAAATACTCCTGGCTGAAGGCCCCGCGGTATCAAGACCAACCGATGGAGGTCGGTCCGCTTGCACGATTGCTGGTTGCCTATGCTTCGGGCCAGTCGGACGTCAAGGCTTTGGTCGATGCGACCTTGGCAAAGCTGAAGGCTCCGCCTGCAGCGTTGTTTTCGACTCTTGGACGCATTGCTGCGCGCGCGCTGGAAACACAACTTCTCGCAAGCCGCGTCGTGGGCTGGATTCAGCAGCTGGGAGACAATTTGGCGAGCGGGAACGTGCGCATTCACAACGGTGAAAAGTGGGACCCGAAATCCTGGCCCAAGACCGCTCGGGGTTTCGGCTTCTTCGAGGCGCCGCGCGGGTCGCTGGGGCACTGGGTGGAAATCGAGGACCAGGCCATCAAGAACTACCAGGCGGTAGTTCCGTCCACATGGAACGCAGGTCCACGAGATGCTCGCGGTCAGCGCGGGGCCTACGAAGCAGCACTTGTCAAGACACCGGTGGCAGATCCCGACCGCCCGCTCGAACTTCTGCGCACCATCCACTCTTTCGACCCGTGCTTGGCTTGTGCCGTTCACGTAGTCGATGCTCGAGGGCGCGTGTACGCTCGCGCAGAAGCGTGAACTAGCAGAGGACTGCGTATGAAAAAGACGCGAAGGCGACACGGACATGAAACGGAATGGAAGAGGCCCGCATATGGGCAGGTGAGGGTTTACGTCTGGGAATGGCCCGTGCGATTTGCGCACTGGATCATTTTCACGACGATCGTCTCGCTCTCGATCACGGGCTATTACATGCACTCTCCTTTCATCGTTCCGCTTGGAAGAACCGCCTACGTCATGGGAACCATGCGCTTCGTTCACTTGCTTTCCGGCTTCGCGTTTCTCGGGGCGATCCTGATCCGAGTTGTCTGGATGTTTATCGGCAATCGATGGTCGCATTGGGACCAGTTCATCCCCACGACCAGAAAACGTCTGAAGGACCTGGCCGAGACGGCCCGGTATTACGGATTCATGAGTTGGTCTCCGACTCCCCACATCGGTCATAACGCGATGGCGGGAGCCGCATATGCCGCCGTCTTCGGTATGGCGTTCGTTGAAATCCTGACGGGGCTCGCGCTCTACTCTCGGGTTCTCGGAAGCAGGACGCTTAGCTTTTTCGTTGGTTGGATTCCCCGTCTCGTGGATATCCAATGGCTGCGTGAGATCCATTTTCTCGTCATGTTCGGATTCTGGATGTTCTTCATTCACCACCTCTACACAGCGCTGCTAGTTTCTGTCGAGGAGGAGAACGGGGTCATGGAAAGCATCTTCAGCGGGTACAAATTCGTTCCCGAACGCGAACTGCCGGAAGCAATCGCAGAGGAAGGCGAGCATCCTGCGCCGCCAGTGGAAGAGATGCGGCCGAGCGCCGTTGTTGGAAGAAGCTCCCAATCGAGAGTGTGACATGGAAAATTCGCTATCTTCGGACACGGTCGTCATAGGAGTTGGCAACACAATCCTCTCCGACGATGGTGTCGGCGTGCATGCGGCAAGGCTGTTGCAGGCTGATCCTAGAGTGCCGGCCGGCGTCACGATTTTGGACGGCGGCACAATCGGCCTCGAGCTGGTTCCGTATGTGTCGGATGCGTCTCGCGTACTGCTCCTTGATGCCATGAACTCAGGCAAAGCGCCCGGAACGCTTGCTCGGATGACCGGAAGAGATCTGCTCGGGAGTACTGGGGGATGGAGTGCCCATCAATTGGGAGTCGCCGATCTGATTGCCGCTCTTACGCTGGTGTCGACCGGTCCTCAGCACATTGTTGTGCTCGGCGTGCAACCAGCCATCACCGATTGGGGCACGTCTTTGTCTCCCGAAGTCAAGTCTGCGCTTTTGCCCTTAGTCGATGCAGCGTTGGAGCAACTCCGCCTTTGGAAGGAATCAGGAAACGCCGGTTCGGAAATCCGGCCATCATCCTTGGCGCTCGGGCAATCCTCGGAGCGAACACGGTCCGAGCGTAGCGAAGAAGGAGGTTTGTAGCGTGTGCCTCGCCATTCCCGGAAAAATCGTCAGCAACGAAGTGCACAACGGAATACGCATTGGACGCGTGCAGTTCGGCGGGATCACGCGAGAAACCTGCCTCGACTTTGTCCCCGAAGCCTCGGTCGGAGATTACGTGATTGTGCACGTAGGATTCGCAATCAGTCGTGTAGATCGTGAAGAGGCGGAGCGGAGCTACGAGGCGCTGGAATCCATGGGTTTGCTCAAGGACGAACTGGAGTCGGATTTGGAAAATTCGTAAGCGGACAAGTAAGGCGATGCGGGCACGGCTCCCAGGGAGTGTATGAAGTATTTGGATGAATATCGGGATGAGAAGATTGCCCACGGAATAGTGACCGAGCTAGTCCGCCGCGCTACGCGGCCGTGGGTGTTAATGGAAATCTGCGGCGGACAAACCCACACGCTGATGCGCTACGGCATCGACGAGATGCTACCCGCCGGAATTGAGCTGGTCCACGGGCCCGGGTGTCCCGTATGCGTGACGCCTCTTGAGATGATCGACAAAGCCATCGAGATTGCATCGCGTCCTGACGTGACATTGATTTCTTATGGCGACATGCTGCGCGTGCCGGGCTCACGTACCGATCTATTCCACGTGAAGGCCGGCGGCGGAGATGTGCGGGTGGTTTATTCCCCCACGGAAGCGCTCAAATTCGCCCGTGCAAATCCCGCCCGCAAAGTAGTCTTTTTTGCTGTCGGTTTTGAAACGACGGCTCCGGCGAATGCCATGGCCGTCTGGCAAGCGAAGCGGGAAGGGCTTAGAAATTTCTCGATGCTTGCTTCTCACGTCCTGGTCCCGCCAGCGATTCGAGCACTCATGAGTTCACCGCGCAATCGAGTGCAAGGATTCATTGGTCCGGGTCACGTTTGCACCGTCATGGGCTATCGCGAATATGAGGACCTCGTACGCCAGTTCCATGTACCCATTGTTGTAGGCGGGTTCGAGCCGGCCGATCTACTGGAAGCAATCTTGATGCTTGTGACGCAGCTTGAAGAAGGTCGCGCGGTGGTCGAAAACCAATATGTCCGGTCTGTGACGTACGAGGGTAACCTGCTCGCTCAAAAGATTCTGGCGGAAGTATTCGAGGCATGTGACCGGAAGTGGCGCGGGATCGGCGGAATTCGAGAGAGTGGTCTCAATCTCCGGAAGGAATACGCGGAATTCGATGCAGACCGCATCTTTGGGACAGAAGGAATGACTGCAGACGAACCTGTGGAGTGCATAAGTTCGGAGGTGCTCCAGGGACTGAAGAAACCGACGGATTGTTCCGCATTCGGGACGAGCTGCACGCCGGAAAATCCGCTGGGCGCTCCGATGGTCTCCTCCGAAGGCGCGTGCGCCGCGTATTACCAATATCGCCGGTACGCGATAGCGGCGCGGGAGAACCGTTGATGCCGCAAGAAACAAAACTCGATGTGGGCTTGAATTGTCCGGTCCCGATTCCAGCCAGGGAATCGATCCTGCTGGGTCACGGAAGCGGAGGCCGGATGAGCGGGGATCTGCTGCGAAAGATCATCCTTCCGGCGCTTCAAAATCCAGTGCTCGCACGGCTGGATGACCAAGCCATTGTGGATGTCGGCGGATCGCGAATCGCTTTTACCACAGACTCTTTTGTCGTGAAGCCACTATTTTTCCCCGGCGGCGACATCGGGACGCTCGCGGTGAACGGAACGGTGAATGATCTGGCGATGGGCGGGGCGGAACCTCTCTTCCTGAGTCTTGCACTCATCCTCGAAGAAGGGCTTCCGCTCGATACCCTTCGCCGGGTTATGGAATCCATTCGCGTCGCTGCTGCTCTTGCGGGAGTCGTTGTCGTCACCGGAGACACGAAAGTCGTCGAAAAAGGAAGCGGCGATGGATTGTTTGTGAACACCTCGGGGATTGGAATCGTCTCATCCGGCGTGCGGCTTTCCGCCGATCAGGCACGCCCAGGAGATCGCGTGCTGCTGAGCGGGACCATTGGAGATCACGGAATCACCATCCTTTCCCAACGGGAAGGCCTGGAATTCGAAAGCGCCATCGCGAGCGACACAGCGGCGCTGCACACCCTCGTAGCCGGCATGCTTCGCGCAAGCTGTGAAATTCGTTGTCTGCGTGACCCAACGCGCGGCGGCCTGTCGAGTTCTTTGAACGAAATTGCGACGCGATCGCGCGTCGGGATTGAGCTCGAAGAGAACGCGATCCCGATCCGGGAAGAAGTCCAAGGTGCGTGCGAGATGTTAGGGCTCGATCCGCTGTACGTGGCAAACGAAGGGAAGCTGCTCGCGATTGTCGAGCCCGCGGCGGCCGAAACAATTATCGAGGCAATGCAGCAGCATCCGCTGGGCCGCAACGCACGGATGATCGGAACGGTCACAGATTCTCATCCGAGGATGGTCACCCTGCGAACGCAGTTGGGAACATCGCGGATTGTCGATCTGCTCTCCGGCGATCAATTGCCGAGAATCTGCTGAGGGAAGCCCCATGCATGAGATGGGAATCGTCAACTCGGTGCTTGATGCTATTCGTGCTGAAACACGCCGCTTTCCGGGTGGCCACATCTACAAAGTAGGGGTGCGGATCGGCGAGCTTGCGGGTGTTAACCCGGATGCCATGAGCTTTTGTTTTGAAGCCCTCGTGCGCGGGACAGAACTCGAGCCTCTTGTACTTGAGATTGAATATTGCCCCCGCCGCTGTCAATGCCTCGCCTGTGGATACTTGTACACCGCAGCGCAAGAAGATTCGGCATGTCCCGAGTGCGGCATGAGGGGATCGCAGTTCTTAGGAGGCGACGAACTGGATCTCGCCTATTTGGAGGTCGAAAATGGAGCGCGTAACGCTGGAACGTAAAGTCTTGAGCGAAAATGACCGCATTGCAGCCAGCTTGCGGGCACGCTTCGCCCAGCACAATATTCTGTGTTTGAACTTGATCAGCTCACCAGGGTCCGGAAAGACCAGCCTGCTCGAACGAACTCTCGAAAGCTTTGACCGTCGCGAACGGGTGGCAGTCCTCACCGGAGACATTCAGACCGAGAACGACGCGAAGCGGCTGGCTCGCTTTGGGTTTCCCGTGAAGCAAATTACGACGAGCGGAACATGCCATTTGGATGCGCGGATGATCGAAAAAGCGCTTCTGGACTGGCGATTGGAAGACATCGACCTGCTGTTGATCGAAAACGTCGGGAACCTCGTCTGCCCGTCCACCTACGATTTGGGTGAGGGTGCAAAACTGGTCGTTCTCAGCGTCACCGAAGGAGAGGACAAGCCGCTCAAATACCCTTCGATCTTTTTTAAGTCGGAACTGCTCATTTTGAACAAGATCGACCTGCTGCCGTATGTGCCATTCGATATCTCTGCCGCCGAAGAGAATTCGCGGAGCGTACACCGCGACATTGAGATTGTTCGAGTATCCTGCCAGACGCGACAAGGAATGACGGAATGGCTTGCTTGGCTGGATCGCAAGCGGGAAATTTTGCGCACTGCGGCGTCCGCAGTTTGAAGCGTCATGCAAATCCGCAAGGAAATCCGAGTCTCCGGGATCGTCCAAGGGGTGGGATTCCGACCGTACGTCCATCGGCTCGCAACGGATCGCAACCTCCGTGGGAACGTCAGCAATACGCCGGCAGGAGTAACCATCGAAATTCAGGGATCGGCGCACCAGGTGGAGGACTTCATCATGCGTCTTCCCGGGGAAGCGCCGCCGCTTGCGCAGATTGCCCAGGTGTTTGTTCGCGAGCTGTCGTGGAAGCCGGATCGGTGCTTTGAAATTCTGCCCAGCCATACCGACGAGCATGGTAGTGCGCTGATCTGTCCGGACGTCGCAGTCTGCGAAGACTGTGTTCGCGAGTTATTCGACCCTCAAGACCGCCGGCATCTCTATCCTTTCATCAATTGCACGAACTGTGGGCCTCGCTTGACGATCATGAGGAACGTTCCCTACGACCGTCCGCGCACCTCGATGTCGGCATTCCGCATGTGCGAGAAATGTCGCGCGGAATACGAGGATCCCCAAAACCGTCGTTTCCATGCGCAGCCAAATGCCTGCTGGGCATGCGGCCCCCAACTCGAATTCTGGAACGTGCAGGGCCGCGCGATGGAACTACTTGATCCCATCGAGGCGGCCGTGGAGCGCCTCCGATTGGGCATGATAGTCGCCGTCAAGGGACTCGGAGGATTCCACTTCGCGGTGGATGCCATGAATTCAACGGCAGTCGATCGACTGCGCCAGCGCAAGCGGCGTGTTGAAAAACCGTTTGCCGTAATGGCGCGCGATCTGCAGGCGGCTGGGGAATTTTGTGAGCTCGATGCCGAAGCGCGGGAACTGCTGAATAGCCGGGAGCGTCCCATCGTGCTGCTGCCAAAAAGGAAAGGCATCGCACTCGCCGATACCGTGGCGCCAAACCAACGCGACCTGGGGTTGTTCCTGCCTTATACCCCGCTGCACCACTTACTGTTTGCAGCAGGCAAGTTTGCAGCTTTGGTCATGACTAGCGGAAACCTGAGTGAGGAGCCAATTGCGATTGACAACCATGAGGCGGTGGAGCGGCTAGGGAGCATCGCCGACGTGTTTCTTGTGCATGAACGACAAATTCTCCTTCGTTGTGACGATTCGGTCGTTCGCTCTTCGGTCGGGAGACTGCGACAGATACGGAGGTCGAGAGGCTACGTGCCAGCGCCTGTGCGATTGCACAAAGAACTCCCGCAGGTTCTTGCGGTCGGGGGAGAGCTGAAAAATACGATTTGCCTGACGCGTCGCAACCTCGCATTTCTCAGCCAGCACATTGGGGACCTCGAAAACGTCGAGAGTTTCGATTTCTTCTGCAACACCGTCAAATATCTTTCCAGGATTCTCGAAATCGAACCGGAAGTCATCGTGCACGACCTTCATCCAGATTACGTTTCGACGAAATGGGCCTTGATGCAGAAAGGGGTGCGTGTTGTGGGTGTGCAGCATCACCATGCGCACATCGCATCGTGTATGGCGGAGAACCGGATAGATGGTCGGGTTATTGGACTGGCCCTTGACGGCACCGGTTACGGCACCGACGGGCAGATCTGGGGCGGAGAAGCGCTGTTCGCAGAGTATGCAAGGTTCGAGCGCGTCGCGCATTTCGCGTACGTGGCGCTTCCCGGAGGCGCCGCGGCAATTCGCGAGCCCTGGCGCATGGCGGTAAGTTACTTAGTACAAACTTTTGGCGAGGGTTTCCTTGAACTAGATATTCCCTTCGTCCGAAAACTGGAACGCGAGAAGGCGGAGTTGATTCTGCGCATGATGACCCAGCGGGTGAATTCTCCGCTGACTTCGAGTTGCGGGCGTCTGTTCGATGCCGTCGCCGCCCTGATTGGAATCGGGCAACAGGTGAGCTATGAAGCGCAAGCCGCGATTGAACTGGAAATGGCGGGACGGTTGTCGCGCGAGACCGATGGTTATCCCTTCGCCATTCGTCGCCAGGGCGGGCACTGGCAGATTGACTCCTGTCCATTATTCGGCGCACTCGTCGAGGATCTCCGCAGGAGAGTGTGTCCGGAGACAATCAGTCGGCGATTCCACAACGGGTTGGTCGAAACGCTCGTGCGCCTTGCGTGCTTGCTGCGTCAAGAATCTTCGATCAATCAGATCTGCTTGAGCGGCGGTACGTTTAACAACTTGCTTGTGTTCGAACGCTTGAATTGCAAGCTTGAATCCTACGGCTTCGAAGTCTTCACTCATTCCGAGGTTCCCACCGGCGACGGCGGTCTGAGTCTCGGACAAGCGCTCGTTGCGGCACACGGCGACCCGACTGTCACCGAAATGTCCGGGAGAAGGAAAGTTAGCGACGCGACCTAAACTCAACATCCTCTCCACTACCTGCGCGCATCGGTGTGTGACCGGCGTCACTGTGATTTGTCGATGGGCCGCGTAGAAATGGTCCTGTCGCAGCCGTGAACGAACACGAAGCTCTCCGCCACTCGGTACCGACGGTTTATGTTCCACTGCGGCAGAAAGAAAATTGGGATTTGAACCGTGTATTACCCGGGAAGGAGACAGTGATGAGGTGAGATATTGAACTACAACACGATGTGATGGAAGAACTTGTTTGGGAACCGAGAGTCGATGTCGCGGAAATCGTTGTGTCTGTGGAATCGGGAATCGTGATCCTTAACGGCGCGGTGAGGGGCCCTCCCGAGAAGTGGGCGGCCGGGTCTCCGCTATTTAGAGTCGTCTCGATCAAGCTTGGGTCTTTTGTGCTCGGCGCAAATATGAGACGCAAACTCTTTGTCACATTCGCGTTCGTAGTTCTCTATCATCTCTTCTAGATTCCGACCACGAGGCGGTCCAGAAGGGCTGAAGGTCCAGGCGCATACAGAACAAGCCTCCGTCACTATGCCCGCGACCGTAATCCGCTTCTTCTGTCTCACAAAGGTCATCTAGATCTGTCGCTTTCCCCCTATGGAATTGGAGCGTCTTTACTAGCGCGCCGCGTAAGGTCACGTGAGGCGGTGCAAACTGGGCACGGGAAGGGCTATACGTGTGACGTTTGCTATGAATGATGCAGGCCATTCACAAAAGTCATGGCGCAGACTAGTGTTTGCAAACGAGCGTTTGCAATTATACCGGGCAAAATAAAACAGTCAAACTGTTCCATACGGGACAGTTTAATCGTTAGCGCCGGGCCATAGTTCGGGGCACGGTGCCAGGCCAATCAGACCCACGCAGAAAGCTGGTGCGAAGCGCGGCTTCAAGAAGAAGCGGAGAAAACTGAAATGAATCCTGTGACTGAAGTGAAAACGAATCCAAATCCGGCTCCCGAATCAAAATCGGCGACAGCAATCGGAGCGATTTTCGGCGCCACGCCGGGGATGCCCGGAATGTTCAAATCAAACTTCGACTACCAACTCGTCAGAGGTATGCTCGCCGGAGCTTATGGCGAGGGCGGCGCATTCGGTGAGTTGTACTCGACGGCGCGGCGGGTCGTGGACCGAGATGTAGAAAGCTGGACCGTCGAATGGACGGGCACGGCCGAGAGGGTCGAGGCCATAGCCCACAACTGTCTGAGCGCCGGCCATGTCGTCAGTGCGCGCGAGGCGTTCTTGCGAGCGTCCCTCTATTGGCGAACGGGTCTCTTCTACCTCGAAAGCAAGGACCCACGACAACTCGCGATGTACCATCGCCACCGCTCATGCTTCCGGCAGGCATCAGCGCTGTTCGAACCAAAGATCGAGCCCGTCAGCATTCCCTACGAAAACGGCAAGACGCTACCGGGCTATTTCATGCGCGCTTCCGCGACCGACGGTGCGCGTCCAACCCTGATGATCCTCGGGGGCGGCGACACAACTTGCGAGGAACTGTACGACTTTGGCGGCGGCGCGGCGGCAGTCCGCCGTGGCTACAACGCGTTTCTGTGGGAGGGTCCCGGTCAAGTCGGCGCCTTCGCCCTAGACGCGAGCCTGACCTATCGCCCGGATTGGGAAGTCCCGACCCGTTACGCCGTCGACTACGTTCTATCCCGCAGCGATGTCGACCCCAAGAGGCTGGCGCTCTCGGGGCACAGCATGGGCGGATACTTCGCCCCACGGGCGGCGGCATACGAGAAGCGCATTACCGCCGTGATCGCCAATTCGCTGACGCCGGAGTTCAAGCCCGTCCTCATGGCCGGGCTGG
>JGI12635J15846_10000365_pt1 | contig 37532 bp, 37 predicted proteins | sample BlaSpr_A8_OM2_M2_FD_15846 | JGI IMG/M metagenome (IMG submission 15846)
ACCGTCGATGAACGCTTCCTCGCCATGCCTGCAAAGGTCGTCGGCACCTCGCCGGTCGAACTCGCGACGCCCGCATTATTGAAGATAATGACCTCACGTTCCTTGGCAAGCCCGTCCAGGACCGCGGGATCCCAGTTGTCGAGGTTTCCCGTGAAGTGCTGGTTAAAGACAAGGGGCAAACCGCTTTGCTTGCCCCACCGCCGATAAGCGAAGCGAATCCCATTGGCCTCAACCCACTGAGTGGGAACTGTCGTCGCTGTATAAGTGCTCATTGTCTAGTCCTCCTTCGTAAATGACCGATGATCGTTTTGCTGCGCATGCTTCCCCTGTCTAACTAAAGAATTAGTCGGCGATCATCCCTCCATCCACTGGGATGGAAGCGCCGGTCATATAAGACGCATTTGCCGAAGCGACAAAGGCTATCACATGCGCGATCTCCTCCGAGGTTGCCAGACGCTTGACGGGTACCGTCGAGACGAGCGCCGCCTTGTTTTCGTCTGTATTGGTGAAGCGTGTGAGCATACCCGTATCTGTAGTGCCCGGAGCGACAACGTTTACTCGAACTCCAGTTTCCGCGACTTCCAGTGCAGCGGATTTTGTCAGCCCCTCCACCGCATGTTTGCTGGCCACATAAACAGACGCCCCTCCACGGCCGACACTTCCATAAGCCGACGAAACATTGACGATGCTTCCGCTCCCTTTTGGCAGCATCACTCGCAGTTCGTGCTTCATGCTTAGTAACACACCAAGTACGTTGGTATCAAACGTAGCCGCGTAGCTCTCTGCAGTCTGTTCTGTCACGAGACCCCGCAATCCTTCGGTCCCAGCATTATTGATTGCGATATCCAGGCGTCCGAAGCACTTAACCGTTTGGTCCACAAGGTTGCGTACCTCCTCATCGTTGCGGACATCAGTCCGGACAAAAATGGCCTCTGCTCCGAGCGCTTGGAGTTCGGCAACGAGCTCTTGTCCTTGTTTTTCTTGACGCCCAGAAACAACAACGCGTGCTCGTTCTTGCGCAAAGATGATTGCGGCAGCGCGACCGATGCCGGTCAGCGCGCCGGTAATCAAAACAACTGGTGAACTCATAGCACACCTCCCTTGATTCAGAGCCATATAGCTTAGGCATGGCTACTACCCTTACGCCAGGTCATTGCGCATAACTCAGATCGCTTGGTTAGATTGCAAACAGCGCTTGTAGTAGCGCCTTTGAAGCATACTTTGTTAGGCTGGTAGCGATGCCTCACACGCATCGGAGGCGGAATGGAATTACGACATATTCGCTATTTCGTCGCGGTTGCGGAGGCCGGAAGTCTGACGGTAGCAGCAGAGCAAAGCCTGCATACGTCACAACCGTCATTGAGTCGGCAGATTCGAGATCTTGAGGACGAGGTAGGCACGCCACTCTTGACACGCCGCGCTCGCGGCATCGAACTGACGCCGGCGGGTCGAGCCTTCCTCGATCACGCGCGCGCTGTGCTATCGCAGGCTGAAGCGGCAAGCGAAGCTGCTCGCCGGGTCGCTCATCCCGCCAAGCCATGCTTCGCGATGGGCTTTCTGACTGGGCACGAATTGACGTGGATGCCGGAAGCCTTGCGGATCTTGCGCAACGAACTTCCTAATATCGACGTGATGATATCGAGTCAATACTCCCCCCTCCTAGCGGACGACCTTTCGAAAGGAAAAATCGATGCCGCCTTCCTTCGACGGGAAAAAGGGGTGCCTGGGTTAGCGTTCCGCCTTCTCGTGAAGGAGCCTTTGCTGGTGATCCTACCTCGTGACCACCATCTCGCAGCGCTTAAGTCCATTAATCCGGGTGATCTGGTGGGCGAGACATTCGTAATTGTGTCGCACACGGCTCCTATACTGCGTGCGGTCATCGACGATTACCTGAAACGGTCTGGAATCAGTATCACACCTGCTCACGAGGCGGACCACGTCACCATGGGAGTTTCCTTAATAATATCGACGCGTGGGGTAGGGCTGTTACCTGCCTACGCGCAGAACCTTCTCCCTTCGTCAGTGACGAGTCGCCCTCTGAAGGGAGATGTGCCAACTGTCGATCTGGTCCTCGGCTACAGAAAGTCGAACCAATCTCCCATCCTGAAGCTTTTGCTTTCGAAACTGGACGAGTTGATCGCTCGTGCGTCAAGTAGGACCGGATAGAACTTGAGATGGATCCCATCGGGGGGCTATGGAGTTCTTGAGTCAGGGACCGATCCTATGTGGAACGCTTTCGACCGGATAAGTACTGAGACGCGCCCTTGTCGTCAATAACTCCCGGATTGTCGGCTACTATCTCCGGAAACTCAGACAGGAAGCGCCGGAAGGGGAACAAGTTCCATGTTGAGGGCGGCGGCCTGCGTAGCTGCCCAACGTAGTTGGAACTGTCGGTATTTAGCTTCGTAAAACTGGATTCCCCGATCCACGTAGTGGTGTTACTTCGCAACGCCACACCGGTAATTAGACGTGGCACCAAGAGAATTGTTACGAATGCGAAGCTATCCTGGTTCCACTCCTACGGGTCCGGCCATGCGCATGGAGGAGTCCCCTTTTAAGAATCCGGTTTCTGCCGAGTGACGAGCAAACCAGAACAATCCGAATTGGGGAAGTGCTGCCGACCAACCGGCTAGAACCCGACGCGAGAGCAACAATAGGCGCAGCATTGGTGAAATATTGCTCGCGATTACCAACCCATCTGCCGCATCCGCTCAAGGATGAGAGTGCCGTAGTTATTCATGCGCTCCGGCCGTCGCTTCAGGGGAGCCGGCAGAATCGCTGCCAGCCGCGCCGCCTGTTCCCGGCCGGTATTCCGAGCTGCGGTTCCGTAATAGTAACGGGACGCCGACTCCGCGCCATAAATACCTGGTCCCCATTCGACCACGTTGAGGTAGATCTCCAGAATGCGCTGCTTGCCGAGGACGAATTCGGCCACCGGTACCAGTGTGAACTCCGCGCCCTTGCGGAGGATAGAGCGGCCTGTTCCGAAGAATAGGTTTTTTACGAGTTGCTGCGTAATGGTGGAGGCTCCGCGAGAGCGGCCGCCATCCAAATCGTCTTCGGCAGCAATTTGGATCTGGTGCCAATCGAATCCATGGTGCTGGTAGAAGCGCGCGTCCTCCGCAGCGATTACGGCGTGCTGGAGGTCGGGCGAGATTTGGTTGAGCGGAATGAATCTGTAGCGTTCGTGATACGGCGTGTGGTGAATCCTGGTCTGCAAGCGGCGCTGGATTTGTACCGCGGTTGACGGCGGGTCGATCCACCGGGCGGCCAGAAGAGTCAGCCCGGCGAGCGACCAAAGAAGCGCCAAACCGATGGCAAGCCATCGCACAAAGATCCGGAGGGTTGGGAGGAAAGTCTTCCGCCGCGAGATGTCTGGACTTGCAGTCACATTCACGATAATAGCCGGGGCTGGGTTGCCGCCTATGGCCGACGCTGCCTCCCCATGGGTACCCCCGCGACAGTTTTCCTCAGCAAGGGTAGCCATGCGAACCGTCGACTCCATGATCTGGTTCCAACCTGCCTCGCCAACTACTCTCCGCAATGGCCTTTGGGCTGACTGCCAGGCGCTAGCGTCCGCGTCAGAGTCGTGCTGTCATCACCCAAGCCACCCTGCGAGATGCCTCTAGCACGCGCTATGAGAAAGTCGCGCGAACGCGACCGATCCTTGAACGGAAACAGAATAGGCTCCGCTGAAGGCTGCGCCGATCTGAGCACCCGCTGCCCCCTCGATACTATTTCCTGCAGAAGCGTATCTGTGAATCCATTTGCGATGCCGCTGCTACTATCGACTGTGAATACCCAACGGAAGTCAAAGTGAATGGCGACGTAGTGCTCAGGTCTTGGCCAAGGGCGCCGAAAATGTAGGTTCCGGAGAACGATGTATCAGTTGGAAAGGTGCCGGTGGCAGATCCCTGACCGATGGCGAGTCCGGCGGTCGAAGCAATGCCAGTACCGGAAGCGTTGTCGCTCTCGATTCAGCGAGTGACAGAAGGATCGGCGTCACTGCCTTGATGGCATCGCGCCCCAGCGGTCGTGCCCACTTGGTATTTAGAAGTCTTCGCCGTTTCTTGCTCGAGGGGCGTCGTTGCCAGGTCTGGCAAAGTTGACCGATTCAAGATGACCGCCACGTTGTGTGCCAACTTCTGAGTAGCTCGCAAGTCGTTACCGCTAAACTGAACATTGCGTTCGAGCACATCTTGCAGCACGAGGTGGCCCTCCCGTGTGTAAAGCTGAATCCGGACCTTCAATTTTATCGACCCGCTCACAGTAGTCCGTCCGCAAAACCTTAGGAAGAGTCCCGGGACGACTCCGAGCAAGCCTATGTCACCGGGAGTCGCCCGCCGAGACTTGCGACCTGGCGCGTATCCTTGCACTGTCGTCTTCAGAATAAGCAGGTCGGGAACGTTATTCGCGTTGCCGTCGTCGCTGCGAAGCACCTGCTTGAACTTCTTCGTCTTGCCTAGCTCTCCCAAAAGATTTTCGTGAATGGCAGCTCGCAAAGATGGACTCGGGCTCACATCCCCAGAGTCGACTTCATCGATTTGGACGCTCCATTGCCGCCCAACGCCGTTCTTAGGTTCCGTAAACGATTCCGCCAGCACAGATGGAACAGAGAGAGGGTATAGCCCAGAAAGCATTAGAATCAAAGCCGCCAGGCCTCCGCTTCTCAGGTTGTAGCGAAAGAATCTAGATAAGTCGAAGGCGGTCCTATTTTCGGCAACAGAATGTTCTCCACTTGTTTTCATTCTCAATCTCCGGATGAACCTATCGAGGCCTGTGCTCTCCCGCGTTTCTGCTCCGTTGAGATGACGCCGGGTCATTCTAAATCCTCAATTCCTGACATTTGATCCTCGCAACTCATCGGGATCTTGCTTCCAGCGCTGCGGTGCACAACTCTCTCCAGTTCTCGCGTTCTCCTTCAGACGTCGTGCATTCCCTCCGAACATTTGTCTTCTGTGGTTTGTGGCGCTTACTCTTATCGAAGACGGTTACTTCACCCGAGACCAAGGATATGCTTCATCTCTCCGTACTCACCGTCGAGCTTCCCGGGCGAACCGCTCGTAAGGCCGCAACGATTGAGCCAACGATAGAAATGCTAATCAGTAAACTCAGAGCGCTCAGACCTAGAAGGCCGAGCAACTCAGCAGTGCATTCCAGCATGCGCATGTCTCTCCTGTGTTAATTGCATTCGAAGTCCTAGCGCCCTCCAAACCCGCAATTTCCTCCGTATTTGAAAAGTGTGCCCACGATTCCAGCAGTTGTGGTCGCGGTGGGCGTGTCGTTCGCATTCGATAGTGCACTTGAGATGCCAAAGCCATGCGTGTCCTTGCGCCGTCGTCAAATGCTTGAGCGAACGAAGGTTCCACAACAACGATCGAGAGAGTACGGGAGGGATTGTCGAGACTTTCGCCACACGATTGCCAGGTGACGAAGGCTATGACATTTTGTCGAAGCTTTCTGTCTCTTCCTTACATCAGATCAAACATGTCCACGGATCGGGCGCTCGTCCCTCCGTTGCAGCGATGGTTGGGCGTAAAGTGCTCGGCGATCAATCCTGGGAACCGACGTCTATGAGTCCGTTTATCAACAAAGATCCCAATCGTGAACAAGCAACACTATGAAGCGCTGCTGCTGCGCGCGGTCAATGCCGATTGGCACGTGCCACGATCGCGACATTCCTTTCGGGAGGCTTAACGAATGAGCACTTCTGCGATGATGCTGGAACACTCACTCGATGCTCAGGCGCTGCCAACCGCAACACCGGAATTGCAACGTGAGGGCGACCGACTGAAGCTGCTCCTGGACATGACGACCACTTTAGTCTCGACTTTAGAGTGTCGCGAACTCCTCCGCACGGTGTCGGCGAGCATTCGGCAAGTCATGCATTACGACATCGTTGGGGTGTGGCTGCCAGATGAGGAGGGCGTCCATTTGCGCCAACTCGCGATGGACTTCCCAGAGAGTAGGGGATTCGCTAAGGAGGACGCGCTGCAACCGATCGAGGGGTCCGTGATAGGCATGGTATTCAAGGCCGGCAGGCCTGTCGTCTTGGACCTCCGTAGTGAACCGCTGGCTACCCATGTGTCTACTGAAGTTCGCGCCGAAGCCCTCGAGTCGGGTTGCGCTCTGCCCTTGATCAGCCGAGGTCGGACGCTCGGCGTGCTCACACTCGGCAGCCGGGTCGAAAACGCAATCAACCCGGAAGCCGCTGACTTCCTGATGCGCGCCGCGGGACAACTGGCGATCGCTATCGAGAATCGCCTGGCCTATCGCGAGGTAGCCGAATTGAAAGACAAGCTCGCTCGGGAAAAACTGTATTTGGAAGACGAAATCCGTGGCGAACTAGATTTCGAAGGAATTGTGGGGCAAAGTTCGGCTCTCCGCCATGTTTTGAATCTCGTGGAAACCGTAGCTCCCAGCGACTCGACTGTTCTACTTCTCGGTGAGACTGGCACGGGCAAGGAATTAATTGCGCGCGCCATCCATGAACGCAGCCATCGTAAGAAGCGGACCTTCGTAAAGCTAAATTGCGCCGCAATTCCAACCGGGCTGCTCGAGAGTGAGCTTTTCGGACATGAACGAGGCGCCTTCACCGGCGCGATTGCACAGAAGGTCGGCCGACTGGAGTTGGCTGATCAGGGCACGCTCTTCCTAGACGAGGTGGGTGATATTCCCATCGAGATCCAGCCCAAGCTGCTCCGCGCCTTGCAGGAACGTGAATTTGAGAGGCTGGGCAGCAACCGAACCAAGCAAGTCGATGTCCGACTGGTGGCGGCGACCAATCGCGATCTGGAGAAAATGATGGAGGACCGCGAGTTCCGCAGCGACTTGTACTATCGCCTGAACGTGTTTCCGATCCGGATCCCACCCTTGCGCGAACGTCCGGAGGATATTCCGCTGCTGGTCAGATACTTCACGCAAAAGTACGGCCGCCGCATGCAGAAGCAGATCGAATCCATTCCTGCCAAGGCCATGAAGAAGCTCTCCATCTCGCATTGGCCGGGAAATATTCGTGAGCTGGAAAATTTCATCGAGCGTTCGGTGATCCTCACGCGTGGGACAGCACTGCAAGCTCCGATCGCAGAACTCGGCCAAAATGGGAGGCATACCCCGGTGGCAGGCACGCGGGAAGCGAACGAACGCAATGAGATTATCCGCAACCTGAAAGTCACGAACGGGCGAGTAGCAGGCCCTAACGGCGCCGCAGCCCTCATGGATATCAAGCGCACGACGTTGATCTCACGCATGAAGAAGCTCGGGATCGACCCGCAGAGAGTATCGTGAGCCTTCATCACGATGCCTTCTTGATACACTCCTACGCGGCTTTTGTTTTTTCCCCTGAACTTCCGCCTGTATTCTAACCGGCTGTCACCCATCGTCGACAAGTGTCGAGATCGCCTTCGACATTTCCGACATCATCCCTCTCGAGATCTATTTCTTCGGCTAAAGTCAGCGATTTCAGAGACGCGCCGTTTTGGTCCTTCGATTGCCTGACCTAGCTTGCGACAGCGGTAGCTCGCGGCCACAGGACAAATGATTTCGACCATGCGCGATTCAAAACCCTTTTCGCTCAAGTGACGGTTGTTTCAGAGCCGCGCTTGGGGTGGGTGTTGTGTTCGCTTCGCTGGCCCTGTACGTGGGCCGCAAGCTCGTTCGATGGCATCGCTTTCTGCGCGAATTTCGAATGGCGCGAATCACACCAGAAGAGCTAAACGAGAAGCTAGACGCCGGCGAAAAGGTCATGATCGTTGATCTCCATGACTGCCGGGGTGGTCTGCGGGGTCATCAAAGCATTCCCGGGCGCAGTGTGCATGAATCCACATGGGCTTAGATTGCACGATAATCGCGACAAGCGAACGCCGATTCCTCGCGATTGCGAAATCGTCCTTTACTGTGCTGCTGCTCCGCATGAGCTCACGAGCGCGCGTGTACCCTTCAGTTACACCACTGGGGATCTGAGCGCGTTCGCCCCTGGCCGGCGGCCTTCGGGCTTGGCATGAACGGGGTTTCCCTTTGACCTCGGTGATTCTTTGCGGCAGTAGATGAACTGTGCCGTTCGACTCAGCCTCTCGCCATCGGTGATCCCAACATCCCCGTACGCCACTCTGTGAGAAAAGCTTCCCCACTGAGGACGCTTGTCTGCCTTCACTGTCGACAATTGACGACAGATCTCGTCAATCTTCGACCCCCATGTCGCCGGTTTGGCCAGCGCCATTAGATCCAACAGATTGCTAGGACAGTATCACTGTGGCTTTGGCAAACGTCTTGCAGTAACTAGGGTTCGCTACAGGCGCAACATGTTCAAGATATCCGTCACCGATACGCCGTCATGGCGCTCGCTGCTTGTGGAAGGAACCCTCGTCGGTCCGTGGATTGCTGAGCTTGGCACAACCTGGAGGAATGCAAGCCAGGACTTAGGCCGGCGCAATCTGGTCATCGACCTGACCAATGTGACCGTCATTAGCCGCGAGGGAAAAGACGCGATCTTTGACCTGATGAAGAAAGGAGCGAACTTTTCCTGTGGTGGCGTTCTCATGAGGCACCTGCTGAAGGAACTTGAGCGCAAGAAACCGAAGGAATCGCCACGGAGGTGAACATGTCGGAGGCAGAGCACAGCACGAGCCTTGCGCCATACGCGAGAAACGATGATTTCCGCAAAGTCTTTCACGAGGAGACAGCCAGCCTATACAGGCTGGCGTTCCTCCTGACCGCGGATCGCGAGAAGGCTCAGCAGTGCTTTGTCGCCGGACTTGAGGATTCAGTGAATGGGAGATCGGTCTTCAAGGACTGGGCACACTCATGGGCACGTCGGACGATCATTCAAAACGCCGTACGAGCCATCAACCCACGCCCAATGGCGGAACAGGCCCCTTCGAGTTTCAGCGGCGATGGCAAAAAGCTGGTGGTTCAGGCAGAGATGACCGCTGTTCTTGAACTGGGACCGTTCGACCGCTTTGTTTATGTCATGTCAGTTCTTGAACACTACTCCGATCTGGATTGTTCTGTGCTTTTGAACTGCGCCCGGCGGGACGTGATTGCAGCGCGAATTCACGCGTTACGGCAAATCGAAATGCAATCGATTTTCACCTTAGAGCGCAAGGTAAATGGCGAGACTCTGAATCGTACCTCGACCGGAGACTTGAGTTGATAACAACGATCACAAGAGTAACGCGGATTCTCGTGCTTGCGTTGCTCTTTGTTTCCGTCGTCGATTTCAGCCTTGACAGCGCGCGGTTCGATCTCGTGGTTATGACCGCAGCACTCGCGATCTTGTTTTCGGGCGGACTGCGGAGCCCTTGAATGTGGGGCGCGCATTGCGGCGTGTTCTGGCCACCACCTCGCAGGACGGCGAAGGCGCATCGTGCGCCCCGCCAAGAACTGTTGTGATCTGGAGGCGTTCGGAGAGTCAGTGAACCGTGTGGAATGAGACGCACAGTAGTCTAGTAGTAAACATGAGAATTCTTCATTTGAACAAAATCCCGATTTAACTAGCGACCTGTTGGCCCTGGAAAAGGGGCCGATCAGCACTCGCCGCCCGGCGGAGTCGACAATGAGACAATCCCGGACCGGCTTTCTATTGGCAGTGCTCATCTCCACAATCGCGGTCTCCGGCCAGCAAGGAGCTAGGGGCGGCAGCTCTCCCGCGGACATAATTTATGCGCGTCCCGGCCAGCTCGTTGACGTGGGTGGATTTCGGCTGAATCTCTATTGGCATGGGGAGCGGCTCACCCACGGTCGTCTTCGATTCCGGATGGGGAGACTGGGCGCCCGCGTGGTCGAAGGTGCAGCCACAGATCGCAAAGTGGACACGTGCGTGCAGCTATGACCGTGCCGGGGCAGGATTTAGCGATCCCGGTCCCATGCCGCGTAGCAGCGTGCGCATCGCGGGCGAGCTACGCACCGCTCTTCACAATGCCGGGATCACCGGCCCCTATATCTTGGTGGCGAGCGCCTACGGCGGCGACAACGTCCGCACGTTTGCGGACCTGGACATGGACGAGGTTGCGGGGCTGGTATTGGATGACGCCGATCCCGACGACCTTGAACCGGAGGCGATGCGAGAAGAGGCACATCGAGGACATGCTGGGATTCCTTCTGACTTGCGCGATTGTCGTAACGCGATTGCCGAACATAAGCCATTGCCGGCGCTAGGGTCAGTTTCTGGCCGGCCACAACAGACCTGCGCTCAGCAGTTTTTTCCCCGGGGTTTGCCGGAAGCAGAGTGGTCTCCGGAATTGAACGCCAAAGTGTTGGAGATCGCACAAACCAAGGTTGCCATGTATGATGCTGATGCTTCGGATGGAACAAACGCCGTCGGACGAAGTCTATCTGCAACAACACCGCCGCTCATTCGGCTCCCGGCCCATCCGCGTGCTCACCTCCGGAAACCACGGTGTCGGCCACTTAGAGGAGAAGCCCCCACTCCCAATGCCAGAACCGGCTAGGGCCGACGCCATCACAACCTCATCTGCGTCCACGAGACAACGAAGCTTAACAGGCTAATTCACTCCGGCGATTTGACCACCAAAACCGGCGGATCAGGCCCGAGCTTCGTGTTCCGACGGCTCGACGACGAGGTCCATGCTAACTCCCGTCACGCGACCGATCATCGTAGCCTCAGCGGGATCTCAAAGGCTGCACTTCTGAAATGCCCGGGGCGACCTGAACCCTGGGGGTGCAAAGTTAAGGTTGGGGTGCCGCTCGGAGACGGCACCCTCAGTGAAATAGAACTCAAGAACGGTTTGGCTACGCAACTGCTTTGCCTTGGGGCGCAGAGCCTGCTCGCTGCGCAGCGGCTTTCCCGAGGAAGTTCACCAATTCGGAATTCACTTCCTCCGCGTGGGTCCAGGTAATGCAGTGCGGCCCATCCTTGACCACAACGAGCCGGGCACCCTGGATCAGTTTGACAGTCCTCTGTCCCGAAGCACTGATCGGCAGAATCCGGTCCGCATCGCCGTGAAAGACCAGCGTGGGTACATCGATGCGGGCCAGGTCTTTGCGGAAGTCCTCGTGCCACGTCGGCACGCAAGCGAGGCTGGCGGTGGCTGAGGCTCCGGCTGCGACGTTCCAGCTCGCCTGAACAACTTGTTCGCTGACCCGATTGCCCAGCAGAAGGTCCGTGTTGTAGAAATTCTTGAAAAATTCGGTGAAGAACGTGTAGCGGTCCGCGGCGACGGCTTTCTGGATTCCCTCGAAGACACTGCCGTCCACGCCCTCCGGGTTGTCCGGCGTCTTCAGTAGGAACGGTGGAACCCCCGAGATGATTACCGCCTTGCTTACTCCCTTCGATCCGTATTTTCCCAGATAGCGCGCCACTTCGCCGCCACCCATCGAGAAACCGGCCAGCGCGAAGTCACGTAGCTTGAGGTGCGTCAAGAGCTTGTGCAGGTCCTCGGCGAAGGTGTCGTAGTTGTAACCTGTGGTTGGCTGGCTGGATTTGCCAAACCCCCTGCGGTCGTAAGTAATGACGCGGTGGCCTGCGTCCAAAAGAACTGGCAGCTGCTTCTCCCAGGAAGCACCGCTCAGCGGATATCCGTGAATTAGGACAATGGGCTTACCGGAGCCGTGGTCCTCATAGTAGAGGTCGATGTCACTGGAGTTTTCTTTACCGACGTTCACGTATGGCATTGGGATTCTCCTTTTGTCTCATTTCTACAGGTGCAAGAGTTGAAGGTTGATTGGGATCGCGTGTGTTCAATGATTCTAAACCCGCCACTGTGATCGCCGAAGCGCCGGCCACATAGTCACCGGGTTCTCCGAAAGCCCAACTAACCTACCGGTCACTTCACTGCGGCTTCGAGAGTACCTTTCCTCCGCTACACCCTCTCGCCCGCACGATCAGCAGATCCCGTTCGCGAGTGTTTTTCGTGAGCCCGGCTGCGCGCTCGAACTCTGCGCGGGCTTCGTCCTTGCGGCCGAGCTTTTCCAGAAGGTCACCGCGTACGCTTGGCAGCAGGTGGTAGCTTTCGAGTGATGGTTCGGAGGTGAGGGCATCGACGAGTTCGAGGCCTGCAGCCGGACCAAATACCATGGCAATTGCCACCGCACGATTCAGCTCCACCACAGAGGAGGGTGTCAGTCGAGCGAGTTCCCCGTAGTGCACTACGATTTGTTCCCAGTCTGTCTCTTCTGGAGTCCGCGCTCGGGCGTGACACGCAGCGATCGCCGCCTGCAGCGCGTATGGACCCGGTGGGCTAGAGGCGCAGCCGGCACCGAGCCTTTCTGCGTGGGCGTTTTCCGATCGGACACTTTCGGATCGAGCCAGCGCCGCGAGCCCCCGATGGATCAGGAGTTGATCCCAGCGCGCGCGGTTTTGATCGAAGAGCAGAATAGGCTCGCCCGAGGGTCCCACGCGCGCTCTTGAGCGCGACGCCTGGATCTCCATGAGCGCGACCAGACCGTGGACCTCCGGCTCTCGCGGTGCGAGCTCGGCCAGGATACGCCCAAGACGCAGGGCGTCCTCGCAGAGAGCGGGCCTCATCCAGTCGTCCCCGGCGGTAGCCGAATAGCCCTCGTTGAAGACGAGATAGATTACTTCCAGAACCGACGACAAACGGGCGGCAAGCTCGGGGCCTCGCGGGACCTCGAACGGAACGCGCTTTTCGGCAAGCGTGCGCTTGGCGCGCACGATGCGCTGCGCGATGGTCACTTCCGGGACAAGAAATGCGCGCGCGATCTCTGCCGTCGTCAGACCTCCGAGCAAACGCAGAGTGAGCGCAACTCGCGTCTCGGTCGAGAGTACTGGATGGCAGGAGACGAAAACGAGGCGCAGCAGGTCATCACCAACATTGTCATCGAGGGCTGCATGGAAATCTGGCACAACCATCTCCCTGGTTGCAAACTCGCGGGCCAGTTCTTCATGCTTGCGATCGAGCAACGCAGTTCGGCGGAAGTAATCAATCGCACGATGCTTGGCCGGGGCCATGAGCCAGGCGCCCGGGTTGTCCGGGACGCCCGACTTCGGCCACTGCTCAAGCGCGGCGACGAGAGCATCTTGCGCGAGGTCCTCGGCGATGCCGACGTCGCGCACGATGCGCGCCAGGCCGGCAATGAGCCGCGGCGACTCGATCCTCCAGACCGCATCAATCGCACGATGAGTGTCGGCAGTCACTGCTACCGATCACATCACTTCGATCCGCGAATGCAAGCCAGGACGCCGCTCGCCACGAAGGTGTTACCGGGCGACTGCCGCGGATCGTTCATTCATACATTGAGCGAAATCCTCGGGCCCGAATATTTGCCGAATTTCGGTCTCGCCCTCCCATTCAGGCCAGTATTTCTTGTGCAGTTCCATGAAACGCACCGCCCCTTCGATTGCCTCCTCCTTCGATTTCAGCTCAAACTGGGCGAAGCCGCCGATCATTTCTTTGGCCTCGGTGAAAGGTCCATCCTTTACCGTTAACTTGCCTTTGGAAACCCGCACGCGAGTGCTGTTGGCAGTTGGAGCGAGCCCACCGTTGGCGATCATCGTCCCGGCTTTTACCGATTCTTCGCTGAGAATCGCCATGGCGTCCATGAGTTCCTTGGGCGGCGGGCCCTGGTTCTCGGCATGCTTGACTAACATCATGAATTTCATCGTCGTATCTCCTTTTGATTTCCAGTTTGTGGCTGGGTGTTCCGAACCGCTTCGATTGTTCGAGCCTGGCCTTCATTTACTCGTCGAATGACGGGTGGTGAAATCGACATTTACGAAGGTTTTTGTCGATCAAGCAGCGCACTAACCCAAAAGCTGCCTGCGCTCTAAGCCTCACGACACTTTGCGCCCGGGCTGACCCTGCAACTCGGAAAATCCAGTCGCAGCTTTTTGGACGTCGGCTGGGAATTCCGACATTTCCATCGCTTGGCGAAGCTCGATCACTTCATTGTCGGAAGCGGGGCAACGGACGCCCATTCCACCGCCTCTTCCTTCGATTTGACCTGAATCATCCAGTATCCGCCGATAACCTCCTTCGCCTCGGTGAAGGGCCCATCGGTAACCTCGGGCTTGCCGCCCGAGAAGGTGACTCGCGCCCCCATCGAGGGCGGGTGCAGGCCATCGAGCGCTAATAGCACTCCGGCTTTTTGCAGGGCTTCGTTATATTTCATCATGGCGGCAACGGCGTTGGCGTCCGGCATAGTGCCGGGCTGCGCTTTCTCGTATCCCTTGGGCATCATCAACATTCCGCGACCTACATCGAAATTAGCATCGGAGGATGAGCCATGAGATGCCAAGAGTACAATGCCAGCGTACTGGGGGGCGACGACCGTATGAACTGGACGCGACTCGTTGCGATCGTTATGGGCGCCGGTATTCTTTCGTCGCTCACTGACTGGTTCTTCGCCGGCGATTGGATTCATCGGCACTACACCTATCCCGAAATCTGGCGCCAGGGTGACGAAGGCAGAGCGATAGCTCTGACCAGTCCGCTACCCTTTCTGACCTGTGGGGTCTTTGCCTATGTCACTGCCCGGCTGGGTCTTCATTCTGTATCGGGCGCGGTCAAACTGGCTGTGGCGGTGTGGCTGATCGGCCCGTTGCCGCTGATCCTCACTAATGCCGCGTTTATGAAGCTGCACCGGGTGTTTGTGGCATCTTACGCGATCGGCTGGTTAGTAAAGCTCACCATTGTTGCGGTTACTGTTGGCTGGTTTCTTCGTTGACGCCGAACAGGGGAGTCTATGCTCAGCATGTGCCTCCAGACCGGGCGTTGCAGATTACGCTAGGCCGAGGGCACTGCACGATTACTCTACGATTCGCGCAAACCGCGTAGAACCTGCGTGTTTTCAGGGGTTTGAAATGGTGGAGCTAGTCGGGATCGAACCGACGGCCTCGTCGTTGCGAACGACGCGCTCTCCCAGCTGAGCTATAGCCCCTTACCGGATGGATTTCCAATTTACCCGATCATTTTATCAGCGTTCTATCTTCCGCACCAACGAGGTCTTAACTGGGTGGTGCCGCAGTTTGGTTTTCTGCTCTAGGCGTCATCCTGAGAGAGGCAGTGACTAAATTCAGTTTTCGTGTCCAGCCGTCAGGTTTGTTGGTTGCCCACACACAGCGCAGTAGATCGCATTCAACTTTCAGTCGTGGGTGCTAGTGGGTGCCGGCTTTTGTTCTCCCAAGACTTCGCCGCCCAGCACCTCTTTATTTTCATTTCCTCGCCTCAATCAGGACAGCAACGCTGCGCCGAGTATTCAGCCCCGCTCTGACGCGACGCCTACTCCCGGTAGGCTTCCCTGATGTGTTTTCGAGCCTGCTCGGCGGGAGGCGTGCTGGCGTTTTCAGCGAGGACGGTTTGATACTTCTTCATGGCCAGGTCACGCTTCTGAAGCAGGTCGTACATTTCTCCGGCCGCCAGATTCGCCTTTTGCAGTGTCTCGGGATCCGGGTTGGAAACCTGACTGACCAATTCATACGCCGCGGCGGCGCCGGAAAAATCTTTTTGACTGCGGAGCAATTCGCCTAGGCCCCAAGCGGAAATTTCAAAGTGCAGGGGCCCGTACTTCCCTTCATGGCCGTTTTGCCAAATCTTTCGATAATCGGCTGCTGCTTCGGCAGTATGCCCGCCGGAGCGCAGGAGATTCGCTTCCTCCAGAGGGAATAAATAATTTCTCGGATAGCGCGCGGCAAGATCGTGCATGAATGCACGGGCCTCGTCGTAGCGGTGTTCGCGGCGCAGGAATAAGGCGAGGACGACTTTGGCGTCCACGCTATTTTCACCATTGCTGTCGGCGACTTCGCGCAGGTATTGCAAACCTTTTTCTTTTGTCCCGCTCAGGCCTACCAGGGCCACAGCAACCTTCACGCTCCAGGGCAGGCTACCTATCACATAGTTATGAGCGCCGACGACCAGCTTCGCGTCGACATAGTTGGGATCCAGCTCAAGCACGCGTTCGTGATCGCGCCGTGCACCGACGGCGTTGCGTAAGGCGGAAAACCAGGCGCGTTCGACTAGCGCGGTATAGAGAGAGAATTGCGCCCGGGTTACGCCACGGGCATAGAGCGCGTCCACGTTATTGGAATTGGTTTTGAGTTCCTGCTCTTCGAGGCCCTCGGCGCGCTCCACTAGTTGTTTGATCTGATCCTTCACCTTGGGGTCGGCGCTACGATGCGCCTGGCCGATGAAACTGTCATTGGAATATTCGCCAGTATTCATCGCGCCCATGCGGTAGAGCTCCCGTATGAGGATCGTGGACAGCAGATGATTCACCGCCGAAGGGTCATTGGGATCCCGATCTAGAACCTTTTCGTACTCCTGCACGGCGCGGTCGTAATCCATGTCGTAGAAATGGTCGGACGCGGACTCGACTAGAGGATCGTGGGCGAGAGGAGTGACAACGGCTGGGGAAAGACTCCTAGTACTTGCGGTGGGGCGCGTTTGCGATCCAGCGTGAATCGACATCAGGCAGAGGCCAGCGACCCAGGACAGCATGACGCTACAAAGACAGCATCTCTTAAATTTCGGACTCGACTGCATCTCCAGTGTTGTGACCTTTGCGCCTAGTTTAAATGAAGTTGATCGAAGCCGACGGAACGAAAGAAACGTCCTCGGGAAAACGAGGACGAACCCATGATCACGGAGAAGCCACGCACGAGAAGGTAATGACACCTTCGGGTTGGTACTACAATTTCGGAAGTTCATCTTGAGCGTCCTATAAATTGACGACGGTAACCGGGGCATCTTTACGCGCGCCTTCGAGTAATAATTGCGCGAGATTGCAACTCCCAGTCCTACAAGAATTTGCAAGTCACTGAGTAAAAAATAGGTTAGTGCCCAATGTATTTTGGCTGTTCGTTTGCGTTGCCAAGTGGAACGTCCTAAAGGTTTCTCTTCCGTTATGACAGATGTAGTCCACGACGCACAGCAGGAATTTTGGAGCCCACCGAGTGTGCTGGAGCCTTTGGCCGAGGACGCACCACCGGTTTCTGCCTGCCGGGAAATGGCGGACGCTTGCGCCGGTTGCGGCAGCGAGTTCATGATTGCCGCCAAATTTTGCCACACCTGCGGGCTGCGCCGCGAACTATTGACCGCGCCCCCCATTGAGCGGAGTCGCGAGGTCGAAGTCATCGCCGGTATGTGGGCCCGGAGCGCAGTATGGGCTAGAAATGCGGTGAGTAGGGCTGCAGAGATGTGGCGCGTGATACCTTTTCCTGCATGGTTGCACTATTTACATTTCCACGAGATCAAGCGGTTGGTGGGCCTGCCTACTGCCGCGCTTATCGCCTTTATTGTTGGGCTGGGTTGCGTAGCTGGAGCCGTCGGGATCAGCCTGTTCTTCAAGGCGTCGAATCTAGCCGAATTCCAGGCGATTCAGATGTGGCGGATTGAGTGGCTGCTGGGCGCGACCGCCTCGTTTGTAGCCGGGATTCTGCTCAAAAAGCCTTCCGGCGACGACTAGCTTCTTTAGATCTTGCGGGCTGTTCAAGCTTGCCTGCTAAGCAGCGGCGCTACTGTCTAGGACTCGCTTCCTGAACTTGCGGCGCGCCGCTGCTGGTTCATACGGTAAAGGTGGTGGACCGGGCCATTCCCGCGACCGAGCGGATGTCCGGCGGCGATGGCTGCGGTTATGTAGGTCTTGGCCAGCAAGGCGGCTTCGGCCAGACCGCGGTCGAGTGCCAGGTGGCAGGCCATCGCTGTGGCGAAGGCGCAACCTGTGCCGTGGGTGGAAGTCGAGCGTTGCCGTTCGGCCTTAAAGACCTCCTGTTCGGTACCTTGTTTGCTGGTAAAGCTCAAAAGGTCGATGGCTTTGTCCAAATGGCCGCCGGTGATGACGACGGCTGGCGATCCCAGTTCGTGGAGTTTGGCAGCCGCGATCCGCATTTCGTCGAGATTTGTGACTTTCAGGCCGGTGAGGACCGCAGCCTCGTCGATATTCGGCGTAAGGACGGTGGCCAGAGGAATGAGTTTTTCGATCAGCAGCCTGATTCCGGGTCCGTCCAGCAGATCGGCACCCGAGGAGGACTTAAGGATGGGATCGAGGACTATGTTGGACAACCGCGACTTGCCGTGGCGCTGCGCCAGGAAGTCCGCCACTGCCCTGGCCACTTTGGCTGTACCCAGCATTCCGATGTGGACGGCGGCAATCGGCATATCGGCGACCAGTTCGTTCAGGATTTCGGTGATCAGGCCCGGGTCAACGGGTTCTATGCGGAGAACCCCAGCGGTCGATTGGGCGGTAATCGCCGTAACGCAGGCTACTCCGTAGCAACCGTGAGCAGCGATTGTCTTGATATCGGCCGTCACCCCGGCCCCGGAGGAGGGATCGAAGCCGGCGATGGTCAGAACGACACGGGGTGATTCAGTCATGATTCTCTGGCTTCGAGCCCGATTCTGGCCAAAAATTAATCGCGGAGCAAAGCAACCTTGTACCTAAAATACTGGCAATAAACAACTTATGAATAAATTGCCGGTAAACTACTGAATCGATTGAAGATGAAAATACTTCATAGCCTGCGGGATATCAAGTATTTACCATTGTGTAAACAGTTAACTGCATTGTTTCTATAGACATCATCAACTTATCTTATGATTAACAACAGGTTACGTAAGATATCAATTACTACCATAGCACTATAGACCGCAAAGTTTCGGATTGACAAGGTCCCACTAGGGCTCTACCATTTACAAACCGTTAACGAAAGAGCCTAGCTAGGACGACTTTTTGAGATGCGAGGAGAACTGAATGCGAAGACGTATAGCCTATGGCCTGATGATCGGCTTAATGATCGTCGGGCTAGGGGCGGCTCAGGGACCGAACAACTCGGAGGCCAGTTCAGCCCCAAGTAGATCAGCCCAGATCAAGCCGGACAACCCCAAGATTGCCAAGACCCAAGCGTATCAAATTGGGACAGCATCTTGGTACGGGGAGTACTTTGACGGCAAGCCGACCGCCAGCGGCGAAGATTACGACATGTACGATATGACCGCCGCCCACCCAACGCTTCCCTTGGGAAGCTACGTGCGCGTGACGAACTTGCGTAACGGCAAAGTGGTGGTGGTCAAGGTAAATGACCGGGGGCCGATTGTGCCTGGCCGGATTATCGACTTGTCTTACGGAGCGGCGCACGCCCTTCAATTCGACCAACGCGGATTGCAGAAAGTCCGCCTGGATCTGGTAAAACCACGGGCGCATCAGGCCTTTCAGACCGTGGCTTATAGCCGCCTCGTGGCGGAAATCCACTAAACCCTCTATACTGCTGGGGATGAAGGCATCCCTGCCCCACTTCGTCCCCGGCAGCGAAGCAAACCCAAGCAAATCAAGAAAGAATGATCTAAACAAGCAAGTAAGCGATCCCCGCCAAAAACTGATCATTGCGCTGGATGTCTCCACAGCGGTTGCCGCGCAGAAAATTGTGACGGCCGTCGGCGACTTGGCGTTCATGTATAAGGTCGGGATGCAGCTCTATACCGCCGAAGGCCCGGCTTTGGTGCGGGATTTGGTGGGTTCTGGCCGGAGAGTCTTTCTCGACCTGAAATATCACGACATCCCGAACACCGTGGCGGCGGCGGTACACGAAGCGGCGCAACTGGGTGTGAGCATGTTGACGGTGCACACTTCCGGCAGCGGCAAGATGCTGCGCGCGGCGGTGGAAGCCGCGCGGACTGTAGATCCCACTCTCACCATCCTGGGAGTTACAGTGCTTACCAGCATGGACGAAAATGATCTGGAAAAAATAGGGATTCGAGGAACCGTACCGGATGAAGTACTGCGCCTCGCCAAGCTGGCGCTCGGCAATGGATGCCGGGGGATTGTCGCTTCAGCCCGCGAGGCTGCGATGCTGCGGGTGGAACTGGGCGACGATTTCGCCATCGTGACTCCCGGCGTGCGCACTGTCGGCGCTGGCCACGCCGATCAGGTACGCGTGGTCACCCCCGCCCAAGCCATCGCCGCTGGAGCGACCCAAATCGTGGTGGGCCGGCCAATCACCGAAGCCGCCGATCCGGCTGCGGAAGCGCGAGCGATCCTGGAGCAGATGAGCTCCTAGCTATGGCTTAGGAAAATCGATTTACAAACACCCTTCGGATCGGTCGTGATCAGCCATCACTCCTTCATTCATTTGTTATTTGACCATTACCATTGACTATTGATCTAACTTATTCATTCTTATGAAAAAAGTTGCCATCTCCGAGTTCAAAGCGAAGTGCTTATCTCTGTTGGAACCGGGGCAGAAGACCAAGACGCCGATTCGGGTGACCCGATTCGGAAAACCCTCGCCGAAGTTGTGCCTGTATCAGCACAGCGGACAGGAGCCAGCTGGCTTGGAACTATGCTTGGAACTATGCTTGGAACTATGAAAGATGAGATCGAGATCCTCGAGAACATTGTCTCCCCGGCCAACAACGAAAAGGAGTGGGTGGTTTTGCGCGATTTGAAGCTGCTCCTCGATACCCCATCTGGCTTTGGAGCTTTGCCGGAACCGAATCGGCTGGGAAAGAGAGTACTACAAGAATTGAACGATCCCGAGAATGAGTTCTGGTTGTCTTCGATCAGTACTTGCGANGCGCTAACTAGCCAAGGGCTGCGCCCTTGATATCCCATCGCACCCGGATGCCGCAACAGGACGTTAGAACGTTGTTACAACGAGAACAAAATTCTCGTTTCACGGGCCATAATGACTAATGCTGAACGCAAAGGGCCGGATTCGCTCACCGGAAGACCCCTGGGTCGCGGGGTTGCGAGGGCTATGGCCAAAGCAAGAGGCGCCTTTGACGCATGAGATCGTTTTGGCTGCGCGTCAGATGTGCCTTTCTCACAGTGATCCCGCAGATCGCTTCCTGGCGGCAACGGCTCAACTCCTGCGCCTAACTCTGGTAACCGCCGACGCGAATCTCGTCGGCCTGGGAAACATATCGACGCTATCCAACCGTTGAGTTCCTAAACATCGTGAGGCGCTCACGGTGCAGTAGTTGTTCCCGCAGCAATCGTCTTTCGGAACTCCTCAGCCGATCCTCTCAGCAGATTCCGCAGCACGGCAACTTCCGCCTCGATAGCCGTGCTCAGCGCAGGATCCACATCGGGTGCGAACAGCGGAGAATGGTTGGATGGCAGGGTTGTTCCCGCGGCGATCGCTTGCGCGAGCTTTTCTGGGTCTGCTCCGCCAAGACTGAAGTAGAAACCGGGAATTCCCTGTTCGACGAAGTAAGAGAAGTCTTCCGAGGCGGTGATCGGATCTTCGGACACAACATGGTCTTTTCCAAGCGCCGATTCCAGTACGCCACGCAAACGTTGCGCCAGGGCGGGATCGTTGTATACCAAGTCCGTGCCTTCATAGCGCTCGATCAGGGGTGGACGAGGCGCATCCGCCGCTTCTGCCTCAGCCTTGGTGATGCGCGAGATGGCCGCGAGCACTTGCTGGCGCACTTTGTCCTTGTTGGTGCGCACGGTTAAGCCCATTTCTGCTTGATCCGGAATAATATTGTTCTTGGCCCCGGCGCGAATATAGCCGACCGTCACCACGGCCATTTCCTGCGGCTTCACCTCGCGCGACGCAATGGTTTGCAAGGCCAGAATGGTTCGAGCCGCGATCACGATCGGATCAATCGCCGTCTGAGGGGCTGAGCCATGTCCACCTTTGCCGTAGATGGTGATTCGCAGCGAATCCGCATTGGTGTTGTAAATTCTCGGCGTAATCCCGACTACGCCCGCGGGCAGTACGTTCTCCACGTGCAAGGCCACAGCCACATCCGGCTTGGGGAATCTTCTGAGTAGACCGTCGTCGAGCATTGCTTTGGCGCCGGCGATCGTTTCCTCCGCTGGCTGGCCAATCAGCATAAGCGTTCCATGCCAGGTATCTTCGCTGTGCGCCATGATCGCAGCGGTAGCCACAATCGCGGCCATGTGCAGGTCGTGTCCGCAAGCGTGCATCACCCCCACGTCACGACCAGCGTCATCGCTGCTGCGAACCTTGCTCGCGTAGGCGAGCCCGGTTTTTTCTTCCACCGGCAATGCGTCGAGTTCGGTGCGCAGCATCACCGTCGGCCCTGCCCCGTTCTTCAGAATGGCAACAATGCCCGTACCGCCGACGTGCTCGGTAACTTCATAGCCAAGGTTCCGTAGCCGATTCGCCAACTTTGCTGCGGTTTGAGTTTCGTGCGATGAGAGTTCCGGGTTCTGATGCAGATCTAGATACAAAGCATGCGCCTCGGGATAGACAGCCTCGACTTCTCTTTTTTGCGACGCAGGTATCTGAGCGTAAGTAGTAGCCGTCAAAGTGGCCATGAACAGAAAGAGCAAGGGTAAGAGCGTCACCAGTTTCATTATGCACGGATGATATCTGGCGGTGCCCCAGGCTGCAAAATGATTCTGCCTTAGTATTTTGCTGGACATATTTTGCCTAACATATCTTGTTTGACCACGAGTTCCCAAACCGACACCCGCAAAACTTTCATCGTACGATTCGTACTTTTCCACCGCGCGAGCGGTGTACAATCGCGTTAGAAGCACTGGTTTGCGCTCCTTCGTTTGCAAGCTCGAGGTGCTAATGAACGTCCACATCAGTTACCGGCTTCACAAAACTCCCGCCGTAGAAAAAGACATCCAACATCAGGTCGAAAAACTGCGAAAACGGCTGCATGTTTTCCGCCCGGAACTCATCCATCTGAAAGGGATGGTCGAAGAGGTCTCCGCGCGTGAAGGTACCAGCGTTTCGCTCAACCTGCGCCTGCCTTCAGGCCAGATGGCTGCGCAGTCCAAAGCTCCGACTGCGGAAGCTGCGGTGAAGAGCGCCTTCGAGGATCTTCTGCAACAACTCACCAAACACAAGGACTTACTGCGCTCCTCCCATAAGTGGACGCGGAGGCAGAAGGACGCTCCGGCACGGCGCAACGCTTCCATCCCCTTCGAAGACACTCTGGCTGTGGTGTTTCCGGCGACAATTTCGGCAGAGGACGTGCGTTCCTACGTCAACATAAATCTTCCTCGCCTGGAGCGCTTTGTGGAACGCGAAATTTATTTCCGCGAGACCGCCGACCAGGTTGCAACCGACTCGATCAGCAAAGAAGAAGTGATCGATGAAACCATCGCCGCGGCGCTGGGCGATGGACGGGAAAAACCGGAGCGGATGGCGCTGGAACCCTGGCTCTATCGCCTGGCATTAGAGGCCCTGGATGCACTCTCGCGTCCGGAGGGAACAAACGGAGGAGCGGTGCGCCTCGAAGAATCGGCTCGCGAACCGAACGTCAAGGGCAGCGACGAGCCCGAACTGCAATTCCATCAGCCAGACGAAGCCATCACCGAAGAAACCATCATCGCCGACGATCGTGTGGCAACGCCAGAACAGATCGTGGGTTCTGGCGAGATGATGCGCTTGATCGCGGCCGCTCTGCGCGATGTGAACGCGGACCACCGTGAGGCATTCATGCTGCACGCCATCGAAGGGTTCGGAGTTGACGAAATTTCTGCTATCACCGGCGTCTCGTCGGATCGGGTATTGCTATCTATTTCTGCTGCACGAGATCACTTGCGCAAATCGCCCCAATTTGTTGGCCAATTCAAAGGGCGGTTCGCCTCCACCGCATAAGTCCAATTTCAAGCGAAAAGATTAGGAGGGCGAATGATTACTCGCGAACAAATCCACGAACTGGCGCAATTTGAGGATCGGGGAGCCTGCGCTCTGAGTTTCTACTTTCAGCCGACGGCGCCTCGCAATAGAGCCCACAAAGAAGAAGCCATCGTGACCAAAGACCTGTTGCGGGAGGCCCTGCGGCAGTTAGAAAGCAAGGGCAAATGCGAATCGGCGCGCGCGGATATCGATCGCATTGCGCGATTATCACAGGACTTGCGGGGCAATGGCACCCATGCCAAGGCGGTGTTCGCCTGTGCTGGGCAAGGCTTTTGGCGCGAGTATGATCTGCCACCGCAACTCCGTGGCACGCGATTTCTGCTCGATCGGCGCTTTCATCTGAAACCGCTGGCCCACTTGCTGGGAGCATTTCCCAGCCTGGGGATCGTGTTGGTGGATCGCCACCGGGCGCGCTTGTTCGAACTGCGTCTGGGCGAGTTGAACGAGCGGGAAGGATTTTTTCATCCACCTTCCCGCCGCGGCCGTAGCGATGGCTTTGGTGGCTATGATGGAGGCCACGCCGAACGTCGCGTTGCCGATGAGGCTCGCCAGCATTTCAAGCAGGTCGCCGAAGTTTTGAAAAATGCAGTGGAAAAACATGCCTTCGAAAAGTGGGCTCTGGGCTGCCAGGAAACGCATTGGACGCAGTTCCAGCCGCAGTTGCATTCCGAAGTTGCGCAGAGGTTGCTGGGGCGCTTCTCGACCGACGTTGCTCATGTGAGCCGCAAAGAAATCCAGTCGCAAGCGGAATCGATTTTCGCGGACTGGCGCAAGCGGCATTGCAGTGAACTGGTGCGTGAGACCGTTAGCCAAGCTCGCGGCAATGGCCGCGGGGTTACGGGATTGCGGCGCGTGCTGCGCTCCCTGGAATTGGGCGAAGTACAAACCTTGCTGATTGGAGAGAACTATACGGCGCAAGCGGTTGAGTGTACGAGTTGCGGCCACCTGGACGCGCATCTGGTAAGCTTCTGTCCAGTATGTGGACGGGAAACTCGCGAAGTGGTGGATGTGGCTGAAGCGATCCTGCCCCGCGTAATCCGCCACGACATCGAACTCTTTTACGTAACAGAAGATCCCGGGCTCGACAGCGTCGGCAATGTCGCGGCTCTTTTGCGCTTCCGCTCCGACCAAAGCAAGGTTCGAGAGATCACCGATGCTGAAGCCAAGGAATTTCCCAGCCGGCTGCCGGGGCGTGTCGGGCGATATCGCGGCGTGGCCGCAGGCTGAACAACCGAACGGCGTGCAATCCTGTAGCGCTGACGCAGCTCGTTCATCGTGTGCTCATCCGGTTCCTACTCCTTCCTATTCCGACTCGAAGACAGACCGCAGCTTTCTACCATGACACTGCCATGCTACTGCTCGCTCTCGAAGCAGCCAGCGGGACGTAATTATGTGAGCTCCGGCAAACAAGAAGTCGGCTGGAATCTTTGGAAATCTTGGAACAGAAGATCGCGACCGCGACCCGCAAGAAGTCCACAATCCGATGTGACATCCGCCCTTGCCTCCACCGTAAAATCGCGTAATCCTAGTCGAGGCCATGACGCGTCTGCGAGAGCGTGAAGCGCCTCGGCCTAAGCCTTTTGTTCTCTAGATTTTGCTTCTAAGTTCTTTAGAGGACGGATTTTGCGGGGAATTTCGGTAGTGTCCTAACACTGCGCACTAATAGTAATAGGACACCACCGGAATTTCGCGCGACCGTGATGATTCCAATAGACCCCAGGGGGAGGGGTAGGATGGGGTATACCTCGGTGGGGGTACAGACCGGGCACATCCCTGACAAAACAGACCGGGCATTTGCTGACACTGCAATCTAATTCGCGAAGACTGAAGCCCGCATTGATTGTGATACTTTACGCGCTGAAGCGCCCCTCTACCACGCCGCGGCTCCGGGTCCGCCCATGGGGATGGCGCGCTCGTGAACAGCTGCAGACACTCCAGTCCGCTGCCCTTGACTTTGATTTCAATTTTGTCGCCCGATAAATCTCTAAAGGCCACCCAAGGCGCGGAAGGTCAGTCCGAGTGCAGGGCTTGCACAACATTCACGCGTGCGGCGCGCGCGGCCGGCAGAGTCGACGCGACCACCGCAGCCGCCAGCATTACCAAGGCGGCGGTGACCACCGGCGTGGCGCCCGGCATTTTCACGTCCGGGAAATAGCTGCCTGCCAAACGCGCCAGAATGTAGCCGAATGCCGTACCTGCTGCGACTCCCGCTGCGGCCATCACAGTACCCTCTGCGATGACGCCTTTCAGAAGATGACGGGGCATCGATCCCAGCGCCAGCCGGATGCCGAATTCGCGGGTGCGGGAGCTGACCGAGAAGGCGAGCACCCCGGCGACGCCGACCACTGCAATGACCAACGCGACGGCAGCGAAGACACCAGAGACCACCGAGTTCAAACGGTCCGGGGTAAGCACTTCCGCGCGGACATCCTGCAGGGTGGCGGCGTGCTCGACCGGCTGTTCCGCGGACAGGTCGCGAATAATCCGCGTAATCGGAGTCACCAGGACGTGGGGATCGGAGTGGGAGTGAACGAACATGGTGCCCCCCAACAACGTCATTTGCTCGAAGGGATGATAGACGGTGAGGGTGGGGCCGGGGATGACGTGCTCGTCATCGAGATCGGCGAAGACGCCAACGATGCGGCGCGGGGCAGCGCTGAAGCCCGGGATGAACTGGATGACGGGATCGGTCCACGTAAGGCGGCGATTGACAGCATCCTGATTGGGGAACATGCGTTGCGCGACACTCTGGCTGATGATGACAACCTGCTCGGAGTCGCTGCGATCGGCCTCGTTAAAATCACGCCCAGCAACCATCGGGAGGCCGAGCGCGGCGAAAAATCCGGGCGAGACGGCACGGAACTGGGCGCGCTGATCCTCTTCCCCGGGGCCGCGGACGTAACCTTCGGCGGTGAATTGCAAGCCGGGACCGAAGTTGCCTGCGTCGCGCCAGGGAACGGCGGTGCCGACGGCGACCTTATCCACGCCGGGAAGCCCCGAGATGCGGCGAACGGTTTCGCGATAGAAACCGACAGTTTGATCGGGAGTCCTACCAAAGGACACGACGGGAACGTCCAAGGCGAGGACGTGGTCGATATCGAGGCCAGTCTGAGCGGATTGCAGCGACAGGAGGGTTTTGAGGAGTGCGCTGGCGCCGACCAGCAGCAGGAAAGACGCAGCAATTTGAGTGACGACGAAGATTCGCTGGCGTCGGCTGGTGCTTCCGGTGATGCGTACGCTGCCACTTGACAGACTGATTCCATTGGACCCGTCGGACAACGGCAGGCGCGGGACAAAGGCTAAAATAACTGCGGCGACAATGGCCAGCACCACTCCGACCCAGAGCAGGCTGGAATCGACCGTGAGATCGAGGGCGCGGACCGAGAAGCGGGAGGCGTATCGAGCCAGGATGGCCACCAGCGGATAGGCGCTCATCACACCGAGCGCGGCGCCAGCGCCGCAGAGCAGGAGGCTTTCCATCAGCAGCATGCGGCGCAGGGTAAAGTTGCTGGCGCCGAGCGCGGCGCGGATCGACAGCTCGCCTTCGCGGCGCACCGTCCGCGCCAGAATGAGGTTGGCGACATTGGAACAGGCGATGATGAAGACCAGCGCCGAGGCCGCGAGCAGTACCAGCAGCATGGTCCGGGCGCGCGACGTGATCTGGTCACGCAGCATCCTGGTCTCGATGCGGAAGTCCGCTTTCGGCGAATAGGCTTCGGGATGCGCTTTCACCATGGCTGCATAGGCCGTGTTGAGCTCGGCTCGTGCCTGGTCGAGAGTCGCGCCGGGGGCGAGGCGGCCGAAAAGTTCGGTCATGCGATGGACGCGGCCGGTGACCATGGTGGCGGAAAGATGATGGGGGCTGGTGACCACGTTGGCGATGATCTCGGTTTCGGCAGGATAGGGCACTGAGGGTTCGAGCACACCGACGATGGTGGCAGTGCGCGTACCCATGCTATCGAGCCGGATGCTCTTGCCGATGACGGAGGGGTCGCTCTTGAGCACAGTGGTCCAGAAACGATAAGTGAGGACGACTGCGCCCGCGGCGCTGGGGCCATCGTCTCGCATATCGAGCAGGCGACCGAGCACCGGGTGCAGACCCATCACTTCAAAATACGACCCGCCGACGACGCCGCCCTGGACTACGCGCGGTTCACCGAGCCCGATCATGGAGAAGCCAATGGTGGAAAAATCGCCGAAGGCGCTCAGGGTTTTGACGCGTGCGCGGAGATCTTGAATTTCGGGCACCGAGAAGGTGACATTATCGGAGCCAAGGCCAGGCGCGCTCTGCCGGATATACACCAGCCGGTTCTCGTCCCGGTTCACGAGTGGCCGGAGGAGGACGCCGCGCACCAGGGTGAAGATGGCAGCGTTGGCGCCGATGCCGAGCGCCAGCGTGAGGATCACGGTGATGGCAAGCCCTCGGGTACGCGCGAGGGAGTAGAGCGCAACTTTCAGATCGCGAAAAAATGGCATATTTCTCCCCTCCATCCGTCGTGCATCGCAGCACGATATGGGCCGATACTAAGCACCACATTGCAGATTACTTAGGACGCCTTGGGTTCGTCCGCGATGGTCGCTTTTGAAATCACATGTCCAAGTCCGGACACCTCGCATGGGAAAGTTATTTAAGAACGTTATTCAGGATGACGAAACAAACCTTTGTGTTAGCGTGATATGCTTCCCGGTTTTAAGCATGCAGGAGGAACTCATTGACTTTCTCGCGACGTGATTTCGTAAAGACTTCTGTACTGGGAGCGATGGCTGCTGGAGTAGGAACTCCCGCGCTGGCTGACGTTGGAAAACCAAGCATCGACGCGCAGGCTGGACCGCACAAGCGGCCGATCATCGTTTGCGCCAACAACGGCTATGCCTATCTTGAAGGCGCATACGCCTTCCTGAAAAGCGGCGGGGACACGCTCGACGCGGCTCTCAAAGTGGTCAAGGGACCGGAGGACGATCCCAACGACGACACGGTTGGCCTGGGCGGCATTCCCAACGAAGAAGGCGTGGTTGAACTGGATGCCTGCTGCATGCACGGGCCCACGCGGCGTGCCGGCTCAGTCGGGGGCGTGCGCAACGTCAAGAACGTGTCTCTGGTTTCGAAGGCAGTGATGGAGCACACCGGGCACGTGATGCTGGTGGGCGAAGGCGCGGAGCGTTTTGCCGTGGCCGTGGGCTTCCCCCGGGAGAATTTGCTTACCGAAAATTCGCGAAAAATCTGGCTGCTGTGGAAGGAGTTCCATTCGGCCGATGACTGGTGGGGACCGGGCATGGCCGATCCGCACTGGAAGGCGCCGGAGACTAAAGACAAGCCGCAGTCCGAACTGTGGCGGGATAGAATCCAAAATCTGCAAGTCCGCGCCGCGGACCTTGGCATTGAACCGGAGCTGCAACTGGCGGCCGTGCACAAAGTTTTATTTCCGCCTACAGGCACCATCCATTGTTCTGCGTCAAACGATAAGGGCGAGATTTCCGGCTGCACTACGACTAGCGGCTTGGCTTTCAAGCTTCCCGGGCGCTGCGGAGATTCTCCCATCATTGGGGCGGGCTGCTACACCGATCAGGATATAGGCTCGGCAGGCGCGACCGGCAGCGGCGAAGAAAATATCAAAGTCGCGGGCGCGCACACCATCGTTGAGAATATGCGTCACGGGATGTCTCCGCAGGATGCCGGGATGGAGGCGCTCAAGCGCATTGTCAGGAACTATAACGGCGATATGAGCAAGCTGCGCTTCCTCGACATGACTTATTACATCCTGCGCAAAGACGGAGCTTACGCCGGCGTCTCGCTGTGGGAGGGATATTCAAAGGGCCACCCTCACAAGATTGCGATTCACGATGGCACGCTTCGGGCCGAAGTTACGGTAAGCCTGCTTAAGGGGTACTCACAGGAATTTCCGCCGTTCCCGAATATTCCCGAGGAGTTGAAGAAGGGTTCGGAATATTTGAAGTAGAGGGATAAGTTACTGCATCGTGTCCACGCCAGTCTTTAATGCCGCGGCCAAAAGGCGCTTATCAAGCGCGGCCAGAGGAAGTCTCTGACGGAGGGACATCTCAATGTACACCGCGTCGTAGACAGAAAGATGAAAAGCGCGTGCGATTCCCAGGGATTGTTTGATTGACACTAGATCAGCCGAGGTTTCAATGGCGGTTCGCAGCAAAAAACCGATTTCTTGGTTGGCCGCATCGGCATCCGCGGCGGAGAATATACCCCGCCGTTCGGCCACCAAGAAACCATTGGCAACCTCCAGATGCCAAAGCGCCGGGACGACCGCGTGATCACCGTTCATCAAGGCGTTTCGAATGTTTTGCGCAAAGGGTGCGGCTGGATTATCAACGAACCAAGCGAGGGCTACTGAAACGTCAAGGACGAAACTCTTCAACGCCGACCTTCTTCGATGAGGTCTTTTAGGGTCATGCCCTTAGGCAGCGGTTGGGCACGCCGGCGGATTTCTTCAATGCTATCGAAAATCTCCTTCAAACTCCGCCTGGGTTGAGCTGGCGCGATGATTGCGGCTAGCTTTCCGCGACGGGTTATTCCGATCTGCTCACCTGCGCTCGCACGTTCCACGAGTTCTGAGAGTTTCTGCTTCGCCTCGAATAATCCTACAGTTTTCATTTCATCAACCTAGATGGTTCTTCTAGATTGTTTGTTGCCGCCACGTCAACCCAACTTTCGAGGTGTCCGACGGATCAAAGCGTCCTAGGAAGACAGCTTCCTAATTGAACCGCACCTTCACATCCGGCCCTTTCTCCAGATGGATGCTCTCGATGAATCGCACTTTACCAGTCAGCAGAGTGAGGATGACTGAAGACGTGCGTGTGCCTTCGCCGAAGAAGCGGACGCCTTTGAGCAATGCTCCGTCGGTAACACCGGTAGCCGCGAAGATGAGTTGCCTGCCGGGAGCAAGATCCTCAGCTTCGTAGATACGATTCTTATCTTTGACGCCCATGCGAGCCAGGCGCTCTTCCTGATCGGGCTTCACGACTAAACGGCCAAGCATGTATCCGTTGAGGCAGCGGATGGCGGCGGCGGTGATCACGCCTTCCGGAGCGCCACCTGATCCCATGACCGCATGCACGCCGGTGCCGATCACAGCCGCGGCGATGCCGGCCGAGAGATCGCCATCGCCGATAAGACGAATGCGGGCGCCAGCGGCGCGGATATCGGCAATCAGCTTTTCGTGACGCGGCCGATCGAGAACGATCACAACCAGGTCTTCTACGTCGCGCTCCATTCTCTTCGCGATGTTCTTTAGATTGTCGGACACGGGCGCATCGAGTTCCACGGCGTTTTTGCACGATGGTCCGACCACGATTTTTTCCATGTAGCAGTCGGGAGCGTTGAGCAGGCCTCCGCGTTCAGAAGCGGCAAGCACGGTGATGGAGCCGGGCGCGCCCGTGGCACATAGATTGGTGCCTTCGAGCGGATCGACGGCAATGTCCACCTCGGGTACTTCGCGGCCGTCGGGAAATTCCGCGCCGACTCGTTCGCCGATGTAGAGCATGGGGGCTTCGTCGCGCTCGCCCTCGCCGATCACGATGGTGCCGCGCATGGGAATAGAGTCCATGGTCTGACGCATGGCCTCAGTGGCAACCTGATCGGAAAGCTTACGCTCTCCCTGGCCCATGGTGTGCGCTGAAGCGATCGCCGCTACTTCGACCACCCGCAGAAATCGCGAAGCCAGGTCGCTTTCAATGTTTTCGCCAAAACTGCGGGCTTTATTCTCTAGTCGACTTTGCGTGGACATCGAAGCCTCCCAACAACCTATGACGGGCATAACCGCCCATAAGAGCAGCGCGCATAATGCTCCATCGGAGAACCTCTCGTCAAGCAAGGACAAGACTGTATGGACAATTGCATTGCGGGCACGTCGTTTTGCAGGCCTAACCGATCGAAATACGCGTTACAGACCGCCATCTGGACGTGGTATTCTCTTACCCCTGAACCCGAGCCATCCCATGCCGGAATCGCGCCCACTGACCTTCCTATGCATCACGACTTACGAAAAAGGGCAGGAGTTTATGCGCGAGTGCAAGCGCATGTGCTGCCGGGTTTTTCTGCTGACTTCGGAAAAGCTGCGCGATGCCGACTGGCCGCGCGAGAGCCTGGACGACACGTTTTATCTTCCCCCCGAAATTCCGATTGCCGACATCGTGCAAGCGGTCACGCATCTCTCGACGACGCAGAAGATTGACCGCATCGTCGCGCTCGACGAGTACGACATGGAGACCGCGTCGACTCTGCGCGAACATCTGCGCATTCCCGGCATGGGGCTCACCACCATGCGCTACTTTCGCGACAAGCTGGCCATGCGAATGCGCGCGCTTGATCGCGGTGTGCGCGTCCCGGATTTCGTGCCGGTCTTCAACCACGGCGACATTCGTTACTACCTCGAACATGTTTCCGCACCGTGGGTGCTGAAGCCGCGGCAGGAAGCGTCGGCGATTGGGATCAAGAAGATCCACGCGGCTGGTGAACTCTGGCCAATCCTAGAACAATTGGGAGACAGGCAATCTTCCTATCTGCTGGAGAAGTTCGTTCCCGGCAAGGTCTACCACGTCGACTCGGTGGTTTCCGAGAATGAAGTGGTTTTTGCAAACGTAAGTAAGTACGGCAAGCCTCCTATGAACGTTGCGCAGGGAGGCGGAGTTTTCACCACCTGTACGGTGCCTCGCGGGAGCGAAGCAGATAGCAGTCTGCGGCAGATCAATCGAGATCTGATTGCGGCGCTAGGCCTGGTGCGCGGCGTGGCCCACGCAGAATTCATTCAGGCACACGCCGGCGGAAATTTCTACTTCCTCGAATGCGCGGCGCGCGTAGGTGGCGCTTACATCAACGAGATGGTCGAAGCGGCCACTGGGGTTAATCTTTGGCGGGAGTGGGCGCGCATTGAGGTCGCCGGAGGCGATGGCAGTTACCGGCCGCCTCCGGTGCGCGAGGAATATGCGGGAGTGATTCTTTCGCTGGCGCGGCAGGAAAATCCTGATACTTCGCGATACGACGATCCAGAAGTCTTCCTGCGAATCAAGAGGCATCACCATGCGGGATTGGTTCTGCGGTCGGGAGATCAACGGCGTATGCAGACGCTGCTGGAGAGCTACGCGCTGAGGTTCGCCGAGGAGTTCACCGCCGTGGAACCGCCACGCGCAAAGCCTACGGCATGATTTGCGAATTTCCACTTAAATCAGAACGCGTCAATCCCCGTAACGCTCTGGCCGATGATCAGCGAATGTACGTCGTGGGTGCCTTCGTAGGTCTTCACTGATTCCAGGTTCATCATGTGGCGCATGATGGGGTAGTCATCGGCTATGCCATTGGCGCCAAGGATGTCACGGGAGATACGAGCGCACTCGAGGGCCATCCAGACGTTGTTGCGTTTGGCCATGGAGATGTGCTGATGCTCTACCTTGCTTGCATCTTTCAATCGGCCGACTTGCAGCACGAGCAGTTGTGCTTTGGTGATCTCGCTGATCATCCAAGTCAGTTTGTCTTGCACGAGCTGGTGCGAGGCGATGGGCTGGTCGCGCCACTGCTTGCGCAGAATCGCATATTGCAGCGCGCAGTCGTAGCACGACATGGCCGCGCCGATCGCTCCCCATGCGATGCCATAACGCGCCTGATTCAGGCACATCAGCGGTGACTTTAAGCCGCCGCTTTTCGGCAGCAAGTTCGACTCGGGAATATGGACGTCCTGCAACGAGAGTCCCGAAGTCACAGATGCGCGGAGCGACCATTTGCCGTGAACGTCATGCGCGGTGAAGCCGGGGCGGTTGGTCTCAACCAGGAATCCTCGAATCTTATTGTCTTCGTTCTCGACCTTGGCCCAGATGATGGCGACATCGGCGATGGTGCCGGAGGTGATCCACATTTTTTCCCCGTTGAGAATGTATTCGTTCCCAACTTTTCGGGCGCGTGTGAGCATGCCGCCGGGATTGGAGCCAAAACCGGGCTCGGTAAGCCCGAAGCAGCCGAGCTTTTCGCCCTTCTGCATGGGAGGAAGCCATGTTTGTTTCTGCTCTTCGCTGCCGAATTCGTAGATCGGGTACATGCAAAGCGCGGATTGGACGCTGACAAAACTGCGTACGCCGGAATCACCACGCTCGAGCTCCTGAGTCATGAGGCCGTATTCCACGTTGCCCATACCGGCGCAGCCATAGCCTTTGAGCGAGGCCCCGAAGAAACCGAGGTCGGCCATGGGCTTGACCAGTTCGCGCGGAAAACGGCCGGCGCGGTTGCATTCCTCGATAATGGGAATGAGATTATCCTCGATAAACTGGCGCGTGGTATCGCGAACCAGGCGCTCTTCGTCGGAAAGTAGCCCATCGAACTGGATGAAATCGACACCGCGAAATTTTATGGCAGACATGATGACTCTCCGTGAAAGACAATCTTCGATCTCTAATTAAGGATCAATCGCGCAGTCAGAGGTTTGCCGCGGCGCAGAAAACAAGCGCGTATAGACAGGCAAACATATGACGGTAGCAGGCACGAGGGAGCGGGGTCAACGCTGCGACTGGACGCTGCGACCTGGACCGCTATTTTAGTGGCGCAGTCTGGCTTATGCGCCAGGCCGGTCAAACGGGAGATCCCTTCGACTACGCTCAGGGCAGGCTCTTCGCCTACGCTTGAAGAACGGCTGGTCCCAGGATGACGCCTTAGTGCAGAAAACCAAACTGCACCAACTGGACCGAGACAACCAGTACGGCGTTCCTGTAAAATCAACTGCGACGGAAGGGTCGAAGCGCAGTCTGCACCGTCTTCCGCGTTCGCCTTCGGATTGGGCTTTCCAAACATCCCATCCACAATCATCCGCGGCAGTTCAGGCGGATTGCACTGCGTAATTGAGATCAGGAGAAATGAACCATGGCAGTTGGACCGAAGATCGCCAAAACAGCAGACCGTAAGAAGGTCATGGACACCAGCAAGAGCACGGATTGTCCCAAGTGCGGCAAGTCGACGCGCATCGTCAAGCGCATGAAGGACCGCGTTCGCGGCGTGCCGGGCGGGATTTATATTTCGTGCTCGGCGTGCGAGTTTTTCGAAAAGCTGTAGGAAAAGTTTTGGATTCGAACTTCCTGGCCGGAAGGGGGATGACTTCCCTGCTCCGGCCTTTTCGTTCATCGAGGGTTCATGAGCGTCCGAGAGAGCAACTGCCCTACACCGCAACCGTGACCGAGGTCTCCGTACGCGTGACTGGCCGGTACAGGGTGTCACGCTCGACGGGTTCGCGGCCGGCGGCGCGGATCAGGCGTTCGAGTTCCTCGCGGCGCATGCCTTGCGGCGTAGTGGCGCCGGCGTCGTGGTAGATTTTTTCCTCGACCACCGTACCATCCATGTCATCGGCGCCAAAGCGCAGTGAAATCTGCGCGATCTTGGCCGTCATCATCTGCCAGTAGGATTTAATGTGGGGGAAGTTGTCGAGCGCCAATCGGCTCACCGCGATCTGTTTGATGTCCAGCATGCCGGTGGTTTTCGGCAGATGGTGCAGCGGGGTGTTATCGGGATGGAAGGCCAGCGGAATGAAAGTCTGAAATCCGTCGGTCTCGTCCTGTAGTGCGCGCAGCTTGAGCAGGTGGTCAACGCGATCTTCGTCATTTTCGACATGACCGTAAAGCATGGTCGCATTCGATTTCAGGCCGATCTGATGGGCGAGTTTGGCGGTGTCGAGCCACTGGTCGCCATCGATCTTATGGTCGCAGATGATGTGGCGAACCCGATCGGCAAAAATCTCGGCGCCACCGCCGGGGAGAGAATCCACGCCCGAAGCTTTGAGTTGTTCCAGGGTCTCGCGGATCGAGAGCTTGGCGCGCTTCGAAAGGTACGCGACCTCAACCATTGTGAAAGCTTTGAGGTGAACTTGCGGAAAACGCTGCTTCAGCCCTGAGCAGAGGTCGAGGAAATATTGGAACGGCAAATCGGGATGCAATCCGCCAACGATATGAAACTCAGTTACGGCCTCGGTGTAGCCCGAGGCAGCGGTCTGGAATGCTTCGTCGAGCGCCATGGTGTAGGCGCCGGGAGAGTCCTTCTTGCGGCCGAAGGCGCAAAGGCGGCAAGCCGCCACGCACACGTTGGTCGGATTGATGTGGCGATTTACGTTGAAGTAGGTCTTGTCGCCATGCATGCGCTCGCGGACATGGTTTGCCATCCAACCCACGGCGAGAACATCGCCGGTGCGGTATAGCGTGAGCAGGTCAGAGGGATTGAGGCGCTCACCGGCCATCACTTTGGCGTGAATCGGGGCGAGACGCGGATCGTCGGTCTGAAATGGATGGTACCGGCGCGAGGCGAGCATCCCCTTGATGATATCGCAGGAACCTGCTGAAAGTCACAAAGAGAATGCCTTATAGTAACGCGGTTTGGGCTCCGGACAGGCTCTTCACCGCGCAACGAACGCTTATTCAGGATGACAAGCCGATCCCCTTAGTGGCCTGCGATGACACGGTCGTGAATTCTGTCGTACTCCGCTTCCGAAATGATGCGGCGGGATACCATTTCCTGCGCATTGTGGAAGGGGCGCTGGGCGATGATGCGATCAGCGTCGCGTTCTGTTAAGCCCGGCAGGGTGAGCAGGTCTTCCCGGGAAGCCTCATTGACGTCGAGGGCTTTATCGCGGTTCATGCCTTCCTTGACGCCTTCCGCCACGGCTTTGGCATCGCGCCTCATGGTTTGCGTGGCTTCAGCCGTGCGTTCGCGGATTTGGTCCGGATTATCTTTCGTGGTGCAGGCGATGGCGGTGGAAACAATGATTAAGGCAACCAGCCCGCCGACCACTCTGCGGGAAACCAAGCGGGTTGTTCTACAAGTCCTATCCATCTCCATCTGATGCGTGTGCCTATACACGCGGTTGGCGGATTATTCCCGATTCCCCGCCCTGGGACGCTACAAGTTTGCGGCTATCGATCTTATTCTCAAATGCATCGAATATATATACGAGTCGTGCGCGCCCTCGCCTCGAGCAAAAACGCCGAATCTGACGAAGGAGGTCGTTGATTCAAGATGAAAACAATTCTGATCGGCATCATATCGGGAGTACTGACGCTGGCAGCCGCAATGGCAATGGCACAGAGCCGCGCGACGCCAGCAACAAGTACTTCAGCTTCCGAGCCGCAAACTTCTGCAGCGCAGCCTGCCCCACAAGCCTCGCTTCAGGCCCCGCAGACTCAGTCACCACAAGCGGCTGCCGCACAGGCGCCGGCAAATCCGGTTACGAGAATCGCTCCCGGCAGCGTGATCCCGGTGTCGCTGACCAAAACGATTGACGCGAAGAAAGCGAAGACCGGCGACGCGGTGGAAGCGAAAGTCACGCAAGACATGAAGGACACCAACGGTGAAGTTATCGTCGCGAAGGACACGAAGATGATAGGACGCGTCACCGAGGCGCAAGCTCGCAATAAAGAGCAAAAAGGATCCCAGGTAGGAATCGAGTTCGATCGTGCCGTGATGAAGAATGGCACCGAGATGCAGATGCCAATGTCCATCCAGGCGATCATTGGCCAGCAGAATAATAATCCGCAGAACGCCCAGAGCAACGAAGGCGGAAATGCGGTCCCCGCGGGAAACGGCGCGAGCGCCAGTCCCGCTAGCGGTGGGCGATCCGGCATGGCTGGATCAACTCCAACGCCGTCAACTGCAACAAGTTCCGGCGAAACTCCAAGCAATACGCAAACCGGAACTAGCGCTCGTCCTCCAATTACGGCCAAGACTGAAGGTGTGGTCGGGATTTCGAACCTAACCTTGGCTGCGACGGGGCCGAATCCTGCTCAGGGGTCGGTTGTGAGCTCCGAGAAGAATAATGTGAAGTTGGAAAGCGGCACGATGATGTTATTGCGCGTGAATCAGTAACTTTTGTCATGCCGAGAGAAGCGTTGGCAATAGGCTGGCGCTTCCCTAGGGAGACTCTGAATAAGCTCTCCCCTTTCCACAGGAATATAGAGTAAGTTGCGCCAGATGAGATCGACGAACAAACAACAGAGGAGTCTG
>JGI12635J15846_10000366_pt1 | contig 37525 bp, 29 predicted proteins | sample BlaSpr_A8_OM2_M2_FD_15846 | JGI IMG/M metagenome (IMG submission 15846)
CCCGTTGTTCCCGAAGTTGAGGCTTCCTAATATTTCCCAAGCCGAAGTTGAAAACGCCGTTGTTTCCGTCGCCGATGCTTCCGCTGCCGATGCTTCCGCTGCCGATGCTTCCGCTGCCGATGTTGTAGCCGCCGATGTTCCCGAGGCCCAAGTTGATGGCCAGGAGGGCTGCGGCAGAAACTTGTGCGGCTGCCGTGCACCTCCGTGTCGCCCCGGCACCCACCAGCAAGCATCGATGCCCACCAATCCACGGCCGCCCACCGGCTCAGCGCCGCGGATTTGCGGTCCCGGGCAAACACCGCCCGGATTTCGGAGGCCGTGGTCCTAGCTGCCCTTGAGCCGCACCGCCAGATAATCGGTGACTGCGTCCATCGCGACCCGCTCCTGCGTCATGGCGTCGCGCTCGCGCACGGTGACGGCGCTGTCCTCAAGTGAGTCGAAATCCACCGTCACGCAGAATGGGGTACCGACCTCGTCCTGGCGCCGGTAGCGGCGTCCGATGGCGCCGGCGTCGTCGAAATCGATGTTCCAGTGCTTGCGCAATTCAGCGGCCAAGTCGCGGGCCTTAGGGCTCAAGTCGGCGTGCCGCGAGAGCGGCAGCACCGCCGCCTTGACCGGCGCCAGCCGTGGGTCGAGTCGAAGCACGGTCCGTTTGTCCATCCCGCCTTTGGCATTCGGAGCTTCGTCTTCGGTATAGGCGTCGATCAAAAACGCCATGAAGGACCGAGTCAGACCGGCAGCAGGCTCGATGACATATGGCGTGTATCGAGTGTCGTTGACCTGGTCATAGAACGACAGATCGACGCCGGAATGCTTTGCGTGGGTTGATAAATCGAAATCGGTTCGGTTGGCTACGCCTTCCAGCTCACCCCACGGGTTGCCGACGAAGCCGAACTTGTACTCGATATCGACAGTGCGGTCGGAGTAGTGCGACAACTTCTCCTTGGGGTGTTCGTACAGCCGCAGGTTCCCCGGATCGATTCCAAGGTCGATGTACCACTGCCGCCGGGTGTCGATCCAATACTGATGCCATTCCTTCGCGGTCGACGGCTCGACGAAGAACTCCATCTCCATCTGCTCGAACTCGCGGGTGCGGAAGATGAAATTGCCCGGAGTGATCTCGTTCCGGAAGCTCTTGCCGATCTGCCCGATGCCGAACGGTGGCTTCCTGCGGGCAGTCGTCACCACGTTGGCGAAGTTCACGAAGATGCCCTGCGCGGTCTCCGGGCGCAGATAGTGCAACCCTTCCTCGGTCTCGATGGGGCCGAGGTAAGTCTTGAGCATCATGTTGAATTCGCGCGGCTCGGTCCATTGGCCGGGCTCGCCGGTCTCCGGGTCGCGGATGTCGGCCAGCCCGTTGGGCGGCGGCTGACCGTGTTTGGCTTCGTAAGCCTCGATGAGATGATCGGCGCGGTAGCGCTTGTGGGTGATCAACGATTCGACCAGCGGGTCGTGGAAGACCTCGACATGGCCGGAGGCCAGCCACACCTGTCGCGGCAGGATGATCGACGAATCCAGGCCCACGACGTCGTCGCGGCCGGTGACCACCGCCCGCCACCACTGCCGTTTGATGTTCTCCTTGAGTTCCACCCCCAGCGGACCGTAGTCCCAGGCCGATTTGGTACCCCCATAGATCTCGCCAGCGGGGAAGACAAAACCCCGTCGTTTGGCCAGGTTGACTACGGTATCGATGACGGAAGCCACGGTGTAGTGCACTCCCTTTCGGGGTCGGGGCAGAGGCGCGCCGGCTACCAACCGCTACAAAACCGCCGCGAAAAACACCAGTCATCGTAGCGATCGGCGCAGCGGTCTTTGACATGCGCCATCATGCATGTGACAGTGGAAGAAAGGGCGCCGCAGAGCACGATAGCGAGCCCTCCCAAGACCCGCGCTTCTCGAGGTGATGACTCCCCATGGTGATGTCCTCGTCCTCAGTGCCCCCAACAATGCCCCCCATGCCGACCGCCGACGGCTCACCGGAGACTGTGACCTCGGATCTCGGCCCTGATTTGGTCGGTCACGAGCACGGGTCCCTCGAATACCCCGTGTCACCGCCACGGGAGATTCTCGACGGCGCCGGCGAACTGCTGCGCGCGCTGGCGGCACCCGTTCGGATCGCCATTGTGCTGCAGTTGCGCGAATCCCAGCGCTGCGTTCACGAGCTAGTCGATGCGCTGGGCGTGCCACAGCCACTGGTCAGCCAGCATCTGAAAATCCTGAAGGCAGCAGGTGTGGTCGCCGGGGAGCGATCCGGCCGCGAAGTGCTGTACCGGCTGGCCGACCACCATCTTGCGCACATCGTCGTCGACGCCGTCGCCCACGCCGGCGAGGGCAGCCCGTGACCCGCGCCAACGACGGTGCAGAGCGAAGCGATGAGAAGGAGGGGCGCTGATGACCGGAACGAGCGTCCGATCCACCCGCCAGCGGGCGGCGATTTCGACACTGTTGGAGACGCTCGACGACTTCCGCTCGGCCCAGGAGCTGCACGACGAGCTGCGCCGCCGCGGGCAGAACATCGGGCTTACCACCGTTTACCGGACACTGCAGTCAATGGCAGCGGCGGGACTGGTCGATACGCTGCGCGCCGACACCGGTGAGTCCGTCTACCGCAGGTGCTCGGATCATCACCACCACCATTTGGTGTGCCGTAGCTGCGGTTCCGCCATCGAGGTCGGCGACCACGAGGTCGAGGCCTGGGCGGCCGAAGTGGCCAGCAAACATGGCTTCACCGACGTTAGCCACACCATCGAGATCTTCGGCACCTGCTCCGACTGCCGGCCCTGAGGACCTACTAAAGGCGGGGCCCGGGCTACCGGACTACCGGGCTCAAGTCGTTAGCGTGCCGCGCATCTGCGCCCCGGAATCCAGCACCAACAAGATGAGCGTGCGCAACGCGTCGTCGGTTAAGCCGGCGCCGGGAAAGTTGTATCGCAGCATCACATCTACTGTTTTGGCGGCACTTTTGCCGGAGTTGCGCTGCACTGCCTTCGCGCTGACCTTCTCCACCGCGGTCACCGAGCCGAAGTTGGTGTTACGCGCGTGTTGGGCCACCAGGTCGCCGATCTTCTTGGTCAGCGGCAAATCCCACGCCAGTACCTGAGTGAGGGACACCAGATCAAGGCCCTCGACGATGTTCACCACCCGCAACGAGGCGAACGTACCGTTATGGCGGACCGTTAGCCCGCCGTCGGGTTCTTCCTCGACGGGGACGACGTCACGGAGGATCGATGCCAGCCGCTCCTGCAACGATGGCATCAAGCACTCCCGAACCGTCGACTGCGGAACGCGTATTGCTCGCAGGCCGCCCACAGGTCGCGGCGATCGTAGTCAGGCCACAACTTGTCCTGAAAGATGTATTCGGCGTAGGCCGATTGCCACAACATGAAATTGCTGGACCGCTGCTCCCCGGAGGTCCGTACAAAGAGGTCTACGTCGGGGATGTCGGGCCGTTGCAGATGCTGGCCGATCGTGGACTCGGTGATCCGGTCCGGGTTCAGTCGGCCAGCGGCTGCCAAACGAGCGATTTCCCTTGTGGCTTCTGCGATTTCGGTGCGACCACCGTAGTTGACACAGTAGTTGATGGTGATGACGTCGTTGCCTGCCGTCATGTGCTCCGCGATCGCCAATTCATTGATGACGGAGCGCCACAAGCGCGGACGTGAGCCCACCCACCGAATCCGGACCCCGATCTCCTTGAGGTTCTCGCGGCGCCGTCGCACCACGTCTCGGTTAAAGCCCATCAGAAAGCGGACTTCCTCGGCGGAACGCTTCCAGTTCTCGGTAGAGAAGGCGTAGAGACTGAGCCACTTGATCCCGAGTTCGATAGCGCCGCAGGCGACGTCGATCACCACCGCCTCGCCCATCTTGTGCCCCTCGGTGCGATGCAGTCCGCGTTGCGTAGCCCAGCGGCCGTTGCCGTCCATCACGATGGCGACATGACCGGGCAACTGGGCGGCCGAAATCCGCGGCGCGGCCGCTTTCGACATGTGCTGCGGTGGCCGCTTGGGGCCGCCGTCGGGTGATGGCGGCAGCTCCGGGAAAACAACGGGCCATGTCGATGTGTCGGGAAAGGTCGGGTAGTCGTCGGGCGCCGCGGGCAGCTGCGGGAAGTCGGTGGACTTCAGCTTGCGCACGATCTTAGCCACAGGCCATATCCTGCCTGATCAGCGCTGCGCGCCGGTCAGCAACCGTGCGATCGACCTGATACGTCCGCTCCACCAGCGGCAACGTTTTGAGCTGCCGTTCCAGATGCCATTGCAAGTGTGCGGCCACCAACCCGCTGACGTGGCTGCGGTGCGATTGCGGCGCCTCCTGGGCGGCTTCCCAATCGCCGTCGTGCAGCGCGGACATCAGATCCAGCACGCCCGGCGGCGGTGTGGTCGAACCAGCCGGGCGGCAGTGCGCGCAGACGCTGCCTCCGGCTGCGATGTGAAATGCCCGATGCGGGCCGGGTGTGGCACAGCGGGCGCACTCGGTCAGCGCCGGCGCCCACCCGGCGATTCCCATGGCGCGCAGCAGATAGGCGTCCAACAGCAGATCACGGGGCCGGCTTCCGTCGGCCACCGCCCGCAGGGCGCTCACGGTGAGCCGGTGCAGAGCCGGGGCGGGCGCGCGCTCCTCACCGGCGAGGCGTTCGGCGGTTTCCAGCATCGCGCACCCGCAGGTGTACCGGCCGTAGTCGCTGACGATGTCGGTGGCGAACGCGTCAATCGCGACGACCTGGGTGACTATGTCGAGGTTGCGGCCTGGGTGCAGTTGCGCGTCGATGTGCGCGAACGGCTCCAACCGCGCGCCGAATTTGCTGCGGGTGCGGCGCACACCTTTGGCCACCGCGCGAACCAGCCCGTGATCGCGTGTCAATAGGGTTACGATCCGGTCGGCTTCGCCGAGCTTGTGCTGGCGCAGCACAACAGCCCGGTCTCGATATAGCCGCATCACAATAGTTTTGCACCCCACCGCGACATCGCGGGTATCCGCGCCGATAGTCTCGTACCCCGTGGTTGGCGCTTCTAGGTCCGCTTCTGGATCCGCATCCGGATCCGGAGGCCGGCGCCTGCCCACCGCCGCCGAGCTGCTTTATCAGCTGGTCAACCGCTCAGTTACTTCCGACATGCTGGTGCGCCGTTCCCTGCGCGCGATCGATGCCAGCCAGTCCACGTTGAACGCCTTCCGGGTAGTGCTCACCGAATCCGCGCTGGCCGACGCGGCGAAGGCCGATCGGCGACGGGCCGCCGGTGACACCGCCCCACTGCTGGGCATCCCGATCGCGGTCAAGGACGACGTCGACATTGCTGGAGTGCCCACCGCCTTCGGAACCGAGGGGCACGTCCGGCCCGCTACCCAGGACGCCGAGGTCGTTCGCCGTCTCAAAGCGGCCGGCGCGGTGATCGTCGGCAAAACCAACACCTGTGAACTGGGCCAGTGGCCGTTCACCAGCGGCCCCGGATTCGGACACACCCGCAACCCCTGGTCGCGTCGGCACACGCCAGGCGGATCGTCGGGCGGCAGCGCGGCTGCGGTGGCCGCGGGTCTGGTCACCGCCGCTATCGGCTCCGACGGCGCCGGCAGCGTCCGTATCCCCGCCGCGTGGACTCACCTGGTGGGCATCAAGCCGCAGCGCGGTCGCATCTCGACCTGGCCGTTGCCGGAGGCGTTCAACGGCATCACGGTCAACGGCGTGCTGGCCCGCACGGTGGCCGATGCGGCATTGGTGCTCGACGCCGCGTCCGGCAATGTCGAAGGCGACCGGCACAAGCCGCGCCCGGTCACGGTATCCGACTACGTCAGCATTGCGCCCGGCCCGCTGAATATCGCGCTGTCAACCCGATTCCCCTACACCGGCTTTCGCGCCAAGTTGCATCCCGAGATCCTGGCCGCCACGAAATGGGTGGGCAAACAACTCCAGCTGCTCGGCCACACGATGGTGTCGGGCAACCCGGATTACGGTTTGCGGCTGTCGTGGGACTTTCTCGCCAGATCCACCGCGGGCCTGCGGGACTGGGAGGAGCGGCTCGGCGAGGATGTCATCCTGGACCGCCGTACCTTGTCCAATCTGCGCACCGGCCATGTGCTGGGCGAGGCGATTCTGCGTAGCGCACGCCGCCACGAAGCCGCCAGCCAGCATAGGGTGGGCTCGATCTTCGACATCGTCGACGTGGTGCTGGCGCCGACCACCGCGCAACCCCCGCCGTTGGCCCGCTACTTCGACCGGCTCGGCAGCTTCCGCACCGACCGCGCGATGATCCGCGCCTGCCCGGTGACATGGCCGTGGAACCTGCTGGGCTGGCCGTCAATCAACGTGCCGGCGGGTTTCACCAGCGAAGGCTTGCCGATCGGAGTGCAGCTGATGGGACCGGCGAACAGCGAGGGCATGCTGGTCTCGCTGGCCGCCGAGCTGGAGGCGCTGTGCGGCTGGGCGACCAAACAGCCGCAGGTGTGGTGGAACAGCTGACGCGATTCGAGCTAAAAGCCAAGCCGGCCAAGCTGTTTAGGGTCGCTCTGCCAGTTCTTGGCAACCTTGACACGCAGGTCGAGATAGATCTTGGTCCCAAGCAGCTTCTCGATCTGGCCGCGTGCCGCGGTGCCGACTTCGCGCAACCTGGCCCCACCCTTGCCGATGATGATCCCTTTCTGACTGGACCGCTCGACATAGAGCACCGCGTACACGTCGACCAGGTCGTCACGCCCCTCCCTCGGGTTGACCTCGTCGATCACCACCGCCAACGAATGCGGCAGCTCGTCGCGCACTCCCTCCAGGGCAGCCTCGCGGATGAGCTCGGCCATCAGAATCTCTTCGGGTTCGTCAGTGAGCTCACCGTCGGGGTAGTACGCCGGGCCGGCGGGCAGCGCCGCAGCCAGCACGTCGGTCAGCACGTCGACCTGTGCACCGGTTACCGCCGAGACCGGCACGATCTCTGCTGAGTCGGTGACCAGCTCGCTGACCGCGACCAACTGCGCGGCCACCCGGTCCTTGGGCAATTTGTCGATCTTGGTGACGATGACGACGAGCGTCGTCTTGGCGGCGATCGATCGAATCTGGTCGACGATCCAGCGATCTCCCGGACCGATCGCCTCGTCGGCCGGGATGCACAGCCCGATCACGTCGACTTCGGTGTAGGTGTCCCGGACCAAGTCGTTGAGTCGCTTGCCCAGCAGTGTGCGCGGCCGGTGTAAGCCCGGGGTGTCGACCAGAATCATCTGAAAGCTCTCCCGGTGCACGATCCCGCGAATGGTGTGCCGGGTGGTCTGCGGCCGCGCCGAGGTGATCGCCACCTTGGTGCCGACCAGCGCGTTGGTCAGCGTCGACTTGCCGGTGTTCGGCCTGCCGACCAAACACACGAAGCCTGAATGGAATTCAGTCATGATCGCATGTCGCCGAACGTGCACTCGGCGTCATAGCCGGGTACCGGCGTCCTCGGCATCCAGCTCGTCAGCTGTGATGATCGGCCTCCTTACCATTGGACGAAGCGTCGGAATCCTCTGGTCGCGCCGGGCTGAGCAGCACGGTGCCGATCCGTACCCGTCCGCGATGATCGGGGCCGCCTTCGGCGTGTAGCCGCAGGCCGTGCGATATCACCTCGGCGCCCGGCAGCGGAACCCGGCCCAATTCCAGGGCCAACAGGCCGCCGACAGTATCGACGTCGAGATCGTCATCGAATTCCACGCCGTACAGTTCACCGACGTCTTCGATCGACAGCCGCGCCGATACCCGGAAACGTTTGTCGCCCAAGTCTTCTACCGGCGCCGTCTCGGATTGGTCGTACTCGTCGGCGATCTCGCCGACGATCTCCTCCAGCACGTCTTCGATACTGACCAGACCGGCGATCGCGCCGTACTCGTCCACCAACAGCGCCATGTGGTTGCGGTCGCGCTGCATTTCCCGCAGCAGCGCGTCGAGTGGCTTGGAATCCGGCACGAACACCGCCGGACGCATCACCTGGGCCACCTTGGTGTCCCTGCCGCCGTCGGACGACAGAAACGTCTGCTGCACGAGGTCTTTCAGGTACACGACTCCGACAATGTCGTCGACGTTCTCGCCGATCACCGGAATGCGGGAATGCCCGCTGCGTACGGCCAGGTTTGTCGCTTGAGCAGCTGACTTGTCACTTTCGATCCAGATCATCTCAGTGCGCGGCACCATCACCTCGCGGGCCGGGGTGTCACCGAGTTCGAAAACCGACTCGATCATCCGGCGCTCGTCGGCAGCCACCACACCGCGCTGCTGGGCCAAGTCGACGACTTCACGCAATTCGATCTCGGACGCGAACGGCCCGTTTCTAAAGCCACGGCCTGGGGTGAGCGCGTTGCCCACGAGCACCAGCAACCGGCTGATCGGCATCAGCAGCCACGAGATCACCTGCAGCGGAAGCGCGGTCACCAACGCAATGGAATATGCATTCTGGCGCCCAAGGGTGCGTGGGCCTACACCGATGACGACGAAGCTGGTCAGCACCATGATGGTCGCGGCGCCGAACAGCGCCCAGGTCAGGCCGAAATTGTCGTAGAGGAACACCACCAGCAGTACGGTCGCCGTGATCTCACAAATGATCCGCAGCAGCACCACCAGGTTGATGTAGCGCGGCCGCTCGGACATCACCTTGAACAGGGCCCCTGCGCCGGGCCGCTCAACGCGCACCAGCTCCTGGACCCGGGCCAGCGACACCGTGCTGATGGCAGCGTCGATCGCCGCAAAAAGCCCACCCAGACCGATCAAGGCGATCGCGCCGAGCAGCTGGGATAAGCCGGTCAAAGGTCGAGATACCTCGACTTGTCCAGCAACAGGCGGTCTTTCTCGTCCTGGCGGTCGAGCCGGTAGGCCTCGACCTGTTCGGCGACCCACTCTTCGAGTAGTCGGTTCTGGAGGGCGAACATCTCTTTTTCCTCGTCCTGCTCGGCGTGGTCGTAGCCGAGCAGATGAAGCACACCGTGGATTGTCAGCAGCGCCAACTCTTGTCCCAGGCTGTGGCCCGCCGCGGCCGCTTGCTCGGCCGCGAATTCCGGGCACAGCACAATGTCGCCCAGCATCGACGGTCCCGGCTCGGGGGCGTCGGGGCGACCACCCGGCTCGAGCTCGTCCATCGGGAAGCTCATCACATCGGTCGGACCGGGCAGGTCCATCCAGCGCATGTGCAAGTCGGCCATCGCCGGGGTGTCCAACAGCAGCATCGACAGTTCGGCACCGGGGTTGACGTCCATCTTTGTGATGACAAAACGCGCGACGCTGACTAATTCCGATTCGGAGACGTCGATGCCCGACTCGTTGGATACCTCGATGCTCATCGCTTTTCTCGGTCGTTCAGCACAGGTCGCACGCACTTCATGGGCACCATCATCGGCGACTGCGGGCACCGGATGCGCGCCGGGCCGCCCGATTCATCCCTGAGCCGGGCTCCTCGTATCGCGCGTAGGCGTCGACGATCTCGGAGACCAGCCGGTGGCGCACTACATCCACACTGGTCAGCTCCGCAATGTGGATGTCATCGACGTTGTCCAGGATGTCGATCGCCGACCGCATGCCCGACCGGGCCCCGCCCGGTAGGTCGATCTGGGTGACATCCCCGGTGACGACGACCTTCGACCCGAAGCCCAGTCGGGTGAGGAACATCTTCATCTGCTCAGCGGTGGTGTTCTGCGCCTCGTCGAGGACAATGAACGCGTTATTCAAGGTGCGGCCCCGCATGTACGCCAGCGGCGCCACTTCGATGACCCCGGCGGACATCAGCTTCGGGACCAGCTCGGGGTCCATCATGTCGTAGAGCGCGTCATAGAGTGGTCGCAGGTACGGGTCGATCTTCTCGCTCAACGTGCCTGGCAGAAAGCCAAGGCGCTCACCGGCTTCCACCGCCGGCCGGGTCAAGATGATGCGAGTCACCTGCTTGGTCTGCAGCGCGTGGACAGCCTTGGCCATCGCCAGATACGTCTTCCCCGTACCGGCCGGGCCGACCCCGAAGACGATGGTGTTGGTGTCGATAGCGTCGACGTAGCGCTTCTGGTTGAGCGTCTTGGGCCGAATGGTCTTACCGCGGCGCGACAAGATGTCCAACGTGAGCACTTCGGCCGGTGACTCGTTACCGGTGCCGACCAGCATGGCGACGCTGTGGCGCACCACCTCTGGTGTCAACGGATGACCGCTGGCCACGATCGCTACCAGTTCGGAGATCGCCCGCTCGGCCAGCGCCACGTCGGCGGGCTCACCCGAGACGGTGATGGCGTTGCCCCGCACATGCAGGTCGGCGCTCAGAGTGCGTTCGAGGGCACGCAGATTTTCGTCTGCCGAACCCAGCAGGCCCACGACGAGATCGGGCGGAACGTCGATGCTGCTGCGAACCTGAGCCGATGATGCGTCAGCAGCGCTGGTCTCGCGTGGGCTCACGTGGTTTCCGATGCCTGCTTTCTCGGCCTGTAAGGGGGCTTGTCTCGGGGGTTCCTCGGCTGCCTCAGTCTACGCCGGGGCTCTGGGCGTGTCGCCGGAAATGCGTCGTCCCCGTGGAAAGGACTTGACGACTTCGGCCAACTCGATCGCCCACCCNGTCGTGACCTCACATATGGCATGCCTAGCCTAAGTTTAGCGAGCCGCCTACGATACCCTCTGAAAACGATGACCGACACAGCGCTCACGCGCGAGCTCACCGGCCTGCCCGACGAGATCCGGCGGGTGCCGGCGCCACCGGTTCCGGCCCTGAGGGACCCGTACACGGTGCGGGTGGCAAACGTTTCCGACGCCGCGATGGTCGCCGAGTGGATGAATCGTCCGCATCTGGTCGCGGCGTGGGAGTACGACTGGCCGGTGTCGCGGTGGCAGCGGCATCTGCAGGCGCAACTCGAAGGCGCGTATTCGCTGCCACTTATCGCCGCGCTGCGCGGAGTCGACCGTGGCTATCTCGAGTTGTACAGGGCGGCAAAGGATTCCATCGCGACTTGCTATGACGCAGGCCCCCACGACCTCGGCCTTCATGCGGCGATCGCCGACCCTGAATTCGTCAACCGCGGGTTCGCACCCTTGCTGCTGCCCCGCATCGTGGCCAGCCTGTTCGAGATCGAACCGCAATGCGGGCGAGTGATGTTTGACCCGGATCACCGCAACACCGCTGTCCGGCGGTTGTGTGATTACGTCGGGTGCCGCTTTCTTGGCGAGCACGACATGGCGAACCGGCGGATGGCGCTCTACGCGTTCGAGCGGCCGACCAGCGCGTCATAGCCGTCGTAGTCGGGTTTCAGCCCGGCCGCCAACGCGGCTTCGGCTTCACGCGAGAACCAACCCCAGATTGCGTTTGACCTCGAGCCGGCGCAGCTTCCCCGACGACGTGCGCGGCAGTGATCCGGGCGACAACAGCACCACGCTGGCCGGGACCACGCCACACACCGACGCGATCCGCCTCATGACCTCGCCGCGGGCGCCCGCTTCGTCACGACCCCGGTACTCCGCGGCGATCACGAGGCTGGGTCGGGCCGAACCGTCGCCCGCACCAACGGCGACCACCGCACCCTCCCGCAGACCCGGCACCTCTGCGGCCACCTGCTCGACCTCGGTCGGGAAAATGTTACGGCCCGCGACCGAGATGAGTTCCTTCGCCCGGCCGCACACCACCAGCCCGTCGTCTGCGAGATAGCCTAGATCTCCGGTGGGAAACCAGCTTTCGCGATCGAGCGGACGTTCTCCGTGGTAGCCCAACATCATCGACGTGCCCCTGATCTCGATCTCACCGACCTCACCGCCGCCATCAACCAGGTGGTCGCCGGGTGCGATGCGGATCTCCATGCCCGGGATCGGCGGGCCAAGGATGGCGCGGTGTCGGGGGCCGGTGGGGCCCTCGACCTCGTCGACGCGCAAGCCAGCGCCCAGGGCCGGCATCGTGACCGCACAGGACGATTCCGCCAGACCGTAAGCCGGCGCGGCCGCTCCGGCCTGAAACCCGAACGGCGCCATGGCCGCTGCGAAGCGGGCGAAACCCTCGCAGTCGACCGGCTCGCCACCGTTGATCGCAACGCGCACGTTCCCGAGATCCGCGTCGACCACCCGCCTGGCGTACTTGCCGATGAGGTTATAGGCGAAGTTGGGTCCGGCGGTCATCGTGGCCCCGCTCTCGCTGAGCCAGCTCAACCAGCGGAACGGTGACGCGGCGAACGCGGCGGCCGGCGCCAGCCAAAACGGCACACCCGACAGAGCGCCGGCGAACAACATCGCCAGGCCCATGTCGTGATACAGCGGCAGCCACGAGCAGCCGACGTCCGTAGACCCGTCGATTGCGAACCGCTGGATCAACCCGCCAATGTTGGCCAGCACCGCCTCGGGGGTCAGCACGGCGGTGCGCGGGGTGCCCATCGATCCCGCCGTGCCCTGCAGCACAGCGCGGGTGGCGTCGCGGGGGGTCAGCGCCGCGCCGGCTCGGTTGCGGGCGACGGCCGCGACGTCGAGCACCGAGATCGGGGAGTCAAGGTCGCGCAGCAGGTCCAGCTCCGGACCGTTGCTGAACACCATGCCCACATCGATCCCGGCGAAGCGGTGCAGCGCTGTGTCGGCCCATCGTCGCGGGTCGGCACCGCGCACCATGCCCGGCAGGACCGATACGCCCGCACCGGCGAGCAGGGCGCCGACAACGGCAGCGACGACGTCCACGGTCGGTTCGCCGACGACGCCGACGTCACGGGCNCCGTCGTCGTCGAGGACGTGNGTCGCAAACGCTTGCGCGCGCCCNTACACCTCGGGCCACGGGTAGCGCNGCCAGCTGTCGGCGGCGCGGTCGAAAACNACCAGGTCGGCCTGTGAGCTCGTCATCGACTCGGTCAGCGCCGACGCGAGCACGCTCATCTATGCACCTTGTTTTGGATCGCGCAATCTAGATCGCCGACGGTGTTGCACGTCAGCAGTTCCTCTTCGGAGAGCACGACGCCGAGGTGTTCTTCGATGGCCACCATGCCAACCGCGAACGCCACTGAATCCAGCCCCAGGTCGTCGATGAGGTGCGAGTCCGCGGTGATGCGCGAGATGTCGACCTGGAGGTCATCGCGCAGGATGCTCCGCAGGGGCGGGCTTATGCCAAGGGAATCCATGGCGACGAACATTACACGGTGAAGTATGGTTAGGCTTCCCTTCCCGGGTGATGGACTCGAGGATGACCGCCACTCCAGATGCCGGCGCCCTCACGCCGGGTCGTTGAAACCCGACTGTCTTGAGTCCCATCGGGCGGTGAGCACGCCCAACGCACCCAAGGCCACCGCGGCCGCGGTCGAGGTTCGCAGCACCTGCGGGCCGAGCCGGACCGCCACGGCGCCCGCGTCGGTCAGCACGTCGATTTCTTCCGGCGCGATACCGCCTTCCGGGCCGACCAGGAGCAGCAGCGAGTCAGCTTGTGCCACGGGGATATCCGCAAGCCGATCAGTTGCCGACTCATGCAAGGCCAAAACCACAGCACCAGCGGCCACCTCGTCGCGGACCCGGTGCGTCAGCGCCGCGCTGGACAGCACGCCGTCGACTGGCGGGATGTGCGCGCGGCGGGATTGCCGGGCTGCCGACCGGGCCACAGCGCGCCACCGGCGCAGGCCCTTGACGACCTTCTCGCCCTCCCAGCTGGCCACACAACGGGACGCCTGCCAGGCCAGAAACGCGTCGGCGCCGGCCTCGGTGGCCAGTTCGATCGCCAACTCCGAGCGCTCGGACTTGGGCAGCGCCTGCACCACGGTCACCGGCGGCTGACCGGGCGCGACGCTCCAGCGCCCCAGCACCCGAGCCCGTAGCCCCTCGCGGCCGGCCTGCTCGACCACGCAGCGCGCGAGGTTTCCGCCGCCATCGCCGAGCACCAATTGTTCGCCAGGACGGATCCGACGCACCGTGGCTGCGTGAAACCCTTCGTCGCCGTCAACGACGGCAAGCGCGCCGATATCGGGCAGTGCGTCGACGTAGAACAGCGTCGCGACCATGTGCAGAGGCCTAGGAACCTAGAACCTGCGCTAGCGCCCGGTGAAAGTCTCGCGTAGCCGGCTGAACAATCCACCGCTCCCGCTGTGCGTCGAGCGGACCTCGGCCACGTCCCGGTCGCGGCGGGTCTTGAGCTCGCGCAGCAGCTCCGTGTCCTGGTGATCCAGCCGGGTGGGCACCACCACGTCGACGTGGACGTGCAGACTGCCTCGCGCGGTCGACCGCAGCTGCGGCATCCCGTGTCCGCGCAGCGTGATCACCGAAGCCGGCTGCGTGCCAGGCGGAATGGTGATCTCGCTCAAACCATCCAGGATGGCGTCAACGGTGATCGTTGCGCCGAGCGCCGCGTCGACCATCGGTACCGAAACCGTGCAGTGCAGGTCGTCGCCGTCGCGGACGAAGATGTCATGGGCTTGCTCATGGACCTCGACATACAAGTCACCCGCCGGCCCTCCCCCAGGCCCGACCTCACCCTGCGCAGCGAGCCGGACGCGCATGCCGTCGCCGACACCGGCGGGAATCTTGACGCTGATCTCCCGGCGGGCCCGGATCCGACCGTCACCAACGCACTGGTGGCACGGGTCGGGAATAACCACTCCGACACCGCGGCAGGTGGGACACGGCCGCGAAGTCATCATCTGGCCCAGTAGCGAGCGCTGCACGGTCTGCACCTCGCCACGACCACCGCAGGTGTCGCAGGGGATCGGCGCGGAATCGCCGTTGGTGCCCTTGCCCTGACACCGGTCACACAGCACGGCGGTGTCGACTGTGACCTGCTTGGTGACACCGGTTGCACAATCTTCGAGATCGAGCCGCAGCCGCAGCAGCGAATCCGAACCCGGCCGAACCCGGCCGATCGGACCGCGTGCTGCCGAACCCGCGCTGAACCCGCCGCCGAAGAAGGCTTCGAATACATCGCCCAAACCGCCAAAGCCGCCGAAACCGCCCGCCGATGCGGCGGCGTTTTCCATCGGGTCCCCGCCCAAGTCGACGATGCGGCGCTTCTCCGGGTCGCTCAGCACTTCGTAGGCAACGCTGATTTCCTTGAATTTCGCCTGCGCGGCCTCATCGGGATTGATGTCGGGATGCAGTTCGCGCGCCAGCTTGCGATAGGCGCGCTTGATGTCCGCATCGCTGGCATTTCTGCTCACGCCGAGCAGCCCGTAATAATCGCGTGCCACGCCTGACCTTCCTTGCGGGGTCTTATGCCGCCGCTACGCGGCTGTCCACAGATTCTGCATTAGGTGCGCGTTCATCGCCCACCCAGGACTTCACCTATATAAAGAGCAACCGCGGCGACGTTGGCGATAGTTCCCGGATAGTCCATCCGGGTCGGTCCCAGCACACCCATACCGCCGAACACGGTGTCAGAAGTGCCGTAGGAGGTGGAAACCATCGACGTGCCCGCCATCTGCTCGGCCGCCGTCTCATGACCGATGCGCACGGTCACCTTGCCGGCTTCTTGTTGGGCCGCCAGCAACCGCAGTACCACCACCTGCTCTTCGAGCGCCTCCAGAATAGACCGCAACGAGCCACCAAAATCCGCGGCGTTGCGTGTCAGGTTGGCGGCGCCGCCCATCAACAAGCGTTCTTCGGTGTGCTCCACCAGCGACTCCAGCAACACCGTAGCCGAGCGGCCGACTGCGTCGCCGAACCCGCCGGCCCCGCGCAGTTGTCCGGCAAGGTCGGCGACCGCGACAGAGGCCGCCGCCAGCCTCCTGCCTTCCAGCGCCTGGCCCAGCATCTCACGTAGCTGGGAGAGCTGGTGATCATCGATCACATCGCCCAGCTCGACGATGCGCTGGTCCACCCGGCCGGACTCGGTGATCACCACCATCAACAGCCGGGCCGGTGTCAGCGCGATCACTTCCAGGCGGCGAACCGTCGACGTGGACAACGTCGGGTACTGAACCACGGCCACCTGGCGGGTCAGCTGAGCCAGCAGGCGTACCGCACGACGCAGCACGTCATCGAGATCGACCCCGGACTCCAGGAAGCTTTGGATCGCGCGCCGCTCGGCCGATGACAGCGGCTTGATGTCGTCGATCCGGTCGACGAATTCGCGGTAGCCCTTCTCCGTGGGCACCCGTCCGGAGCTGGTGTGCGGCTGGACGATGTAGCCCTCTGCCTCCAGCACCGCCATGTCGTTGCGGACGGTAGCGCTGGACACGCCCAGGTTATGACGCTCTACCAAGGATTTCGAACCAATCGGTTCTTTGGTGGCAACGAAGTCGGCGACGATGGCGCGCAACACCTCAAAGCGACGCTCATCGGCACTTCCCATCGACTGTCACCTCCTTCAGCCATCTCTGACCGGTCCATTTTACGGTGTCAAAAGGCACTACCCCCATCAGCAGGCCGCTCGGCGATCGAGGGGCCCACGCTGCGGAAATTTTTCCGACTAGCCTGTCCAACATGATCCCGTCGGGCCCGGGTGGCGCATTGCTGAAGAGCCACGAGAAGGGCCGCCGATGATTTTCAAGGGCGTGCGGGAAGGCAAGCCGTATCCCGAACATGGGTTGTCTTACAAGCACTGGTCGCAGATACCGCCGCAACAGATCCGGCTCGACGAATTGGTCACCACGACGACAGTGCTGGCCCTGGACCGCCTGCTGTCGGAAGATTCCACGTTCTACGGCGACCTTTTTCCGCATGCGGTGAAGTGGAAGGGCATCATCTATCTCGAAGACGGCCTGCACCGGGCCGTGCGCGCCGCACTGCGGAACCGCACCGTGCTGCACGCGCGGGTGTTCGACATGGACATACCGCCCGGTGAACGAAGTCAGCCGGGCGGTGGGTCGCACACGCGCGGGCTTTAGTTCCGGGGGGGAAACCGGTCACGTTCCGGCGTCGCCAGGTGTCGACGTAGTGAGGACCGATAAAGGTCCAGCCCAACGTTTCAGGAGGATTGCCATGCCCCGGCTCATGGGGGTCTCCGACCGCGACGCCAGCCTAGGCGCCAAGATCGCCTTCTTCTTCACCAGACGCAAGCTGGCGCAGATGACCGGACTCGAAACGGCCGGGATGCTTGAACCCCTGCGCATGTATGCGCACATCCCCAGGCTGCTCAACGCCTACGGCAGGCTGGAACAAGCCGAGGCGAAACTGGATATTCTCAGTCCCCGCCACCGCGCACTCGCCGAGCTCAAATCTGCGACGACGGTGCGCTGCGAGTACTGCATCGACCTTGGTTCCCAGATCGCCCGCGAATGGGGCATCACCGACGAAGAGCTGCTGGCCCTGTCCAATTGCAAGGCCGACTACCAGAACGCCCCCTGCTTCTCTCAAGTCGACAAGCTGATCCTGGAGTACGCCACCGCGATCAGCCGCACTCCGGTCGAGGTGAGCGACCAGCTGTTCGATGCACTGCGCGCCCACTTCGACACCGCCCAACTCGTCGGCCTCACCCACATCATCACGCTGGGCAATCTTCGTGCCCGCTTCAACGTCGCGCTCGACATCGGGTCGTCCGGGTTTTCCGGCGACCGGGTATGCGCCCTGCCCGAAACCACGTGACGGTGGATGCGTCCCTAACCGCGCGCTTCCAGGCGGCCCGGCCTCGGCTAAGCGCTGTCGCCTTCCGGATGCTGGGCTCGATCGATGACGCCGAAGATGCCGTGCAGGAAGCGTGGTTGCGGCTGAGCGGTGTCGACGCGTCTGAAGACGACCCAGAAAGCAAGGAGATAGCCAATCTCGACGCCTGGCTCACCACCGTGGTTGCCCGGATCTGCTTGAACACGTTGCGTGACCGCCGCGGCCAGGGTCGCGAAGAGCTGGTTGCGCAGCTGCCGGATCCGATCGTGGACGCTGCGGGGGAATTCGACCCTGAACACCGGGCAATCCTGGCGGACGCGGTGGGCCTGGCGTTGTTCGTGGTGCTGGACACATTGCCACCTGCAGAGCGGCTGGCACTCGTGCTGCACGATGTCTTCGCCGTCCCGTTCGACCAGATTGCGCCCATCGTCGAGCGGTCGCCCGAGGCAACCCGCAAGCTGGCCAGCCGCGCGCGCCGGCGCATCCGCAAGGCGGAGTCGGTTCCCGACACCGACATGGCAACCCAGCGTGCAGCCGTCGACGCCTTTTTCGCGGCGGGCCGGAGCGGCGACTTCGACCGACTGGTGTCGGTGCTGCATCCAGATGTGGTGTTGCGCGGTGACTTCGGACCCGACGCCGGGTTCTGCGCCGAGGGCGCNTCCGCCGTGGCCAAGCTGGCCCGCAACTACGCTGCNCCGGAGCGCGAANTGCGCGCCGCCACNGTCAACGGTGCCGCCGGCGCAGTCATCTTCGTTGCCGGCNAGGCAACGGCAGTTATGGGCTTCGTGGTGCGCGATGGCCTGGTCGCCGCGATCGACGTGCTGGCTGATCCAGGGCGGATCGCCAAACTCGACCTGAGCGTCCTGGGCGGGTAGACCACCCGATCCGCATCACTGCCCTTGCACTGCCTGAACTATCTGCGTCGCGGAGTCGCGCGACAGCATCCATCCACCCTGATTGATGAACGTGAGATTCTTCGTGACCGGTGCCGGGAGCTTCGGACCCGAGGTGGCCACGTCGGCGGTAACCGCATTCGGACCGGCCGGCTGGATATTCGACACGTTGAACGACAACGGGAACTTCCCGTCCCGATACGCCTTTCTCAGCTCGTGGTCGACCAGGTGGCCCTCACCGGAACCGATGCCGCCTTCGACCAGACCGTCCTTTGTTTTATACGACACCCCAGGATCGGAAAGGTTGATGAGGAGGCCGCTCAACTGGTCAGGGGTCGGCAGGTCTTGCGGGTTTGGCGGCGGCGGTGGCGGGTCCTGCGGTAGCGGCGCGCCGACTGCAGCCAATTGCACGTGAGCCAGGCCACTCGGCGGTGCGATGGAAGCTGCGATAGAAGTGACGCCTGCGGCTGCGCCGCCGATGACGGCCAACGCTGCCACGGTTGTGGTTATCGATTTCATGGTTTCCCCCTTTGATGCCCATGGACGTGACGGGATATGACCGACTGCCACAAGATCTTCCATGGTGCAGATGGTGTCAGTGTGCTCGTCAGTGCCCGGCGGCCCGGATCAGCTGCATCGCCGAAGCGCGCGAGAGCATCCAGTTGCCCTGATTGACGAACGTGACGTTCTGCGTGACCGGCGTCGCCAACTTGGGACCCGAGACGGAAACGTCGGCCGTGACCGAACCGGAAGCACCCGGTTGGATGTTCGCCACGTTGAACGCCAATGGCAGGTCCCCGTTCTTGGCCGCCTTATTAAACTCATGGTCGGCCAGGTGTGCCTCGGTCGGGCTGATGCCGCCCTCAACCAAATTGCTCTTGTTCGCGAACGGTGTGCTGGGATCGGCGAGGTTGTTGAGCAGGTCGGTCAGCTGGTCGGCGGTCGGGACGGCCGCGCCCGGGGCGGGGGCCGGCGCCGGGGCAGGGTCCTGCGGCAGTGGCGCGCCGACCGCTGACAGCTGCACCTGGGACGCGGTCGGGCCGGCCGGTGTTGCAGTGGATGTCAGTCCGGCCGCCGCGGCTCCGATCGCAGCGATGGCTGCCACTCCGGTTGCGATGGATTTGGCTGTTTTTTTCATGGTCGGATCCTCCCCCTTATTTCATGGGGTGATGGCAGCCTTGTGACGATATGTCACAAACGTTGGACGCCGATCACGTGTCCCATGGTGCAATTGTGTCGTCTGTGACGGGTACTTCGTGTCTCAGCTCGGTCACGTTACAAAATTACGTATGAACTACGGCGACTCACCTGTGCTCCAGCTGTGTGCCGGATTAGAATCGCGCAGGCCAATCTCGATGCCAAACTCGCCGGTTCAGTCCTGTTCAGTCCCCAGCCATGACCTCACGCAGGCTTTTCGGCCGCATGTCGGTCCAGTTCTCGTCGACATAGTCCAGGCACGCCGCCCGGGTCGCTTCCCCGTACACCACGCGCCAGCCGGCTGGAACGTCCGCGAAGGCCGGCCACAGGCTGTGCTGCTCCTCGTCGTTGACCAACACGAAGAAGGCAGCGGTGTCGTCATCGAAGGGGTTGGTGCTCATGGCTTCCTCTTTCCGGGTTGTATCCGAGCGAACCTGCCGGTCCCGCCGCCCAGGGTCGTTGCGTGGTGATGCTGCCACCGAGCACGCGGTCCGACAGCAATCCGAGGCAGCTCAGGTTGGGGAATCCGGGTCCCTGGTTGAGTCCGGACAGGTTCGGCAGGAACAACTTCGGTGTGACGTCGGTGATGGCCAGGTCGTAGCCGATGGCTTCCTGCAGGCGGTCCGCGGTCAGCGGTCCACCCAGGCCCAGCTCGAGTAAGTCGAGCGCGTCCTGGCTGAACAGCGAGGTGAACCATAGCGGGTCGGCGCCGGAGCCGTCGATGACGAGATCGAAACCGTGCACCGTCTCCAGGTTCTCGCTGCCCCGGTTGGTGCTGAGCGTCAATCGGATCTGCCCTTGCCGTCCCACTGCGTGGGCGACCCGGCCGCGCAGGTGGCGGATGCGATCGTCGGCCAGCAGCGCTTCCTGGACGTTTGCCGAGAACACTCCGCGGTCGGTGCGGGCCAGCGCGTCGCGACGTTCGTCCAGGGTCAGGGCGGTCCAGTCGGTGGGGTCGGAGAACAGCGAGTTCTCGAAGAAGCTCTCACCGCGAGTGAACAGTGTCACCTGCGGGGAGATGACGGTGATGGTCGAAACCCGGTGCCGGAACAGTTCGTTGAGCATCGAGGCGGCTGTTTCACCGCCGCCGATCACCGCCACCCGCTCGGCGTCGATCCGGTCATGGCCGGCGGCGCGGTCCCAGAATTGGGCGATCGACAGCACCCGCGGATTGCCGGGCAATAGCGATTTCTCGGCCTGGCCGGGACCGGTGATCATCAAGGCGTCGGCGTGCACGGTGGTCTCGTGGGTTCGCAATGCCCAGCGGTCGCCGGTGACGGCAAGCCCGTCCACATCGCCGTGGACGACATTCAAACCGACGTGGTCAGCAACCCAACCCAGGTATTGGCTCCACCGGCCATGGGTAGGTGCCGGTCTGCCACGGTCGATCCATTCGGCGAACGACGCGGTGGCGATCAGGAAGGACTGCCAGCTATAGCGGGTCATCCGCTCGTCGAGTTCGGCGTTGCGGCGCGGCACCAGCGCTGATCGGTAGGGAAAGCCGACGTCCTTTTCGGGGCTGGTTCCCAGCCGGTGCGCCCCGTCGGTCCAGCCGCCGCTGGCCTGCCAGTTGGCACCGACCCCGGTGCGTTCGACCGCGATCACATCGGGGGTATCGACGCCCATCTCGCGCAGCACGGATGCCTTGGCGGCGACGGCCACCGCCTTGGCTCCCGCGCCAAGGACCGCAAGTATGCTCATGTCGCCATCTCTCGCAATGCGTCGGCCCAGAATTGTTGCAGCGCAGCTATATCCGCATCATCGAGAATGTCAGGGAGCGCCCGCCACTGGGTGACCAGGACGCGACGTTCCCCGAATGTCACCACGGTGGCCAAGATGCTGAGCTCGTGCCGCACCGCCAGGTCCGGCTCGGGCAGCGGCGACACTCCCCTGAGTAGCCCGCGGTCCAGCCGCACCCCGGTGCCGGCGATGTCGGCGTGGCCGAAATAGTTCAGCAGCAGCTGCGGTCCGGGAAACTTCGCGAGCTGCCGGCCGGTGTCGGCTCGCAGATAGCGCAGCAGCCCGTAGTCGACACCGTCGCCGGGGATCGCCGCCAGCTGCTTCCCGACGTCGCCCGGGTCGGCCGAGGCCACCCGCAGCGGGTAGATCGCGCTGAGTAGTCCCACGGTGTCGCTGGTGTCGATGGTTCGGCCGCCCGAACGGTCCACCAGCGCGTCCGCGCGGCCGTGGGTTTCCAGCGCCAACAGTGGCGGCGGCGTGGGCTGGTTGCGCGCCTGCCGCCAGCGCGTCACCGTCGCCGAGGCCGCGGCGACCAGCAGGTCGAACATCGAGGCATCCGAATCCAGCAGCGGACCGGTGAGGTCGGCGTCGGCGACGATCATGCGGACCATGAGATCGCGGGCCCGGTCGCCTTCGTGGACGCGCCGAGCGCCCAGGTCGGGGTCGTCACCGTCGAGCTGGGAACGCCAGAATTCGATCGTGTCCAGCTGGTTGGCGCGCTCTTGGAGTGCCGCGGCCCAGCGCCGATAGCTGGTGTGTTCGCGGACCGGCGCGGGTGGGAGGCCGGCAGCGGTTGCCCGCAGGGCGGCGTCCAGCTCGCCGAGCACCACCCGCCACGACGCCGCGTCTACCGCCAGCACGTGCGCGGCCAGCACCAACACTGTTTCTCCGGTCGGGGGTCGCAGCCACACCGCGGCCAACAGCGCTCCGCGCTCGGGGTCAAGACGGTCGGCAGCCTGTGAGGCGTGCGAGACGACCGCGCTGTGCAGGTCGTCGGGCACCTCGACTTCGGTGAGGATCTCGGCTGCCGGGGCGCCGACCAGCGTCATCGTGGCACGGTCCAGCCGGGTGCGAAGCACTTCGTGCCCGCCGACGATGCCGGCCAGCGCGGCCCGCAGCTGCTCACGAGTCACGGTGCCGGGCAACCGGATGGCCTCGGTCTGCGCCAGCCTGCGCGGCTCGCCGTGTTCGTAAAGCCAGCGGGCGTTGGGCAGCAACGGGATCGGCCCGCTGGTGTCCTCGACGTCCACCGTCACGCCCGCTGCTTCGGCGTCGATCGCCTGCGCGAGTTCGCGGACGTTGCCGCACTCCAGGATGAGCCTGGCGCGCAGCGCTATCCCACGCGCCCGCGCCGCCTGCACCACCGACAGCGCCATGATGCTGTCCAGGCCTAGCTGCAGGAAATCCGCGGTGACGTCCACGCGCGGTTGCTGCAGGATCTCCGCGAGCAGTTCAACCAGCGACGATTCCGTGGCGGTTTCGGGCTCGCAGTCCCCCGCGACCCCCGTGACGGCACTTGCGCTGTCGGCGGCGGCCAGTGCCGTTTCGTCCAACTTGCCGTTGGGGGTCAGCGGGATTTCGTCGACCAGGATGATGCGCTGGGGAACCATATAGCGCGGCAGCCGGGTGCTGAGCATGCTGCGCAGCTCGGCGGCGGTCGGCTGCCGGCCCGCCGCATCGGTGCCGGCCACGTACGCGATCAGTCGCGGCACCCCCTGACGCTGGTGGACCAGGACGCCGGCATGCCGGACGGCGGGATGTGATTCGAGCGCGGCGGCGATCTCGCCGGGCTCGACGCGATGGCCGCGGATCTTCACCTGAGCATCGGCGCGTCCCACGTACTGCACTGAGCCGTCGGGAAGACGGCGCACCAAGTCACCGGTCCGGTACATCCGTTCACCGGCGGCGAACGGGTCGGCGATGAATCGCACGACGGTCTCCCCCGGGCGGCCCAGATAGCCGCGGGCGAGCTGGGCACCGGCCAGATAAAGCTCGCCGACCACCCCGCACGGCAGCGGGCGTAGTGCGGAGTCGAGCACGTAGCCGCGGGTGTGCCGGGTCGGGCGCCCGATCGACGGCTCGTCGTGCTCGGCGATGGCGGCCACCACCGCCTCGACCGTGGTCTCGGTAGGGCCGTAGCAGTTGTACGCCGTCATTGCCGTGCGCGCGCACTCGGTGCGGATCAGGGCCCACGACGGCCTGCCGACCGCTTCGCCGCCCAACGCCAACACCGCAAGGGGAACTCTGGTCAGCAAACCGAACGCCTTGAGTTGGACAAACATCGAAGGGGTGGTGTCGATCATGTCGATACCGTGCTCGTCGATGGCTCGAACCAGGGCTTCGGCGTCGGTCTGGGTGTGTTCGTCGACGACGTGCACGGCATGGCCGTCGAGCAGTGCGACGAGGGGCTGCCAGGCGGCATCGAATGCGAACGACCAGGCGTGTGCGATGCGCAGCGGGCGACCCAGCCGGGCGGCGGCCGGCCGCACCACGCTGCCCAGGTGGTCGTCTGCGTAGGCACTGATTGCGGCGTGAGTTCCAATGACGCCCTTGGGTTCTCCCGTCGTCCCCGACGTGAACACCACGTAGGCGGCCTGCTCAGGCACCACCTCGATCGGAGGCAATTCGGGGCCTCCGGGTGCCTGGCTTTCCAGGGTATTGTCGAAAGCCTCGAGAAACGCGTCGTCTATGACGATCGGTGCACCGGTTTGACGCAGGATCGAATCCACGCGTTCCGGAGGCATCCCAGGCTCCATCGGCACACACATGGCACCGGCCTTGAGCACCGCGAGCATCGCGACGACGTAGCGGGGACCGCGGGAAAGCCTTATCCCGACCGGGGTTTCACTGCCCGCCCCGCCGGCGGCGAGCAGAGCGGCCAGTCTGGTCGATGAGGTGTCCAGCTCACGGTAACTCAGCGTGCCGCCCGTCCAGCTGAGCGCCAGATCATCGGGCATGGTCTTCACGACCTCGGCGAACCGCTCGTGGATGCTGAGCGGCGCCGGCGGGTTCAGCGAGCCCGCGCCGTGTAACGGCGTCGTCTCGTCGTCGACCAGGACGCTGACTTCACGCAGCGGCCGGTCCCACATCTGCAGCAGTCGCTCGGCCGTGGCGAACACCCGGCGACCCAAAGTCACAGCGGTGGTGGTCCCCAGCGCACCGTCGATCACTTCCATCAGTAAGACCAGTTCATCGCCGGCCATGTGGGCAGCCAGCGTGACCGGGAAATGAGACAGGCTTTCCAGCCCCGCTGGCCGGAATGTCACACCGGCAGCGGTGGATTCGCCGCCGGTGACCAATCCATCGACCGGGAAGTTTTCGTAGACCAGCAGGGTGTCGAACATCTCGCCGACCCCGCCGAGTGCGCGCAGTTGCGCATGCCCGAGGTAGCCGTGCTCGCGCAGCATTGCGGCATTGCGCTGCACGAGGCGGCATTGCTCACCGACGCCCGCGGCCGCGTCGAGCTGCACGCGCAGCGGCACGGTGTTGATGAACAGCCCGACCATGGTCTCGACGCCGGCGAGCTCGGCCGGCCTGCCGGATACGGTGACCCCGAACACCACATCGCTGCAGTCGGTCAGCCGCGACAACACCAGTGCCCAGGCCATCTGCATCAGCGTGTTGACGGTGATACCGGCGGACCGAGCGCCATTGATCAGCCGCCCGGTGGCGTCGGCGTCCATTCGCAATTCGGTGCGACGCGCCAGGCCTGTTTCGCCGGGGTTGGCACCGCTATCGCCGCCCAGGGCCGGTGACAGCAGGGTGGGTCCCGGCATGCCGGCCAGATGCCGGCGCCAAACCTGTTGACTGCTTGCCAGATCACGGTTCCCCAGCCAGCCGATGTAATCCCGGTACGGGCGCGGAGCAGCGGGCAGCGCGTCAAGGTCTCCTCCCGCCCGGTACAGCCCGATCAGCTCGCCCGCGAACACCGGTAGCGACCAGCCGTCGATCACGATGTGATGCGCGGTGATCACTAAACGCCATTGTGCACTGGGCAATTCGACGAGGAGGAAGCGAATCGCCGGTGTGCGTTCGAAATCGAAAGGCCGTCGCCGTTCGTCGGCCTCCAGCGCCTCGACGTCCTCCGGTGCGGCGGTGACTTGGCGCCATGGCAGATCGACTCGCGACGGCACGATCTGCACAGGCCGCGCAATTCCCCGGCTGAAGAAGCTCGCGCGTAGGTTCGGATGGCGCGCCAACACCATTGCCGCGCAATCACGTAACAACGCGACGTCGAGCGCCCCGGAGATATCCGCGGCCATCCCGATCACATACGGGTCGTCGGCCGGTTCGCCTTCACTGAACTCGGCCAGCGTGGTCAGCGAATACAAGCCCTCCTGCAGGGGGCTCAGCGCCATGACGTCCTCGACGTCAGGAGCGATGCCCGGACCAGACCCCGCTTCGGTGGCCGTCATGGCTTACCGTCTCTCTCACCGTCTCTCGAGGTCGACCAAAGCTGAGTCACGGCAGCCAGATCCGTGGCCGATAGTCCGGACGTGCTCATCGGCTCGAAGCCGGTGTCGGCCGGCTCGTCAGCCTGGTCGATTTCGTTGTGCTCCCCGTCCTGCGAGCCGAACGAGTCCAAGGCGGCGGCCAACCGCTGCACCGTCGGGTTCTCGAATATCATCCGCGGGCTGATCGCCAGGCCGGCGGCCCGTGCCCGTGCGGCCAGCTGCACCGACAGGATGCTGTCACCGCCTAGGGCGAAGAAGTCGTCGAAGCGCCCGACTTCGGGGGTCGACAGTAGCTCAGCGAAAACCGTGGCCAGCGCGCGTTCGGTGTCGGTGCGCGGCGGTTCGGTCTGGCCGCTCGTGCTGACTGCCGGCCGAGGCAGCCCGGGCCGGTTCAGCTTGCCTGACTCGGTCTTCGGAAGCACATCGAGCACGGTCAGCGACGACGGCACCATGTATCCGGGCAGCGTCGTGGCGACCGCCGCGCGAACCGACCCGGCGAACGCCGACTTTTCGGCTTCGTCCGTGATCGGTCGTTGCGGCACAACATATCCCGCCAGCGTGGTGCTGCCCTGTACCTCCCACGTCCGGGCCGCCGCCACGGCGACGCCATCGACCGCCGTCAGCGCGGCCTCAACCTCGCCCAGTTCGACGCGGAAGCCGCGCACCTTGACCTGGTGGTCGGCGCGGCCAACGAATTCCAACCGACCGTCTTCGGTCCATCGGGCGCGGTCGCCGCTTCGGTAGAACCGTGCGCCGGGTTCACCGGCATACGGGTTGGCTACAAACCGGGACGCCGTCAGGCCCGGCCGCTTCCAATAGCCGCGAACCAGCTGGCCGCCGGCGTAGTACAACTCGCCGATCACGCCGACAGGCACCGGCCGCAGCCCCTCGTCGAGCAAGTACACCTGCGAGTCGACTGTCGGTTTGCCGAGCAGCGGAACCGGGGGCGTCAGCGGCCCNCGGACCAGCCCACCAGCGGTCTCGGTGGCACCGAAATTGTTCAGCAGCTCAGGACCANCGGACCCGCCACAGGCAGCCGTCAGCCGATCCAGCAGCGACGCGCTCACCGGCTCCCCGCTGCATACCAACCGCGTCAACGCGCGCACCGCACCTACCGCGGAGGGCGAATCGACCAGCGCGGAAACCAGGCTGGCCACCGCGGTCACCTGGGCCACCGAATGGCGCTGCGTCAGCGCGGCCAGTGCTTCGGAGTCGCGGTGCTCGGCGTCGTCAGCCAGGATCATCGTGGCCCCGGCGGCCAGACCCGCCAACGTCTCCATACTGCCCTCGAGAAAGGTCATGGACGCCTGTGCGAGCCTGATGTCCGCACCGGGCACCGGATAACGCAGCAGCTGCCAATCAAGCCGGGTCGCCATCGCCCGATGGGTGCCCAGCACCCCCTTGGGTGCGCCGGTAGACCCCGAGGTGAACACCAGGTACATCGGGTCGTCGGGATGCGGTTCAGGTAATTGGCCCGCAGCTCGATCCATGTCGTCCAGGGCGGCCCGCACCGTCGGATCGTCCAGCGAGAGCAGCGTCACGCCGGCATGTTCTGGCATGCTGTCGGCGGCTTCCGACGTCACCACCACGACCTGTGGCTCGACGTCGTCGAGCATGAATCGCTTGCGCGCCAACGGATAACCCGGATCGATCGGGAAGTAGCCGGCGCCGGCTTTCATGATGCCCACCAGCGCCACTACCAGGTCGATCCCCCGGCGCGTCGACAGTCCGACCAGCGATCCCGGACCAACCCCGTGGTCGGCCAGCAACACCGCCATGTTGTCTGAACGTCGGTGTAGCGCAGGGTAATCGATCAGCTCGTCGCCGCAGCGCACGGCGATCCGGTCCGAGCCCCACCGGCGGCTGGGCTCCAGTAGTTCCGGAATGGTGCGTGGACGGCCGGGATCCGGCTGATCCCCCCGGCTCCAGTGATCCAGGATGCGCAGTTGATCGCCTGCGTCGACCAACCGGACGTCTCGCAAACTCTGGTCGACCTGGTTGGCGAACTCTGCCACGACCTGAGTCAGCCAGCCGGCCAGCCGCTCGATGGTGGTTCTGCGATAGAGCTCGGCGCGGAAGATGACGTTGCCGACGTAGCCGGTACCGTCCGAGCGATCGGTGCCGAAGAAGTTCACACTCAGATCGGCGTGGGCCATGTCGAAGGTGGGGTCCAGCGAGGTACATACCGTGTCCTGCGCCAAACCGTGCGGGTCCGAATCGATCACCCGCGCGGCGGGCAGCGCGTCGCGGACGTGCACGACGACCTGGAACAGCGGGTTGCGGGACAGCGAACGCAACGGGCTGACGCTGTCGACCACGCGGTCGAATGGCAGATCCTGGTGGGCGTACGCGGCCAGCGCCATCTCCCGGGCTCTGCTCAACACCTCACGCAGTGTCGGGTTGCCACTCAAGTCGTTGCGCAGGACCAGGATGTTGACGAAAAAGCCGATCAGTGGGTCCAATTCGGTTTCGGAGCGACCGGCGACCGGCGTACCGAGCGGAATGTCCGCACCCCCGCCGGCCTTGTGCAGCACCACCGCGACGGCGGCCTGCAACAGCATGAACTCGGTGATGCCCAGCTCGCGGGTCAGTTCGGCGAGCTTGGCGCGGGTGGCGGAGTCGATTCGGAATTCGACGGATTCACCGTCCCCAGTGGGCACCGGCTGCCGCGGGAAATCCGGACGCAGCCCGGTGTCCTCGGGCAGCCCGGCCAGCTGGCGGTCCCAGTACTCCCGTTGCGCGCTCACCGTGGCTGTCTCGGTGCCGGAGGCGTCCCCGAGAAACGTACGCTGCCAGGCCGCGTAGTCGGCGTACTGCACGCGAAGCGGCGCCCATGACGGTACTTCGCCTGCGTGTCGGGCCCGGTAGGCGGCGATCACGTCTGCGAACAGCACGCCTGCCGACCAGTGATCGGCCGCGATGTGGTGAACCACCAGCGACAAAACGTGCTCGCCACCGATCTGCAGCACGGCGACCCGAATCGGCCAATCGCGGTCCAGCACGAAGCAGTGCCGACGCTCGACGTCGAGCTGCTCGGTTAACCAGGCCTCGCTTTCGCCGGTGGCCCGGCGTACCGGAAGCTCCGCGACGGGGTTGATCACCTGATAGGGGACGCCGTCGACTTCCACATAGGTGGTGCGCAAGATTTCGTGACGGGCGACGACGTCTCCGACAGCGGTGACCAAGGCCTCGACATCCCATGGCCCGGAGAGCCGCGCGGCGAACGGAATGTTGTAGACCCGACTGGGGCCCTCGACGCGGAAGGCGAACCAGCTCCGCAGCTGCGACGCCGATAGCGGCATCGGCCCGTCGTGGACAGTCGCGATCAGCTTGGGCCGCGACGACGCCAGGTCGCCGGAGCGCAGCTGATCGACCCGGTCGGCCAGCCGGCCAACAGTTGCCAGCTCGAAAACATCCCGGATGCCAAGCTCGACAACGCATTCCGATCGGATCGCGGCGACCAGCTTGGTGGCCACCAGCGAGTGCCCCCCGAGATCGAAGAACGAGTCGTCGACGCCCACCCGGTCGTGGCCGAGCAAGTCGGAAAACAGCGTGGCGATCCGCCGCTCGGACGCCGTTGTGGGTTTGCGGTATTCGGTTCGGGCCGCGATCTGCGGCTGTGGCAGAGCCGCCCGGTCGATCTTGCCGTGCGCGGTGATCGGAATCTCATCGAGCACCACATAGGCGGCAGGAGTCATGTATTCCGGCAGCGCCGCAGCCACCCGGGCCCGGATGCGTTCGACGTCCACGGTGTCCGGGCCAGCCGGGGTCACATACCCCACCAGACTCTTGCCCAGCTGTGGCAGGTCCGCGGCCACCACGACCGCCTGCCCGACGCTGGGGTCGACGGAGATGGCGGCCGCGACTTCGCCCAGCTCGATACGGAAGCCGCGGATCTTCACCTGCTCGTCGGCGCGGCCGACGAATTCGATATCCCCGTCGGCGTTGCGCCGCGCCAAGTCGCCGGAGCGGTATAACCGTCCGCCCGGCGTGAACGGGTCGGCGACGAAACGTTCGGCCGTCAAACCCGGCCGGCGATGGTAACCGCGTGCGACATGCGTTCCGCCGATGTAGATTTCGCCGATCACTCCTACCGGCACCGGTTGCAGCGCATCGTCGAGCAGATGCACCTGCGTATTGATCTTGGGCCGGCCGATCGGCACTACCCGGGTGCCCTGGGTGCCCTCCACCTGGTAGCTGGTGGCATTGACGACGGTCTCGGTGGGGCCGTAGAAGTTGTACAGCAACGCATCGAAGGTGGCATGGAACTTGTCGGCGATCTCGCCGGGCAGCGCCTCTCCGCCAATAGGCACCCGGCGCAACGTGCGCCACTGGTTGACACCGGGCAGCGACAGGAACAGCCCCAGCAGCGACGGCACGAAATGCATGGAGGTGATGCCTTCGCGGCGCAGCAGATCGGTCAGGTATCCGATGTCGCGCAGCCCGTCGGGCCGCGGAATCACCAGCCGCGCACCACAGATCAACGTCCCGAAGATCTCGCCGATGGATACGTCGAAGCTGGGCGACGCCACTTGCAACAACCGGTCGGTCTCATCTACCCGGTACTCGTCGCCGAACCAGACGAAGTACTCGGCGATCGGCGCGTGCGCAACCGGAACACCCTTGGGCAGTCCGGTCGAACCCGACGTGTAGATCAGGTAGGCGGTGTTGTCCGGGCGCAGCGGCCGCACCAACTCGTCGGCGCCCGGATCGGTGGCCGGGTAGTGCGCCAATTCGGTGACCGGTTCGCGCAGCACGAGTTCGGCTTCCGCGTCGCCCAGGATGAATGCCAGCCGATCGTCGGGATAGGTGGGGTCGATCGGTAGGTAGACCGCCCCGGCCTTGAGGATGCCCAGGGCGGTGGTGACCAGTTCGGGTGACCTGTCGAGCAGAACAGCGACCCTGTCCTCGGTACCGATTCCCTGCTCGATCAGCCAGTGCGCCAGCCGATTTGCTTCCTCGTTGATCTCGCGATAGCTGTATTGGCGGCGCTCGTAGACCACCGCGACGGCGTCGGGAGACTGCGCCGCGCGCTCGGCGACCAAAGCGGGCAGCGTGGCGGCGGGTGTCGTGAAGATGTCGCCGGCCGAAACCGTGCGCAGCCAATCGGCGTCGGCATCGCTCATCAGTCCACACCCCGACAATGCGGTGTCGGGGTGGGCCAGCATGTTGTCCAGCAGGACCGTGTAGTGCTCGAGCAGCTGCTCCACCAACGGCCGATCCAGCACTTCGACCAGGTATTCGGCTTCGACCAGCGCGGCATTGTCTGCAGCGGAACCGGTTGTCGTATTGGCCAGTTCGACCATGAGGCTCAGCGGCAGCTGGTTGAAATGACCGCGCAGCTCGGCGCGTTCGCACCGCACCCCGGGCGGGCAGAATCCGCCGCCGTCAGGCTCGCGTAATCCGAAGCTGACCCGGGTCATGCGCTCGGCGCCGTGCCGGCGGTCCGGGTTGACCTCGCGTACCAGCCATTCCAGGTCGACGCGCGAATGCGCGAAAGCACCCACTGCGCTGTCGCGGGTTTCGGCGACCAGCTCACGGAACGTCTGGCGCGGCTGCGGGCGCATCCGCATCACCACCGTGTTGCCGTAATAGCCGATCGCGTCTTCGGTTCCGGCGCCGCGGTTCAGCACGGGCGCGGCAATCAGGAAGTCAGTGGTGTGGGTGTAGCGATGCACCAGCGCGCCGAACGCGGCCATCAACACCATGTACGGGGTGGCACCAGTTTCCCGGGCCAACGCAGCCGCGCGGTCAACCGTGCCGGCCGACAACCCCGTTGTCACGCGCTGCGAGCGCCAGCTGCTCGGCACCACTGAACCGGTGGGGCCCGGTAGCTCGAGCGGCTCAGGGATATCGGTCATCAAAGACCGCCAGTAGGCCAAGTCCTCCTCGATGTCGGCGGCCCCGATATGCCCGGTACCCACCGATATCGGCGCGTTCGCCACGGCATCCGGATCGGTATAGGCGTTCGCCAAGTCAGTGAAAAACGGCGCCCACGACCCGTCGTCCCACGCGACGTGATGGGCGGTGAGCAGCAGCAGCAGCTCCTCGGCGCCCAGCCGCACAACGGTGATCCGCAGCGGCGAGTCCTTGGCCAGATCGAATGGGAGCCGAAATTCCCGCTGCGCCAATACTTCCAGTCGTAGTCGCCTGGCCTGCTCGGCCAATTCGGACAGATCGTGGTCTGCCCAGCCAGGCCGCAGATCGTCGTGGGTGACCGGATGCGGATAGCCGTCGCTGTCGATCTGGTAGGTGGTGCGCAGTACAGAGTGCCGCGCTGCGACGGCATTCACCGCCTGACGCAACCGCCGGACTTCGACCTCGCCGGTGACACGATAGGAGACGCAGATGTTGAGCAGCGAGCTATCCGGGTCCACCGACTGGACGAACCACATCCGGCGTTGACCCTCTGACATTTCCGGGGACGCCGCCGTATCCACAGCCTCGTCCGGCGCCGCCTGCCGTGCCAGGCCGCGTTCGGCGATCCTGTGGCGTAATAACTCCAGGCGCTCCTCGTCAAGCCGGGCGCCGGCTGTTTCAGTCACGCGAAGACTCCAACCCTTTCGCCCGTGTGTCAGTACGCGCCTGGGCCGGTGGGGCCGGCTGCAGCGCGTTGATCAGTTCGGCGCCGGTGATACCGCCAAGCAACCTGGCCAGCGGGACCGAACGGCCGATATCTCGCCGCAGCCGCTTACGCAGGTCCAGCGCCAGCAGCGAGTCCAGGCCGAGGTCGATCAGCGCCGCGCTCAGGTCCACCGACGCGGGTCCCGCGAGCCGCAATGCCGCCGCCAGTTCGGCGCGCACCACCTCGGCGACCGTTCTTGCACCGCAGGCTTGGTCTTTGGGTTGAACGGGTCGGCGCTGCGGCCCCGGAGGCGCCGCGAACGGCATTGGAGCGCCTTGACTCTCGAAGAATACCCGGAGCCGCTCGAAGTCGGCGGCAAAGATCAGCGGGTCACCGGCATGGTGACCCAAACTGGCGGCGATCGCAGCATCGGGATCCATCGCGACCAATCCGGATCGCTCGATGCGCGCGATCTCGTCGGCACCGCCGATGCCGGTGCCCTGCCATAGCCCCCATCGGACCGCTGTGCAGTCGAAGCCTTCGGCCCGCAACTGGCCGGCCAACACGTCGAGCAGCCGATTAGCCGCCGAGTACCCGGCATGTCCATGGCCACCCCACACCCCGGACACCGACGAGCACTGCAGGATCCGCAGATCCCGCCGCACCGGCCACACCTCGACCATCCGGGCCAGACCAACCACTTTGGCTTGCAACATGTTTGCCAGATCAGCNTCGCTGAGGTGAGCACGGGGGGCAAATGTGGCCGCTCCGGCGGTATGAATCAGCAGCGACGCTCCGTCGCCCGCGTACTCGGCCGCGACCGCCGACAGCGCTTCGGGGTCGGTGATATCGCATGTCGGGGCGTGCACCTCGACATCGCGACCGCTCAAGATCTCGTTCAGGACTTCACGATCGACGCCGGTGCGGCTCAACAGGACTATGCGCCGCGCGCCGTGCTGCACGCAGTACCTCGCATACCGCATACCAATGGCTCCGTTGCCGCCGGTGATCACCACGTTGTCCAGCGTGCCGGCGTCCAGCTGCGGCGGAAGTTGGGCGCGCTCGCGCAGCACCCTGACGTAGCGGCGTAACCCAGACGAACCGGCACGCAACGCGACGTCGGCGTCGCTCTCGTCCAACAGTGCATCGACGCAGCCCAGCGCGTCGTCGGCGTCGATATCCCAATCGGACAGATCCAGGTGAGCGAACGTGCAGTCGGGAAATTCAAATCCGACGCTGCGATGCATCGCGGCCAGCGCCGCCTGTGCAGGCAACTGTTGCCCGGACCCTTGCTCGGAACCTACGCATTCGGCGCCGGCGGTTATCAGCCAGGCCCGCCGGCAGCGCGGGGCGACGTTGTTTGCGTAGTCCGGCGCAGCACTATTCGCGATCTTGTCGGCGGCAACCGTCAGGTCCGAGTCCCGCACAGCCGGCGCGATCAGCACGACGATGTCCGCCTCGCCGGGCGGGACCAGGTCGCAAGCCCGATGCTTTGCGATGGCCGCTGTCAGTTGCCGCGCCAGCGATTCCGACTTGCCCCCAAGGCCGTCAGTAGGCGCGACAATCGCCATGCTGCATCGAGTTCTGGTCGCTGGCGAATCGCGCGGCTCCCATTCCTCAACGGCGATGGTGAGCGCCGGGCCCGCGGGTTCGTCGCGCAGGGGTTCTGGTGTGGCCCAGAGATGTATCTCGCGCATAGGCGCGTTGGGGAACCCAGGCAGGGTGGGGCCGTTAAAAGCACTGAAAGCACCGGCGGTATCCACCACATCGATCCACCGATAGCCGGGGTTGGCCACCGCGGCGGCGGCGATGCTGGCCGAGAGTCGGTCGACCACGGGCTCATCGCGTTTCCCGGAGCCGACGATCAGCGCATCGCCGATCTGGTCGGTCAGCGCGTACACCAGCGCCGGGTGCGCCGACATCTCGACGAATGCGCCGACGCCACGCAGCGAAGCTGCGGCCGCCGCGCGATCGAATCGCACCGTGTTGCGCAGGTTGTCGTACCAGTAAGCGGTGAAATCGGTGCCGGCACGCACCACGTCGCCGCGAGCCGAGCCGATGAATTCCACTGGCGTATCCAAGAATTCCGCTGCCGGCAGCAGCTCGTCCAGCATGGGCCGCAAAGCTTCCAGTGCGCTGGTGTGCGCGGGGAACGCGACGTCGATCTCCCGCACGAACAGGCCGTCGCGTTCGGCGAGTTTCACGATGCCGGCCACGGCATCGCGGTCACCGGAGACCACGGTCGACGAAGACGAGTTGACGACTGACACCTCGAGCCAGCCGGGTGTGTCGGCGATCAGCCGCTCGGCATCGTCAATCCCGACGCCCAGCACCGCCATGCCGTAGGGTCCGGCCAGCCGTTCGACGACCCTGGCCCGCGCGGCCACCACCGCGACCGCGACGGCCAGCTCGACGCTACCGGCCACATAGGCCGCGGCCACCTCGCCGAGGCTGTGCCCCACGGTGATATCGGGAAGCACTCCGCAGGATCGCCACACCTGCGCCAGGCTGACAGCGTGGGTGAACTGGGCGGTCTGAATATCGATCTGCGACCACTCCCGGTCGGAGCCGGTCACCAGGTATTCCAGTGGCGACGACAGCCCGGCCGCGGTGAATGCTTGCGCGCACCGGTCGGTCTCGGCCCGATAGGCGGAGAGCTGACGGTACGCGTCGGCGCCCATGAGCGGCCACTGGTTGCCCTGGCCGGGAAACACGAAAGCGGTCCGTGGCGTGGCGGTGGCCGAAGACTGGGCCACCAGCGGATGCTCGTCGCCGCCGGCCAGGGCGGCGAGACCCGCGACCAGTTCGGCCTGATCGGCCGCCCGCACCACTGCGCGGTGGCGGCGCACCCGTCGGGTCCGCAACAAAGTCGCAGCTACCCCGGCGACCCCGGAAGCGTCTGGGCGGCGGTGCAGATAACCCCCGATCGCGGCGGCGTCCTTGCCGATCAGGTCCGCCTCGTGGGCGCTGAGCAGCACCGGGATGCGGCCGTCGGGAAGCCGATGAGCCATCATCACGCGGCACCTACTCCCAGTTGCCGGGACGTCTCGGGAACGGCAACGATCACATGCGCATTGGTGCCACTCATACCGAAGGCGGACGCCGCGCCAATCCGCCGTCCGTCCATCGCCGGCCACGGCGTCAGTGTCTGCGCCAGGCGTAACCCCTGGCTTTCCCAATCGATTTCGCGGCTCGCCTCAGCGGCGCCCAGCGTGGGTGGGACAGCGCCGTGTTCGGCCGCGACCAAGACCTTGGCCAGGCCGAGTGCCCCGGCGGCAGCCTGTGCGTGTCCCACGTTGGACTTCACCGAGCCCAGCAACGCGCCGTTGCCAGGTTCGGTGGCTCCGTATGTCTCTGACAGCGAACGCAATTCAGTGCTGTCACCGAGCCGAGTTCCGGTGCCGTGCCCTTCCACCATCCCGACCTGTTCGGGACGAACGCCCGCCTGAGCGATCACCCGCCGAAACAGGCGGCGCTGCGCAGCGCCGCTGGGGGCGGTCAGTCCGGCGCTTCGGCCGTCCTGGTTGACGGCGCTGGCACGGACCTCGGCCAGAATTCTCCGGCCGTCGCGTCGCGCGGCCGATTCCCGCTGCAGCACAAACATCGCCGCGCCCTCGGCCCAGACCGTTCCGCTGGCATGTGCGGTGAACGGCCGGCAGTGGCCGTCGTCGGACAGCGCGTGCTGTTTGGAGAACTCCACGAAGAACCCCGGCGAGCCCATCACGCAGACGCCACCGGTCAGTGCCAGGTCGCAATCGCCGGCCCGAACCGACTGCGCCGCGACATGAAACGCGGCCAGGGCGGATGCACAGGAAGCGTCGATGGTCAGCGCCGGACCGGCGAGCCCCAGGGTGTAGGCGATCCGGCCGGAAATCACCCCGAGGGCCGTCCCGGTGATCAAATGGCCGCTGTGGTGCGAGAACTCGGCCATCTCAGGGCCGTATCCGGTTGCCGACGCACCAACGTAGCAACCGACGTCGTGCCCGGCGAGGTCGTCGGGGTTGATTCCACTGTTTTCCAGCGCGCGCCACGACACCCGCAGGGCGACCCGTTGTTGGGGATCCATTGCGGTGGCCTCGCGCGGTGAGATGCCGAAGAACGCCGGATCGAACGTCGCGGCCCCGGTGAGGAATCCGCCGGAATCGTGAATCGGTTTGAAGCCCTCGCGACGGGACCCGGTCAGTAGCTCGTGGATCGGCCAGCCCCGGTCGGTGGGAAATGGTGCGAGCCCTTCCCGTTGCTGCGATAGCAGCTCCCAGTACCGGTCAGCGCTGTCGACACCGCCGGGCGCCTCGACCGCCATCCCGACCACGACGACGGGGTCGACATGCCGATCGCGACAGTCATTTCCGGAGTGGTTGTCAGACATCAGCATTCACCAGGCATTCACCTGCGCGGCAATGGCGTCGATGTGTTCGTAGACATAGAAGTGTCCGCCGTCATAGAACGACAGCGCGAAGGCGCCTGCGGTGTGGTGTTCCCACAACCGCAGAGCCTCGACATCGACGCGGTGGTCATGGCGCCCGCCGAGGACGTGGGTATCGGCACGGATGCGGACGTCCGGACCGCGATCGTAGCGATTGAAGGCTTGGTAGTCGGCCCGCGCCGCGGTGGTCAGCAGTTCGACGAACTCTTCGTCGGCGAGCAACTCTGGATCGGTCCCGCCGAGGTCGGCGATGTCGGCGAGCAGTCCGTCGTCGCTGGTCGGCAGCTCGGGCATGCCGGCAACGGCGCACGGGGCCGGACCCGCTGATACCCACAGCTTCTGCACCGCGGCACCATGTGCTTCGGCAATCCGGGCGAACTCGAAGGCAACGACGGCGCCCATGCTGTGGCCGAACAGCCGCAGCGGCGCGACACGGCGCCATGGTCCGGCCTCGAATAGCCCGCGGGCCAGATCATGCACGGTTTCGGGGGCCGGGTCGCGCAGCCGGTCGGCCCGCCGCGGGTACTGCACGATGAAGGTGTCGCCGCCGGCGGCCAGGGCGGTGGCCAGCGTCCGGTAGCTCGCAGCGGCTGCCCCGGCATGCGGGAACACCACGGTGGCGCCGCCGCGTCGCCCGTTGTCACGGCCTGGTACCAGCTTGATCCAGGGCGCAAACGTGGCCGGCGCGCTTGCCAGGTTGTGCGATGTCATTGCGCTGTTCCGATTTCGGCGATCGCCGACTGAACCGAGTCAGCGTCCATATGGATAACTTCCAGGTACAGCTCGGCAACCTGATCGAGG
>JGI12635J15846_10000368_pt1 | contig 37444 bp, 30 predicted proteins | sample BlaSpr_A8_OM2_M2_FD_15846 | JGI IMG/M metagenome (IMG submission 15846)
TTTACTTGGACTACGGCACGACTGGAAGTCGTGCCCTTCCCGTTCGTAGTTCCAAGGTTTCGAGAGCTCGCTAGCACCCGACCGTTGGTGATCTCGGCCCACGATCTCACACTACTTGTTATGAATCTCGTATTTTGTGGAACACCGGCATTCGCTGTCCCAACATTAGAAAAACTGGTCGATACGGGATTCTCGGTCCGGCTTGCGGTTACGCAGCCGGATCGCGCTCGCGGCCGCGGGTTGGAAGTTGCTTTTTCCCCCGTGAAACAGGCGGCGTCGCGATTAAATCTCGAAGTAACCCAGCCCGAAAAGATCAAGAACAACGACGAGTTCCGGGAGCGACTAACAGAACTGAAGCCCGATGCGATCATTGTTGTTGGATACGGTCGCATTATCCCGCAGTGGATGATTGCGCTTCCCGCTTTCGGCAATATCAACCTGCACGGTTCTTTGTTGCCCAAATATCGGGGGGCTGCGCCAATCCAATGGGCGATCGCATGCGGCGAGTCAAAGACCGGTGTCACCACCATGCGAATTGACGCGGGCCTCGATACAGGAGACATTTTGCTGCAGAAGGAAGGCTCAATCGAGCCACACGATACCGCCTTGACCCTAGGCCCGAGGCTCGCAGTGGTTGGAGCCGATCTCATGATCGAAACCCTGCGTGGCTTGCAGTCAGGGACGCTTCGAGCGCAGCCCCAGGATAACGAAAAGGCAACTTTGGCACCGATTCTCAAGAAGGAAGATGGCCGCATTGATTTTCATCGCACTGCCGACGATATCTACAATCGACTGCGGGGCTTTCAACCGTGGCCGGGCGCATTCACAACTTTTCGCGGAAAGAACTTGAATATTTGGCAGGCTAAGGCTACGAAACGTGAGCTACCAGGGGGTCAGATTCGATTGGATAACGACCGTCTGATTGTTGGTTGCGGTAAGGCGACCTCGCTCGAACTTCTGGAAGTTCAGCCCGAGGGAAAGAAGCGGATGTCCGCCCATGACTTCATTCAGGGGTACCGTCCGCGTGATGGCGAGAAGTTAGGCGCCTGACCGTGCCCGTCTCCCGTTCACGTATCGCGGCTTTCGATGTTCTACTAGCGGTCGAACGAGAGCAAGCGTACTCCTCTGAACTTCTACACTCTCAGCGCTATCAAGAACTCTCCTCACAAGATCACGGATTATTCACTGAGTTGGTCATGGGCGTGCTTCGCTGGCGATCTCTACTGGATCGCCATATCGCCGAAGCGGCGGCGCGGCCGTTGCAAAGACTCGACATCGAAGTTCTTACCGCCCTGCGACTGGCTGTATATCAGCTGATGTTTCTCGATCGGGTGCCAGCGAGCGCGGCCGTCAACGAAAGCGTCGAGCTGGTAAAACGCTCCCGCAAACGTTCGGCGATACCCTTTGCAAACGCGGTGCTTCGCAAACTTTCGATCGTTCCGCCGAAACGTGATCTGCTTGCGGTTCACGGCGGGAACATCTCGCAGCTTTCAGATTCCTTCGCGCACCCGGCCTGGCTAGTGGAACGCTGGGCGCGTCAATACGGCGACACGATAACGCGAAAGATCTGTGAGTATGATCAGAGCATTCCCGAGACATCAATTCGGTTGACAGATGCGTCTATCGAGCGCGAGCTTCAACGGGACGGAATTCAGCTGAATCCTGGAAAATTGCTGAGATCTGCCCGAAGAGTTCAGTCAGGGAATTTAACTGAGACTGCAGCATTTCGTGAAGGCCGAGTCAGCATTCAGGATGAAGCCTCGCAACTCGTGGCGCTGCTGGTGGGCAGAGGATCGACCATATTAGATTGCTGCGCAGCACCGGGCGGGAAGACTCGAGTATTAGCTGAGCGAAACCCTGACGCAACAGTGATTGCTATGGACCTGCATCCTCATCGGGCGCGGTTGCTTCGAAAGCTGGTGCCGGCAAAAAACGTACACGTCATTGCTGGAGACGTCCTCCAGTTTCCCGCTAATCTCCGATTTGATCGTGTGCTGGTTGACGCGCCCTGCTCCGGTACAGGCGCTCTAGCTCGAAATCCCGAAATCAAGTGGCGGCTGACCATTGAAGATATCGCTGACCTTCAAGCGAGACAGCTCGCGATTCTTCAGTCTGCGATGGGACACGTTAAGCCTGGAGGCAGGCTTGTATATTCCACGTGTTCGCTGGAACGCCAAGAAAATTCAGAAGTTGCCGAAATGGCATTACACGAAGACAAGTCATTTCATCTCGTGGATTGCCGGAAAGAGTTAGAGAGGCTTCGATCAGACAACGAGCTAGCGCTCAGCGGGAACGATATCGATTCGCTCGGCAGCGGCCCATACCTCGGGACGATTCCGGGAGTACATCCCTGCGATGGGTTCTTCGCAGCAGTTATAGAAAAGAGCTGATTGACAGAAAAGTTTTGCGCTGGTGCGGCTAGGGCGAAGGGTGCTTTTTGTGGTGCATGATCGAGGTAAGTGTACTCGGTCCGCGCCAAATGAACTCGAGCGCGATGTTTCCACCTACCGAAGCGAGCAGAGCGTAATTCCCCATTCGAAATCCGTCCTTGGCCCCGTAGCGACTGGGGAACCATCCATAGACGGCAGTCATAGTACCTGCGTACGGCGAAATCAGATCCGAAAAAGAGAATCCCCGATGCCCGTCCTCGCCCCGGCGGGTTGTTATAGTCGAGATCGCAGCATGCTCGAGTCGGGGGAAAAAGCCCTTGCACTCACACCTGTAATAAATAGTGTCTTCCTTGAAGATTTCGGCTAGACCATAGCGCGTCGTCGTGGTCACTGCAGCGATGCCAAAGTTGGAAGCGAATCGCTTTCCGTATGCTTCAGCGCCTTGCCCCCACTCCGGAGGCGTGTTGTCAGCCTGGTTAATCCCGGCAGCAAGAGCGGCTCCCAAAATCGGATAGGGGCCAATCATGTCAAACGCATAGTTGTGAAGCTTCTGTTTCTCAGTCGGACGGACATACGGCGGGGCCGACGGGAAAGCATTTGTGGTAGTCGATGAGGTTGGAGCGTCAGAGCGTGCGGAGTTCGTAGAAGTGTCCGCCGACTGCGCCCGGGCAGTTATGGAGGTCAGCGTCAGAAGAAGTACGGCGAGCAGCAAAGAAAAAATCCGGCACATCTTCATACATTTTCTCCTGGATTTCCGCGCCGCACGTTCCGCGATCTATCCTGAGAACCACCAAATGTTTTGAGGAACTGAAATGACATCGTAACAGAATCTTCCGCACAATCCGTGACAATCCGTGACAATCTGTCTCAAGGATCAAGGCTCCGCTTCAACGAACTTCAAAGTTAACCGCACTTCCCGAGACCACCTTTTGCCCAGGCATGGGATCCTGAGAGACGATGAGAGCGGCGGCCGATGGTGACGCCGAAGATGACGACGCAGGAGACGACTGAGGCGGAGATTCTGAGGAGGCACTAGGAATCTGCGGAGCCGGCGATACGTTCCCGACATGTAATCCGGCATCCTGCAACGCCGCTGTCGCAGATCCCAAATTCTGCCCAACGAAACTCGGCATTACAAATGCCTGAGGGGCAGTGCTGTCGCTGACAAGAAGGTTTATCTTTGGGGCCGCAACGTCACTCGCATTCGGTGGCGGACTTTGCGCCAACACCTGATCCGCGGATGTCCCCGGCACCGCAACCTGAGCAACTGCGCCGATATCAAGGCCTCGCCGGCGAATATTGATCTCCGCCGCCCGCGCGCTTTCGCCGAGCACACTTGGAATCTGGACTCGCTGCGGACCGAGACTCTCGGCTACGCGCAACTGCCAACCGCGCCGCACTCTTGTTCCGGAAGCTGGCAGTTGAGAGAGGATTCTGCCCTCGGGAACCGTGGAGCTGTAATATTGGCGTTCGACCTCTAAAGGCAGACCTGCTTGCGACGATATCTTCTGAGCCTCCGCGGGAGTTTTCGCAACTAAATTCGGGACGATGACCTCGCGGCCATGAATCGCAAATCGCATCGCCGTCAGGGCTGACACTAACGCGACCACGAGCAGCACGAGCGCCCGCAATACCAGTCGGAAAAATGATCTCATTTGCGAATGGCAGATTATAACGTGGCGAACAGCTGCTCTTGACTCCCTTATACTCATGCCATGCCGCCCGCGGTTGAGCTTGCAACCACGCTTCGCAAATATTGGGGATACGACTCTTTCCGTCCGCTGCAGGAGCAGATTGTCCGCAGCCTCCTCGGGGAACGCGACACGTGCGTGGTCATGCCAACCGGTGGAGGCAAATCACTCTGCTACCAATTGCCCGCCTTGCTATCGGGGAAAACGGCAGTAGTCGTGTCTCCTTTAATTGCGTTAATGCAAGATCAGGCGGCTCAATTGGCGCAAATGGGAATTCCGGCCGCTGTTTTGAATAGTTCAATCACAGCCGCACAGCAGACTTCGCTGATCAGCAAAGCTCATCAGGGCGAATATCGTCTTTTATATTTTTCCCCCGAGCGGCTGGCACGAGCGGACACCATGGACTGGCTGCAAAAAGTTCCCATCGCATTTTTTGCGGTGGATGAAGCCCATTGCATCTCAGAATGGGGACACGAGTTCCGTCCCGAGTATCGTCAATTAAAGCGTTTGCGAACATCTTTCCCCGATCGCCCCATTGCGGCGTTTACGGCAAGCGCGACTCAGAGAGTGCGTCACGACATTCTTAGCCAACTTCAACTGCGCGATCCGGATAAGTACATCGCTAGTTTTCGTCGGCCAAACTTGCGTTATCTGATTCGGGAATGCAGTGGTCGCGAGCATCAGGAGTTGCTCGTTTCTGCGTTACGCAACCACCCAGACGGCAGCGTCATCGTGTATGCGCCGACTATTGAGGGAGTTAAGTTGACGGTGAATTTCCTCAAGAACGAAGGCATATCTGCTATCGCTTACCACGGCAAAATGGAAGCAGACGAGCGTCGTCGCAACCAGGAGTTGTGGATGTCCGACGAGGTGCGGGTATTGGTTGGGACGATTGCCTTCGGGCTCGGAATTAACAAGGCAACCGTTCGCGCAGTGATCCATCTTTCTCTTCCGAAGTCGATCGAACAGTATTACCAGGAAGCTGGCCGGGCTGGCCGCGATGGCGATTCGGCTAACTGCGTGCTGCTTTGGCAGAAGCGCGATGCAGGACTGCTTGCCTACTTTATCGAGCAGGTCAGTGATCCGGCGGAGAAGGAGCGATCATGGGAGCGTTACCATACCATTCGGCGCTTCGTCGAATCGCAAGGTTGCAGGCACCGTTATATATGCTCGCACTTTGGAGAGCGCACCAAATGGGAAACCTGCGGATCATGCGACGCTTGCGGTGTCCTGCCAGAGTGGCTTGGAGCGATGAGCGCCTCGAAGGCGGGATCTTCGAAGTCTGTGGCGCCTTCAAGAATCCCGTCCATACCTGGACTAGCGCCGATCCCAACACCCCTTTCTGGCGTGGATGCCGAGTTACGCGAATACCTCCGCCAATGGAGGCGCGAAGCAGCGAGACAGCAAGGCGTACCAGCGTTCGTCGTAATGCATGACACGACTCTGGACCAAGTTTGCCGCGTGCAACCAATGTCCATCCCCCAACTCTTGGGCGTTCACGGTATCGGGGAACGCAAAGCGGCCATGTACGGTGAGCAGATATTTGAGGCATTGAGAGCCTTTCGCGCGGGCGCGAGAACCTATCCGGTACCAGAGAAAAACTCGATCGCCGTGAGGATCGGCTGAACCATATTTTGCGGGGATGAGACACTTGCACAGTAAAGGGAAGGGCCCGACTTTCAGTCGGGCCGCAAGTAGCGCAGATTTAATCATCGGCCCGACTGGAAGTCGGGCCCTTCCCGGTTCTCGCGTAGTTTCGGCTGTCCAGCCGTTTCAACGCAGTTTTTATATCAGGTTTGCCAAATTTACCCGGCAAAGACCCGCGCCTGAGTCTGGTGAACTATAATCGACTGATAATACTAGGGTTATTGTGACGTTACTTTGGCATTACAACTGTTATACGAAAGGGTAGATACCAGCATCTCAGGTATCGTAGATTTCGCTAGCCGTGACGGTCGTATTGACCGGGAATTGGGCACACGCGCCCACAACATTGGAGGAAGTCGAAATGAAACATCGCGTACTTGTAACCTCACTGATAGCTTCTGTTATGGCTTTTCCCGCCTTTGCGCAAAATAGCGCGACCACGCAGGATCAGACTACTGCAAGTCAGCCGGCTCAGGCACCGTCGCAAACGTCTGAAATGAGCGCGACAGGAAAACCGTTACAGCCTCCCGCTCGGGAAGGATTCTGGGGACGAGTGAATCCTTTCGCGCGCAAGAAGTATGTTCAACGCCAGACAGCGCCTATCCGCGACCGGTTGAATGAGCTGGACGAACTGACGGCTACCAACAGCAAGAACTTGAAGGATGCCGATGCGCGCGCCCAACAGGGTATTCAGTTGGCTTCCGCCAAAGCTAGCGAAGCCGACCAACATGCGGTCGACGCTGGGAACAAAGCCGATGCAGCGCAGCAGACTGCGACTCAAGCCAACACAAGAATTGGAAACGTTGAACAGGTGGTCAGCAACATCGACCAGTATAAAGCTTCAAATCAAACCGAAATCCGTTTCCGCCCGGGACAGAGCGTTCTGAGCAAGAATGCAAAGTCGGCCCTCGATGATATGGCGACGCCTCTCAAGGATCAGCGAGGCTACATCATCGAAGTGCAGGGCTTCTCTTCAGGAAGAGGCCAGGCTGCGATCGCTACCTCGCAAAAGATGGCTGACTCCGTTGTTCGCTATTTAGTCGAGAATCACGACGTACCTGTTTACCGCATTTATGTCGTTGGCATGGGGAATGCCCCAGTGGCCTCGGCTGATGCGGATTCAAAGACCAAACACATGAGTGGCGGCCGCGTCGAGATCAGCCTGTTGAAGAACGATCTTGAGCAGCTTGCCTCCTCGAGTTCGGCTGTTCCAGCGAACCAGGTTCAGCCGCCAAAATAAGCGGCTTCATTGAGGATAGGGGCCCTCCCCCGAAAAAAGACTCTTGCACATTGCAAGGGTCTTTTTTTTAGCCCAGAATTGCGTGCGCCTCTTGTTCTCAAAACTGCAGGCGAGCCTGAAACGCAATCATTCTTGGACTACTGTCGCCACCCAAACCAACGCCCAATAGGCCGGTAGGGGGAGAAGTCGTGTACGTGAGCGCTCCAAAGCCCGTCTGAGTGGAAGGCTTTCCGGGGATGCCTGCCAGAACCATACTTGGAAGCCCAAAGTTGGGATGGTTAAATATATTGAAGAACTGGCCTTCTATCCTGAGCTTGACACGCTCAGTCAAGGGAAACCATTTCGTAAGATAAAAGTCGCTCCAGAAGAAATTGGGACCACGCAGGGCATTGCGGCCGAGGTTTCCGAATTGGCAGTGTTGTGGGTCGTCGCCGCCGGAACATTGGCCTGTGCTCGGATCAACCGCCGATACAAAGGCGTCCGGATTGAGCCACTGGATCGTGCCGGGTTGCGTGACGCCCGGGACAGGATGATGCGCATATAGCGGCACCCCGGGAACAACACTTGCGAACTGCGGTCCACTCCCCTGCACAATGCCGTTTCCTTTTGCCGAATAGGGCGTGCTCAGGACCGAAAATGGGACCCCGCTATGCCAAAACAGGGTTCCGGAAATCTGCCAGCCGTTCAGCACGGGCGCCAACTGGTGATTCCGAACTTTTATCGGCAACTGATATACATACTGCGCATTGAGATTGTGCCGGATGTCATAGTCGCAAGGACCGTAGTCGCGGGCTAGCTCTCCCGGCAAAGGGGAAAGAATCCCTCCCGCGGAGAACTGAAGAAATCCTCCGTTTGAAACTGTATCGAGGCAATGGCTCCAGGTGTAGTTGACCTGTCCTTGGAGCCCATGGCTGAGCCGCTTCATCGCCGTCAGTTGAAGTCCGCTGTAGTGACTGTTTTCGCCAGTTGAAAGCTGCGTCACCGCGCTAAAGCGTGGATCGGTCAGCTGCTTGTAGGGGAATGGCGTGAAGCAGCCTTGGCACACGGTTTGATAACCATTCACCTGCGTTAGATAGGGCTGGTTCACAGCGCGAGTACCAACGTATTGCGCTTGCAAACTCGCCGTTGTGCCGAATTGATGTTCAATTCCCAGGCTCCACTCCATGAAGTACGGCGCATGTAGCTTGCCATTGGGCACCGCTGTCATTGCGACTGGCGGAAGACAAGTTGCGGGGTTTGCTTGTAGAGCTGCACACGAAAGCTGGCCCTGCGGGAATCCCAAACTAAATCTCTGATTTGCGGCGATGGTCGCGTCGACTGCACTGTTCGGTACTCCCGGTGCGATTGCGGTGCCGCCCACGCTACCCAGGAGTCCTCCCTGAAACGTCTTAACGTACGGGGGATTTGTGCCGACGAGATCGGCAACGCTGCCCGGCAAGATATCACTGAAAATCCCAAAGCCAGTACGGACTACGGTCTTCGGCTCAAATTGCCATGCGATCGCGGTCCTTGGTTGTAGGATCGCCACCGGTGTAGATGAGAACAGATTGCCGAGGTGAGTTTGAATGGCCGCGCTTAGCGGTTGATTGACATCATGCGAGATGGAATTGAAAGAGCCATTGAGACGCGCGATTTGATCGTGTGGATTCAGTGGATTGGAGTTGAATGTAGCACGCAAGCCGAATGTCCAGGTCAGTGTGCGATTTACTTTCCAGGTGTCTTGCGCGTAGAGATCGAGGTTGAGGAAATTGAAGGGCTCATTTGCGCTCGAAGGAAAAGTCTTCGACGCGGTGGATGCCACTCCATAGATGAATTGCGGCAGCGTCGTGTATGCCACGGTCGGCACTGTGCCCTGACCGAAATCGTAGTCGTTCAGGCGAAAGATTCGTATGTTCGTGCCGAACCTCAGCTCGTGAGCACCACGGCTCCAAGCGAGGTTGTCGTTGATGAAGACTCTGGATGCGCGTCTGCCCTGCACCCAGGTGTTGTCGAGCCCACCAACCGTAGTGAACGGCGCGTCCGCACCGCTGCCCTGCAACACAATCGGAAACGCCGAAAGTGTCTTCTGAAAATCGCTTGGCCCGAACAAGCTCTTATACCAGGAAAACGCGGGATTGAAGTAGTTCACCAGATTTTGTGAAAAGACGTGGGTGTAACCAGCCGCGAACGAGTAGAGAGGCTGAGGAGAAACCGCGTTAAACAGGGGATTGATTGGATCTGTGTAGGCGGCTTGTACGCCAGTGTCAGCCTGAAAACGAAACCAAGTCGTGTCATTCGCGTTGATGTTGTAGTCGAGGCGCACCGTCTGCACCTGTTCGTGGTCATCGCTGGAGTGCGAAACACTTTGCCGGTTCGCGCAGCCGTTTCCATTCGGTGGGCTGCCGGACGCAGCACTGCCATCCGAATTGAAAGGACACCCCAGCACGTTGAGGGGCGTGCCACTGGTGTTTCCGTACAGTGAAAACATCTTTTGGTAGAACGGCACCATTTGCGGTTCTGCCGGATAGACCGATCCGGTTACGGAGTCCATTCCACCGAGAGGGAGTTGTCGCAGCACATACTGTTGGAACGCAGTACTGGGGACTGTGGTCGGTGTGACAATCGGCAGCGCAATTCGGACCCATTCGCTGTCGAAGAAAAAGAAGAGTTTGTTGTGCACGATGGGACCGCCCAGGCTGCCCCCAAAGTGATTTACCGTTGCCCCCGGTTTGTGATTGCCCGGCGTGGCATTCGTGAAGTAGTCCGCCGCATTGAGCAGCGCCCCATTCCACAGTTCGTAGAGATTCCCGTGGAACTGGTTCGTGCCCGACTTGGTTACGTAGTCGACTTGGGACGCTCCATACCGTCCTTGATCCACGGAATAGGAAAGAGTGTTGACAGTCACTTCAGAAATCGAATTCAAACCCAGGACGAGGTTTGTTGAAAGCCCGCTGTTGAGATTGGTGAGCGGGTCGTTCGATTCCAGGCCATCAACGATGTAGCCGTTTGAGAGGGCGGGCAGTCCGTTGAACTCCACGTTGCCATACCCGTTGGTGCCGCCGACGAAGTCGTTGCCGCTACCGGCCGTGTTGATAAGGGCGCCGGGCGAAAACTGCAGTGGGTAGGTCAGGTCGCCGCCTGGATTCGGAAGATCCTCCAGCTCCGATGTCTGCAAAGTAGTGGACGTGTTGGCGTTTTCCGGGTTGATGAGGGGGGCCTCCCCACTCACCTCAACCGTCTCATTTGATCGGGTCACCTTAAGCCTGAAATCGACTTCTTGCTTCTGGCCCAGACCCGAGATGACGTTTTCGTCTTGTTGTGGCTCGAAGCCGCGCGCTTCCACTCTAACTGCGTAAGCACCCGGTTTTAATTGGGGGAAATTGAACCGGCCTGCGTCATCAGTCTGGGCACTGCGCGTTAGACCAGTCTCACGATTTGTGATCGTCACAGTTGCACCGGGCACCATTGCATTAGTTACGTCTCCCACCTCGCCAACGATGGCGCTAGTGGTTTCGCCTTGAGACAATGCCTCCGTCGGGAACATACAGAAGCTACTCGCGAGAAGGAGGATTAGCAGATTTGTCCGTGTCATTAGCTTTAATTCGATACCGAAAGCACCGGCAGATGGAGACATGTTAACTATAGTTAATCATAAAAGTAAACTGTAGTATATCCAATACTCTCGATTTGGAGCTGCTGCCCCCATCTCTTTGTTATGCTGCATCAGAACGGAATGAACCAGCCTGTCAAAGAATCGACTGTCGGGAGAACTCTTTTGCTGGGTAAAATCTGGAGAGTTCACGAAACAACGAACATTCCGTTTGGAAAAGCCGAGTGATTATGCGACGCTTCCTGAAAAACATTTAGCTCGCCTGCGTCGATTTCAAACTGCATAATGTCCTAGCGCGGTAGAATCAGCATGACGGACGGGCAGAGCATCCTCTCCCGTCCCAAAGAAAACATCGGAGGAGCAATGGTAGAGCGTCGTGAAGGATCAGTGCCTGCCGGGTCGCAGCGCCCCAGTCCCAACGAGAAACTGGTGCGAGTGTTCGACACTGAACAAGAATCGGAAGCCCTGGTCGTGCGCGGGCTACTTGAATCCGCTGGAATCGAGTCGGATATGACCTCACTCGATGCGCAGCAGGATATTCTGCCCGGTGTTGGCGGCACGATTATTTTGGTACGCGCAGAAGATGAGGCCAAGGCACGCCAACTTATTCAAGAATCCAAACGCGCTGCCGCGGAAGATGACACTTCCGAACTGGACGCTATTGAAGATCCACCTAGTGGACGCCGCTAGCTGCGGCTGCCGGGATGACGTTCCGGCCGTCAAGGTAAAACGTCACTGCCCCGCAGGTATCCGTACGATACGTTCCTACTTTCGATTGCGCGAGACGATCCAGAACTTCCTGGCGCGGATGGCCATATACGTTGCGCGCTCCGACTGAAATTACCGCGAATCTAGGGTGCACCGCCGCCAGGAATTCGGGAGCCGTGGACGTCGCGCTGCCATGATGAGCAACTTTGAGCAGATCGGCTCGCGGTTCCTGCTGTGAGACCAGATTCTCTTCCTTTCGTTCCGCATCGCCTTCTAGCAGAGCAGACGTCGCTTTGTAAGTCACCTTCATTACCAGAGAAGTGTCGTTCGGCCGGGATAATTGAAGATCTGCGCTTGCGAGAGGGGCTAAGATCCGCACCTTGGCTCCGTCCATCTCGAGTTTGTCTCCCGCCGTATGCAGAACTATGGAAACTCCGAGGCTCTTCGCGTCCTGAAGCACACGTTGCAATTCTGGCGATGGTGAATCGACCCCCAACCACAATTGGTGAGGATGAAAATTTGCAAGAATAGCACGCATTCCTCCTATGTGATCAGCGTGCGCGTGAGTGATCGCGACCGTATCGAGGCGTGAAATCCCACGCGACCATAGGTACGGAGACACCACGTCTTCACCAATATCCAGGTCGGAGTGCATCCAGGTAGGAAGTCCTCCAGCATCCACTAGTAACGTGCGTCCCTGCGGGGTCACAAGCAGGATCGAATCGCCTTGGCCAACGTCGATCGCGGTAACCTCCAAAGTCCCTGACCGAAAATCGGGGCGCGGAGGAAAAAAGCTGATCCATATTGCGCTGGCCGCGACCGCAGCCAATCCCGCGGCCGCGAGCAGTGAGCGCCGCCGCGCGAGAATTATCGCAAGCACGAGAGCAATGGAGGTCAAGAATGCAACCCACAATTCGGGAGTAGCCACTCGCGTGTCCGCGATTCGAAGAGCGCCCATCCAATGTACGGTCGCGTCCGTAGCTTTCAGTGCGAGGCCGGCGAGGATCGCGGGAATCTTCGCAGCCGTCACCGAAACATAGCTGAGAGAAATCGCGACTCCTGCAGCAATCATGATTATTTCGGTGAGCGGCACGACAATTATGTTTGCCGGCAGTGAAACAAGAGTCGCGCGATGGAAGTAGTAGGCCATCGGCAGCACAAACCCGGCTTGTAGCAGTACTGATATCAGAACAAATTCAGAAACTAGAACCGAGCAGCGACCCAAGCCTGGAATCCCAATTAGTGGGAGCCTCGTCCCAAAGAATCGCTGCAAGCGACCCGCAATGAGCCGGAGATCAAGTCTAAGCTGCACCAAACCGGGTGAGAGGGCCAGGTCGTAACTCGTAGAATCGAGGTTTCGAAGTGCACGAGACAGCGGTTTCGTGGTGCGATCCAAAATCGGCATCCCAATGCCTCCGATGACCAGCATGCAAAGGAAACTTAGCTGGAAGCTTGCCCCAAAGAGCTGCGACGGATCGGCAATCAGCAGCGCCTTCGCCGCCGCGCCGACGGTGTTGAGGATGGACCGCTGCCGATAAAGCAGCCTGGTAGCAAGGAAGAGAATAAGCATTAGTGTTGCTCGCCAAACCGGAGCGCCGACATCTGTGAGGAGGGCGTAGGAAACCGCCAGCAGAGCCGTCATCGCGCTGGAGGCGAAGTCGTTCAAGCCCAGCCTGCGTAACATCCAAAACGTCACCAGCGCTAGAATCCCCACCTTCAGCCCGGAGACTACGAGTACGTGGTATGTACCAGTGCGCTGAAAGTCTGTTCGGGTTTCTGATCCAAGTAGGTTGTTATCGCCGAGTAGAACCGTGTCGACCAGTGCCGCTTGATTTGCGGGCCAGAGAGCCTGAATTTTCTCGATAAGGCTGCGGTGAACGCGAGTGCGCCAAAGTTCGGCGCGGCTTCCGGAAAATCCCGGAAGAAATTTAACGCCTTGGAGTTTGACGGACCCCAGCGCCGCGATTCCGTTTTCAGCCAAATAACCTTCATAGTCAAACGCTCCAGGATTTCGAAAATTGCGCGGCATTGAAAGTTTGACTGGGAAGCGTAGGCGCTCGCCGTAACGAAAGATGTCCGGTGCGGTAGATTTCTGGAGATTTGCAGCTGTCGCGCTCTCGATTTGTTTGCTGGAAATGGTGATCCGCAGGCCCGCATGAATCTGTGATGTGAGCCCGTCGGCTATGATTTGTTCAGTCTCAAAGTCGATTTTCTGGACATCCTCACCAAGATCCTTTTCCTGAAGAGTTCCTTCTCTTGTCACGTGGCCCGTCACTATAACTTCATTGCCGTTTGCAAATGGAAGAATTCCGGCCTTCCCCGCTTCGTTAGGAGGGCGTAGCTGGATCAATAACGCACCGCTTGTAAACACCACTCCGAGCACAATTGCGAAAGCCGCACTCACCCGCTCGCGCAGCAAAAACATCCCGGAGGATCCCAGGACAACGGCGGCAATCATCCACAACAAGGAAGTGGGCCAGGCGTGACTGCCTATAAATATTCCTGAGGCGAATGCGAGGGCGCTCCACAAGAGCGGTTGCCTCGTGTGTACCACGTCACGCGGAGATAAGTTTGCTAAGCGAGAAGAAGTCAGAAATTCACGTCATTCGGATTGTCGGCGAAGATCCTATCGCGCCAGCTGAAACACTGACTCGATATGGAAAGTTTGGGGAAACAAATCGACCATGTGCGCTCGTTCCACTCTGTACCCAGAGTCGAGCAGACCACGCAGGTCCCGAGCGAAGGTTGCCGGATCGCACGAAACATAGGTGATGCAAGGCGACCGCAAAGATGCCAGCAATTTTGTCACGCTCTCGCTGAGACCTCCTCGGGGCGGATCCACAACAACCAAGTCCGGGTGCAGCTTTCCTCCAACGTTTTTTAAATACTGTTCTGTCGTAGCCTGAACCGCCTTTACATTCGGAGGTGAATTGTATAGAAGGTCCGCATACGAAGTCTGTGATGATTCAACGGCAATTACGCGTTGGAATTCCCGATATAGAACTGACGAGAACAATCCAACCCCGGCATAAAGATCCAGAGCAGTACCGCCTGAACACCCCGCCGTCACGATGCTCACTAATTCGTTAACCAGATAACGGTTCACTTGGAAAAATGACCCGGCGCTTACCCGGTAAGAGCTTTGGGAAGTCTTGTAGACGAGATCGCTTCGTCCGGCGAATTGAATCTGCTCAGGTTCATTCGCTTGATGAGATGAGCCGCCTGAAGTACTGTCTTTAAAAATCACAAAGCCGGCAACTTCTGAGGTTTGGGATTGAAGGCTCTCATGAAACCGATGCGCCGCGGCCGGATCGACGTTGACGTTTTCCTTCCAATACGCCTCAATCAGCAACTCCGTGTCGCTGGCATTGGCAAACATTTCAATTTCCCGAATTTCGCCGGGAACGTTCCCCTTGCGCCCGATGTCCAACAAACCCGCAATGCCTCGGTTGATCATCGGAGAACTTATTGGGCACTGCTCGATCGGAAGCAATTGGTGAGAATTAAACTTGTGATAGCACAAGGTAAATTCGGGGCTTGTCTGCAACGTGAGCCGGGTCCGATTGCGATAATTCCATTCTTGGGACCGATGGATCTTGAGGTCGGTTTCTAATTCCAACTTAGCGATTCGCCGTAGATTTTCTTTGAGAATTGCCGCTTTGATTTCGAGCTGACGATCGTAATTAGAATGCTGGTAGTGGCATCCCCCGCAGCTCGCGAAATATGGGCAGCGAGGTTCAACACGATAGGGCGAGGGGACAACAAGTCTATCGACTACTCCTCGAGCAAACCCACGTTTCTCCTCGATAAGATGAGCTTCCACCTCCTCGCCTTCGAGCACAAAGGGAATGAAGACAGCTTTGCCGCGTCCTTGGTTATTGCCGGGAATATCGGCGGAAGGAAGGCGAGCTAATCCGTCGCCTCCATAAATTAGCTTTTCGATTGTGAGATCCAAGGACTGATCTTAAGGCATGGAGCCCGCAGGCGTCGGAAAAACCGGATGTAAACCGGGAAGGGCCCGACTTTCAGTCGGGCCAAACACTGATTACGCAGGCTTCACGGCACGACTGGAAGTGCCCTCCGGATTTGAGCACTCGCCGAACTCTTCGAATTACGCTCACATATAGAACAGGCTCAATCGAGGCAGCTTATATTTTTCTAGAAGCTTCTTGTTCAAATACTGTTTTTGCAATTGCTGGATCTGCGCCGTTGGCATCTTGCTGCGATAAGGAGACAATTCGCGGTCGGCTTCTCGCCGAACCTCGACAATTTGCTCGTCGGGCGTTATAGCCATCAATACTGCAAAGAGTTTTTCTTCCAGAACCGCAAGCCGCCGCTCCAAATCTTCCAACCTTGGAGGGCTCTTCGCAGTATTAATCTCAGCGGCGAGCTTGTGCAGCGTACCAGCCGTCTCAGCGGCGAGCATTCGACCTGAAATCCCTGATCCTTCCGGTAATGTTGCTGTTTCCAATTGCGAGGCATTTCGGTTTAGAAATGCAACGATTTCGGAAGTCGGGAATCCCCTCTCCGGCTTTTTATTTTCTTCCTGCGAAGCCGACCCCACCGCAGCTTCTTTCATCTCTTCTGCGGCGCTCAACACTTCCTGGGCGCAGAAGCCGAGGCCATTTACTTTTCTCCTCAGGGGCCGCTTCTCATAGTGCTCAAAGGTAGTATCAATTCCTTGCAGCACCGCCTCTAGAGGGATACCCGCGTCCTTCCATACCTCTATCAGGGCCCAATCCAAGGGAGAAAGCCTGAGGATTCCGCCCCAGCGGAGCTGAAAATGCTCTTCGATTTCCGTGAAGTAGTTAAAATAATTTTCCACGAAGCTTAGCAAGAGCGGGCTTTGCTGGATGAAGATTTTGCCGGGTGATCTTCATTGGGATTTGTTCTTGAACGCGTAGGGGCAGCCGCCCTCGGCTGTCCGCTTTGACTCTCCGGCTTCATCGGTATGTTCCGCTGCCAAATTATCCGCAACCCCTCCAGAGTCAATAAATCGTCCACATGCTTGATGTATTTTGAACCGGTACCGATTAGCGAGGCCAACCCGCCCGTCGCAACCACCGTGGTTTCTGGTCCGAGCTCCTTCAGCAAAAGGGCGAGAATCCCGTCCACGAGCCCCAGGTATCCGTAATACAAACCGGACTGTAGACTGCTCACCGTGTTGCTGCCAATCACGCGAGCAGGTTTTCGGATATCCACTCTAGGGAGGCGTGCAGTCCGTTCAAACAAGGCATCCGCTGAAATTCCAATGCCCGGAGATATCACTCCGCCTAAGTATTCTCCCTTGCGGGAGACACAATCGAAAGTTGTGGCGGTGCCAAAATCCACGACTACGCAAGGCCCGCCGTGCTTTTCGAATGCCGCCACGGAATTCACGATGCGATCCGCGCCCACTTCAGCTGGGTTGTCGTAATGCACCGGCATTCCAGTCTTCACGCCGGGCTCAATAAAAAGTGGCTTAACGCCAAAATATTTCTCGCAAACCTGCCGCAGTGTGGAATCGAGCGGCGGCACTACAGAGGAAATGATAATTCCGCGAATGTTTTTTACCTCAAGACGGTCCATCGCGAACAAGTTGCGAAACAGCACGCCATACTCGTCCACCGTTTGGGTGGCGACAGTTGCAACCCGCCAATTTGCCACGAGGCCATTCCGGTGGGAATTGCGGGCAGAGTTATCCGTCGACTCGGGATCAAAAACTCCGAGCACCGTGTTTGTATTGCCGACATCAAGCACTAACAACATCTATTCCTTTACCTTCACGGTTCCGCTCAGTACCGTTTGTAAACCTTCGCGGGTGCGAACCGTCAAAAAGCCCCGGCTATCCAGACCTTCCGTGGTTCCCTCGAATCCGCCATTCTCCGCAACTTCCACGAGCTTGCCGCGTGCCGATGATGAGCGCTCCTGGAATCTCTGCAAAATCGAATCGCGCGCGGCGGGATCGTCCATCAGTTGGCGGTATTCGCGATCCAGCGATTTTAGCAAAGCCGCGCACAACTCAATCCTTGACCATTCGGTGCCAGTTTCAAGACGCAGAGATGTTGCCAACGTTTGGAGTTCATCGGGAAAGGTCGCGTGATTCACGTTCATGCCGATTCCAATGACGAGATACCGCACGCGAGTCGCTTCGGCATTCATTTCCGTCAGAATGCCGCAGAACTTTTTCCCTTCTATCAGCAGGTCGTTCGGCCATTTCAAATCCGACACCACCCTTGAGTCAACTTCCTGAACCGCATCGTGGACGGCCAGTCCTGCCGCAAGCGAAAGGATCAGGATTTCGGATGGCGGCAAAATAGGCCTGAGGATCACCGAGCAATAAATGCCGGTGGACTCGGCGGAGTGCCATTGATGAGCGCCTCGGCCACGGCCAGCCGTTTGCTGTTCGGCCAAGAACACGCTGCCCTCGGGCTCGCCGTCACTCGCCGCTTCCATAGCAATGTCATTCGTAGACCCGACCTTGTAGTAGTGATGAATTCTGTCACTGAAAATTGTGCCTCGGAGTAGTGGCGAAAGCATATCCGGAAGCAATAAATCGGGTGCCGATTGCAGGCGATAGCCGGTTGCGGGATGGCCGGCAATATCCACGCCAATCTGGCGCAACTGCTGCACCAATCGCCATACCTCGGATCGGCTGACGTGAAGATCCTCCGCGATCTTGGTCCCGCTAACCACGACCGTCGCGTGCGCAGTCAGCAGCTTAACCAGGCGGCCGAGACGGGAGTCGGTCGGTGTAGTGGATGAACCCAGGTTCGCCCTTCGGCTTGGGAGTGCTTGATTGATGCTCGAATTATGAGCTAAGAAAATTGAAACGACAAATAATGAAAGATGTGGCAGAAGGTTGTTACACCGGCGCGACCCGCAGGCTCATATCCACAGCTGGTGCGGAATGCGTCAACGCTCCGACGGAAATGAAATCCACTCCCGTTTCAGCGTACGCTCGAACATTGTCCAGATTAATCCCTCCGGAGCTCTCAAGCGGAATCCTCCGTTCCAGCCGGGAGCAGCGCTCGACCGCAAGTTTCACATCCGTGACCGACATGTTATCCAGCAGGATGGCTTCTGCGCCATGTTCCAGAGCTTGTTCCATTTCCGCTAATGAGCGCACTTCAATCTCAGTAACCTGCGTGCCGCGCCGATTGCGGTTCGCTCGTTCAAGTGCAGGTACGATTCCACCGGCCAAGGCGATGTGATTATTCTTGATCAGAACGCCATCAGAGAGATCCAGGCGATGGTTCTGGCCACCTCCGCAACGTACGCCGTATTTATCGAGTACACGGAAGCCAGGAACCGTCTTTCGTGTATCGAGGATGCGAGCTTTTGTCCCCGACACCTCGTCCACGAACCTGCGAGTAAGCGTGGCAATACCGCTTAGCCGCTGTAAAAAGTTAAGAATCACTCGCTCGCAGGAGAGAATTACGCGGGCGTTATGTCGAATAACGGCGATCGTCTGACCCTTGTGCAAGCGGACACCGTCAAAGATTTCCGGATGGCTGGTCACTTCATAATGTGAAAGCACGGCGCCATCGAGAGCGGCGTAAACGTCAAGAATTCGTGGAACGCATCCCACTCCTGCCAAAATGCAATCCTGCTTCGCGAGAATTGTTGCTGAGGCCCTTTGATTGGCCTCAACGCAGGCGTAGCTGGTCGCATCGCGCGTCGCTCGATCCTCCAGCAACGCGTTCTCGATGATCCCGGTAATGCGGCGGCTATTCCAGTCCATAAGCTCGTGTGGGGCGGGTCAGAGACCCGCCTATCTTTGAATTCTGTCGAGCTTAGCTCGACCACCCGGACGAGGACGTCCGGGTCTACGTGAGTTCCTTTAATGCAGTGTGCGCTTTTGCTCGCAAAACTTTCAATTCTTCACCACGCTTGCGGATTCCTTCCACGACCTGAGCCGGAGCTTTGGCCAGGAATTCTTCATTCTGCAATTGCCGTTGTCCACTCGCGATCTCTTTCTCAAGTTGCTCAATCTCTTTCTGGAGGCGGGCGCGCTCCGCAGCAACCTCGATCTTCCTATGATAGACAAGGTGTAAATCGAAACGAGGCGTACTCCGAGCGCCGGAGACCTTTGCCAGCGAGTTTTCGCTGAATGTAATGTTCTCCACGTTAGCAAGACGTTCGACCGCGCTTTGATTCTGCTCAATCACGCTACGAACTACCGAGTCTTCTGTATAAAGCTGAATCGGCACTTTCTGTTTCTGCTCGACTTTCAATTCCGCGCGCAAAGTGCGTACGTTAACGATCACGTCTTGCAGAATTGCCATATCGTTTTCAGCGTCCGCATCTAACTGCCGATCATTAATTTGGGGATATGCTGCCAATGCTATTGATTTAAGCGGGGGCTTCCCATCGTAAATCGCGTGCCATATTTCCTCGGTGATGAAGGGCATGATGGGATGTAACAACCGCAAGGAAGCTTCGAATAACGCGACTAAATTTGCGCATGAAATTCTCAATGACTCGGCGTTGGCCTCGCCTTCCGCAAGGAGACGAGGCTTGATGAGTTCGATGTACCAGTCGCACAACTCTCCCCAAAAGAAATCATAAATAGATCTTGCGGCATCGTCGAAGCGATAGATTTCCAGGGCGCTAGCAACCTCGCTCGCGACACGATTGAATCGGGAGAGGATCCAGCGGTCTTCGAGGGTCGCAGCGGTAAATCCAGCAATGCCGGCGGTACGTTCAGAAGGATCGCGGGCGAGGGCGCCCGCGCCACACGAGCCTACGCGATCCACATTCAAGAACATGAATCTTGCGGCGTTCCAAATCTTATTGGCGAATGCGCGGTAACCTTCGGTCCGGCTCGGATTGAACGCGATATCCGTCCCCGGCGAAGACATTGACGCCAAAGTGAACCGGGTAGCGTCGGTCCCGTATTTCTCGATGACCTCGATTGGATCGAGCACGTTGCCCTTTGTCTTTGACATCTTCTGCCGGTCAGCATCACGAACCAGCGCATGAATATAGACATCGCGGAACGGCACGCTTTCTCGCAGCGCATCCTCTGGCGACATTTCGTTTTCGCCAGCAAGAAGCGGACGGTGCGGAGGGCTCATGAACCAGCAACCCAGCATGACCATTCGGGCGACCCAGAAAAACAGAATGTCGAAACCGGTGATCAAAAGTGACGTCGGATAAAAGGCCGCAAGATCGGGAGTTGCTTCCGGCCATCCCAAAGCTGTGAAAGGCAGTAGTCCAGAAGAGAACCAAGTATCGAGCACGTCGGACTCTTGCTCAAGTTTTGAACTAGAACACTTCGTACATTTTGGCGGCGTTGTGCGGGCGACAATCGTTTCATTGCAATCCAAACAGCGCCACGCGGGAATTCTGTGTCCCCACCACAATTGCCGCGAGATGCACCAGTCGTGAATGTTGTGCATCCAGTTCAAATAAATCTGCTTGTAGTTTTCTGGCGTGAAGCGGATATAACCTTTGTCCACGACTTCGATCGCGCGCTTCGCAAGAGGTTCAATCTTGATAAACCACTGCATGGACAACCGCGGTTCGACGATGGTCCCGCAGCGATCACATTTCGCGAGAGCAATCGTGTAATCCTTCTCTCCTGCTAGCAATCCCTGTTCGCGCAGGTCTTGCAACACGCGATCGCGGGCCTCAAACCGATCCAGCCCGGCATAGGGACCCGCGTTTTCATTCATGCGGGCGCGCTCATCCATTACATTGATTTGTGGCAGGTTATGCCGAAGGCCGGCTTCAAAATCGTTGACGTCGTGCGATGGAGTGATCTTTACCGCACCGGTTCCAAATTCAGGCTGAGCTATTTCATCCGTGATGATCGAGATCTCGCGATTCATCAGCGGCAGGCGAACCTTCTTGCCATGCAGATGCTTGTAACGTTCGTCCCTTTCATTCACTGCGACGGCGGTATCCCCGAGCATTGTTTCCGGGCGAGTAGTGGCGACAATGATGTGCTCGTCGGACCCCACAACTGGATAACGAATCTCATACAGCTTGCCCGGAATTTCTTCGTGCTTCACCTCGAGATCAGAAATGGCAGTCCCGCATCGGGGACACCAATTCACGATGTACATCCCGCGATAAATCAGGCCATCTTCATACAGACGAACAAAAGCTTCGCGTACGGCGCACGAGAGATGCTCGTCCATCGTGAAGTACTCGCGGTCCCAGTCGACGGACGCACCGAGGCGCTTCATCTGGTTCTGAATGGCGTCGCCGTAAAGCCGCTTCCACTCCCACACACGCTCGACGAAGGCTTCGCGACCGATATCCTGCCGTTTTTTCTTCTCGGTCGCCAGTTGCCGCTCTACCATCATCTGCGTGGCGATTCCGGCGTGATCCGTCCCCGGCAGCCAAAGCGTCAGAAAGCCGCGCATGCGATGCCAGCGGATGATTATGTCCATCTGCGTCTGGTTCAGCATGTGGCCCATGTGTAGGCGCCCGGTAACGTTGGGTGGAGGCAGCAACAGGCTGAATCGCGGACGGGAATCGTTCGGCTCAGGATTGGGCGCGCGAAACAGCTTTTCTTTTACCCAGTACTCCGCCCATCGCGACTCAATCGCGCCAGGCTCGTACGCTTTGGGCAAATCGTGTGGCATGGTAGTGAATAGGCCGCCCCATCAGCTCAAGGCGGACAAACACTCAAAGTAAAGTTGATCTTCGATACTAAGGCGTGATGATACGACGGTCAAATTCGGCCGGCAGTAGTGTACGTTGAGGCGAAATTAAGCTACACGTATCAAGCCGCTTGACTAGCGAAAACAGGCCCTCACAACACGGCAATGAGTGTAATTGATTCCATAACAATGTCGGCTCCAACGCCCGGGTAGACTTTGGTGGTGCAAACCAACCAAGGCCCGGGAGAGAGGAGCCGAACATGATGTGATCGCTGTTGTGACCGAAGAGATGCATGGGTCGGACCGAGTCCAGACCTGAAAATGATTGCAAGCGAGCGTAGGTTGGATCGGACACTACTTCAACTAGAGCGAAATGGCGCGCTCTCCGGAGTGCCGGGACTAGTGCGCTCTAAAAGTGTTTGACACCGCCGACATTGTTAGAGATGCGATTTATGGCTCGCGCGTCACAGCACGGACTCTGCGTCAGCAAGCCTTGGGGAGACAGCAGTGCCTACGATTTCATCATCGAGCATAAAGGAAAGTTGCTGCGCGTCCAGGTTAAATCCACAACTCACGCCAGATACCATTCCTATGTCTGCTGCTTTCATGGTCACAAGAACCGGCGTTACACAGCCGAGGAGATTGACTTTGTGGCTGCCTACATCATCCCCAAAGACATCTGGTTCATTTTTCCAATAGCGGTCATTTTGAAAGTGCACAGCAGCGTGATTCTGTCGCCGCACATGAAAGTTTCCAAGTATGGACAGTATCAGGAGGCCTGGCACCTGTTGCGCGGCGAGGGCGATTCAACGCTTGGAAGGAAGATCCCAGGGTAGGGCACGGCTTCACAGGCTGCGGAAAAACTGATTCGAACCGGGAGGGGCCCGACTTCCAGTCGGGCCGACCACTCATTGTGAGGTATTTACGGCCCGACTAAAAGTCGGGCCCTTCCCCTTTTCACACAACCTCGCGTTTTTCCGCAAGATGTTCAGCGGTGCCACCCGCTAAAGCGTTCTTTATCGCGCAAAGCGAACAAACGGCGAAACTTATCGAAACTGCACCAAATCTCTAAACCCAACTTATAGCGGTCCCATCTTTTCTAAACCACAAAATATAGCGCTTTCCCAAAAAGGTTAAAGGTTCCACAAATGGCCTACAACTTTCTCGTTGACAATAAACGGTTTAGGCGTAAACTGTGGACAAAAGTGGTAGAAAGTGGTCTCAACAGTAAGGCTCGTGGGCAAGATTAGCGATTTGAGAGGCGCCAGTGGATTTAAAGACTGACCCCCAGAAAATTAGCCCCACAGAACCAGAATCGACCGTCATTCTTTCCGCTTTGACCTCCCTCGCTGTGGCAGTAAAGGTTGCGTGCCAAACGCGCGATTATCCGCGCGGCACGCCCAGATCCCTCGGCGCCAAAAGCGGGCGTCTCGGGATGACAAGCACCGGTTCAACACATGTTTCGCGGCAATCACCCAACTCGCGTCGACGAAAAAGGACGACTCAAGGTCCCCGCGGAATTCAAGCGGGTGATCGACGAGAAGTACGGTGCGCAATTTTACATCACCAGCCTCGATGGCAAGGTTGCTCAAGTGTATCCCTTCGAGGAGTGGGAACGGATCGAGCAGAAGTTGGCGGCGCTCTCGACGTTCAATCCTACGAAGAAAAAGTTCCTGGAGCGGGTGAATTACTACGGGCAAGTGATCGAGATGGACGGCCAGGGTCGGTTGCTGATTCCGAGTTTGCTGCGCGACTCGGCGCAGATCAAAGGCGAAGTCGCAGTACTGGGGAACCTGACGTTCTTGGAAGTACGCAACCTCGAAGTGTTCCGTAAGCAGATCGAGGAAGAAAAGTTTACGCCTGAGGATGAGAGCACGCTGGACAAGCTGGGCATCTAGTGGCGGAAGGTTTAACAGACATCCCCGAGCGGGGTGGGCATGGTGGACGCCATGTTCCGGTTCTTTTAAAAGAAGCGATCGATTTTTTAGCTATCAAGCGCGGCGGGACGTATATCGACGCCACGGTCGGCCTGGGCGGTCACAGTTTAGAAATCGCAAAACGCCTCGGCGCACCGGGACATTTGATTGGTCTAGATAAAGATCCAGCGGCGCTGGAAATCGCGCGGGAAAGGCTGGTCCTTGGTCGTTCGTCGTTGGTCGTTGGCGAAGACGAACAAGATTGGCCGAAGGTCGAATTGATCCACGCGTCGTTTGCAGATTTAGCCAACGACCAACGACGAACGACCAACGACGAAACTCGCTACGACGGAATTCTAGCGGATCTAGGCGTCAGCAGCCTGCAACTCAACGATCCCGCGCGCGGCTTTAGTTTTCAGGCGGAAGGACCGCTCGACATGCGGATGAACACGCAAGCCGGGCAGACCGCCGAACAAGTGGTAAACCAGCTCGACGAGGTCACACTCGCTGATCTGATTTACGAATTCGGTGACGAAAGGAGGTCGCGGAGAATCGCCAGAGCCATTGTCCGGTCGCGGCCGATACGAACTACCGCAGAATTGGCGGAGATCATATCAGCCGCGGCCCGGCCAATGAACCAGGCAGAGAGAAGAATTCATCCGGCGACCAAAACTTTTCAGGCGCTCCGAATTTACGTAAACAGTGAGTTGAAAGACCTGCAGTCGCTGCTAAACGCCGCCCCGCATCTGCTGAAACGCGGAGGCAGGCTGGTAATCATAAGTTTTCATTCGCTCGAAGACCGCATCGTGAAAGATTCTCTTCGCGAGGGCGTGACGCAAGGACACTACAAAATTCTGACCAAGAAACCGGTGATCGCAGCAGAAGAAGAAGTGAATCAGAATCCGCGATCGCGCAGCGCGAAGTTAAGAGCGGCCGAAAAAGTTTAGAAGTTAAAACTTAGGAGAGCAAATATGTACACAGGCACATTAATCAACGATTTGATGAACGCGGTTGCAAACACGGAAAAGCGAATCCCGCTGAACATGGGATCTCAAGAAGACAAACTCGCCTACTGGTATTCCGTAGCCCAGCGCGAAATCGCGCACATGGATCTAACTTTTTCTGAGGTGGCATAAATCATGGCAGCCGCAGTGCAGATCCCCATTTCATCGAGCCGGCGAGCGCCCTGTTGGACAGGGACCCCGGAAGTATATTTTGCCCGTGGCATTGATAATTCCCGGCTCGTGAAAGTTGAGGATCCCAGGCGCGGCCGCGAAATGAAGCAATTTGCGGTGGCGCTGAGTTGCCTGTTTCTACTGGTCATGACTTATGCGTTCCAGCATTTCAAAGCCATCGAGTACGGATACAAAATCCAGATTCTTAAATCGCAGCGAAATGCTTTGTCGGAGCTTAATCGCGATCTACGCCTGGAGGAAGCGTCTCTCCAGGATCCGCAACGGATCGACGTTCTTGCACGAAAGATGGGTTTGCAATCGCCGCAGGCCGGCCAGGTGATCCGGATGGACAGCTCCTCGCCAGACTCGAATACTCCTGTGCTGGCCAGTGTGACCCCGATTTCTGTGATCTCGGCAAGGTAAACGGCGACCATCAGGGGGAGCGTGAAAGATTTTAAACTGGTCGCTCCGCAGATAAATGCATGTCCGGTTATCAAAGCGTCCGGCGTTCCACACCGTCATCGTCAAAGCCCAATAGTTCGCAGCCGAAGGCCAGTTCTGTTCGCTGTTTTGCTGGCAATAGCCGAGTGCATATCGGTCCCTGCCGGCGCGAAAACACCAAACAAACAAAAGGCCGACAGGATCGTTATTGTGAAAAGCGAGCGCACCCTAACGCTGTTAAACCGCGGTCAGATCTTGAAGACTTACAAGGTTGCGCTGGGTGGGAACCCTGTCGGCGCGAAAGAAAAGGCGGGCGACAAGAGGACTCCCGAAGGCGAATACGTGATCGACTCGAAGAACGCGAAGAGTCGATTTCATCTCGCCCTCCACATCTCTTATCCAAATGCTAACGATTTAAAGCGGGCGCGCGAACTAGGCGCGACCCCCGGAGGCGGAGTTGAGATCCACGGTCTCGAATCGCAATATGCTTGGGTCGGGTCACTTCATCGTCAAGTGAACTGGACGGCCGGATGCATCGCCGTAACCAACGCGGAGATCGAGGAAATCTGGTCGCTCGTTGAAGTCGGAACACCGGTTGATATACGGCCTTGAGCGAATGAACGTTCACTCCATCGCGAACCGCAGACTCTACATACTCGGGGCTATTCTCGCCGTATGGTGCCTCGGAATTTGCTTCCGCTTAACGTATCTACAAATCTTCCGCTACGGCAGCTTTGAACAACGCGCCCAGCACCAGCAACAACGAACGGCAGAACTGTCCCCACGACGCGGCATCATCTACGATCGCGCTGGGCGCGAACTCGCGATGTCTATTTCCGTGGACTCGGTGTTTGCCGTCCCTTCGGAGATCCCAAACTTCCACAGCACCGTTTCTCTCATCTCGCACATTACCAAGTCCGATCCGCGGGAGATGCTGGCGAAATGCAAGGCTTCCAAAAGCTTTTGCTGGCTCGCGCGAAAAGCCGATGCTGATGTAGCTGACAGAATCCGCTCTCTAAATCTGCGTGGAATTTATTTCCAGAAAGAATCGAAACGGTTTTATCCCAAGCGTGAATTAGCCGCGCAAATCCTCGGATACGTTGGCATGGACGATCAGGGTCTAAGCGGAATCGAACGTCAATATGAAGATGAGCTCCAAGGCAAGCCCGGCGCCATGGTCATCTCAGTGGATGCTCACAAGAAATGGTTTGGAAGCGTCGAAAAGCAACCGGAACCAGGCCAAAATGTCGTCTTAACGATCGACGAACAGATCCAATACATTGCAGAACGAGAATTAGCGGCACAGATGCAGCAAACCCACGCTGAAGCCGGCACTGTGGTGGTCGAGAATCCCCACACTGGAGAAATTTTGGCGCTGGCGAACTACCCAACGTTCAATCCGAATCTCTCACGAGAGATCACGCCGCAACGGTTGAAAGACCACGCCGTCAGCGACGTCTACGAACCAGGCTCCACGTTCAAAATAGTGACGCTGGCCGCGGCGCTCGAAGAAAAACTAACCCGCCCCACCGAAGTTTTCGACTGCCAAATGGGGTCGATTGTCGTCAATGGCATGCGCATCCACGACGACAAGCCCTGGGGAAATTTGACGGTGGCAGAAATCCTGGCGCACTCAAGCGAAGTAGGCGCCATAAAGATCGGGCTGCGCCTCGGCGACGACAGATTCTACAAATACATTCGTGGATTCGGATTCGGCCAGCAGACCGGAATCGAGCTTCCCGGCGAAACTCGAGGATTGACCAAACCAGTCAGCCGCTGGTCAAAAGTGTCCATCGCGGCAATTTCAACGGGGCAAGAAATAGGGGTCTCGCCGCTTCAGTTGGCGGCCATGGTTTCCACTATCGCCAATGACGGAGTCAGGATCCCGCCACGCATTGTCACCGCATCAACTGAGCCGCAACGCGCTCCACAAACCGTAGCCTTTCGTCCAAGCGAAGGAATCCGCGTGATTTCTCCGACCACGGCAGCTCAAATGAAACAAATGATGCAGGGAGTCGTCCTCACAGGCACCGGTCGCAAAGCGACTCTCGCAGGCTATTCTTCGGCTGGAAAGACAGGGACGGCACAGAAAGTTGATCCCGTAACCCACGCCTATTCGCGCACAAAATATATCGCATCGTTCGCCGGGTTCGCTCCCATCAACGATCCATCGATTGTGGTCGCCGTGATAATCGATTCTCCAGTCGGCCCTCATCACGGCGCCGATGTTTCTGCGCCAGTGTTCCAGCGTATTTCGCAGCAGGTCCTCGAATATCTGCACACCCCGCACGACATAGAACTGCCTTCAAATCGCCAGGTTCTTTTGGCGGCGCGCAGTGTTAATGAACAGGATAAAGAAGAAGGTTCGCCAGATCATCTGGGAGAGCCGTTAGAAGTGTCGGAGAACGCAAGCCTGCAAGATGCCCCTCCCAAAAGCAAAGCTTCAGCGACTATGCCCGGTGTAGTTTCTGCGGCATTGCGAGAGCCCGTGGCCGGCGATGATGCGAAAGTTGGCGGCTTGACGAATGACAGCAATTCGAAAGAGCCGACCATTCTTGGCCAATCCCAGCCGTTAACTCCCACACAACTCCCGGCGGGTGGCACGGTCGTTCTCGATATGGAACAGGGAGGAATCGTGGTGCCGTCGTTCATCGGAAAGAGCGTTAGAGCGGCAGTAGAGACTGCGGAAGAAACAGGCCTTGATCTTGACGCGGTGGGCAGCGGACTGGCCCACGAGCAGCAGCCGCCACCAGGATCTCATGTGGCTGCCGGTACGCGAATCATGGTGCACTTCGGCCGGTGAAAGACAGGAGCCTTAAGCACTGTGCGCCGCGCAATAGGACGCACAATTAACCACGGAGTATCATGGAGGACTTCAATGCCTAAGATTCGCAAACAGCGAGAATATAGATTCGAAATCGATGCCTTTACTCCAGCCAGCATCCCGATGTCCCGCCTCGCGGAATATGTCTCCGATCTAGCGAAAATGTTTGGAAACAATAACAACGTTCATTTGCTGAAGATCGAAGGTGGAAGCACGGTCCCAGTGGTAATGGTCGAGTGGGAAGCCGAGCCAAAGGTGCGTGATCGAATCAAAGCGATTAAGAACCACGAGGCCCCAGCGGACGCGCAACAAGCTGCAAGGGACATAGATCGACGTTTGCTCCAAGACAATGCAAAGGCCGTTTTGATTGATCCCGCGGGCAGCAAGATTTTTCCCTTTCCTGGTCGAGAAAACGCCACCAAATTGGAATTTGGACCAGTCAATCAAGCTGGCATTTTTCAAGGAGTACCCATAAAAGTTGGCGGCGAGAATGATCCCGTCCCAGTTCACCTTGAGGACGGTAAGGATAAGCATATAGTTCTTGCCCGCCGTTCCCTGGCCAAAGACATTGCTAGGCACCTGTTTACTTCCGTGGTTCGGGTCGAGGGCACGGGTAGATGGATCAGGCACACTGATGGGGAATGGGAAATGCTTTCCTTTTACGCCAGTTCCTTCAAGCTCGTTGAGAACGCGGACATTCGAAAGAACATTAGCGAACTCCGCGAGATCCCAGGGGAATGGAAGAAGTTGGAGGACCCCCTCGCGGAACTAGAACAAATTAGACGCGGCACGAAACTGCAATAGCATGGTTTGTATAGACAACACGTTATTGTCTTTAATGCTCTACCCGAAAGCCCGACCTCCGCGAGACCCTTCGACGAAGAAGCCCGTGGAACGGTCGGAAGATCGAATCGAGAAACTACTTGAAGATCTGGACAGCGAGTCCGAGCATTGTTCTGCCAACCCCGGTGCTCAGCGAGTTTCTGATCCTCGTTGGCAAGGACGCACCCGCGTATCTGGAAAAACTTTCGGGCATGAGAAACATTCTTATTAAACCATTTGACGAAGTGGCTGCAATTGAACTTGCGGCAATTGAGGTTGAAGACCGCTCGCGCGGAAGCAAGCGAGGCGGTTCTGCGAGTCCGTGGGCAAAACTCAGATTCGACCGTCAGATCGTCGCGATTGCCAAGACAAATGGCGCTAGGCGGATATATTCAGACGACGAAGACGTAATCGGATTTGCCTCGAAGATCGGAATCGAAGCTATTTCCACTTGGCAGCTGCCACTTCCAGCCGCTAAGCAGATAGACCTCGAGTTGTGAAGGGTAAGGCCGAACCCGTCGCAAGCATTCGCCTTTTCGCAGTGTCGTACCATCCACCGAGGCAATGACCTTCCTCGAACTTCTCGACGGCGCGGAAGTCCTCTCCCAGAGCGGCAGCCCCAACGTGAGGGGATTGCAGTACGACTCGCGCAAAATCAAGCCCGGGGATGTGTTCGTCGCGATGCGTGGTGAGTCGAGTGATGGTAATCAATTTATCGATCGTGCAATCGCGGCAGGTGCAGTCGCCGTCGTAACCGATTCTACAACGGAGAAACCTCGGCCGAACATAGCGTGGGCTCAAGCGCCACATGGGCGCCGCGCTCTCGCCAGCTTAAGCGCGAATCTCTATGGACGTCCGGCTGAGAAACTTGCAATCACCGGCATTACCGGAACCAACGGGAAAAGCACAACTGCCTTTCTGCTTGAATCGATTCTGAAAGCCGACAGCCGCCGGAGCGCGTTGATTGGCACGATCGAATACCACGTTTGCCAGAAAGTCCTACTCGCCCCTCACACCACGCCAGAATCACTCGAACTGAATTCGATCTTCGCGGAAGCTATTGATTGCGGCGCCTCCGACGCGGTCATGGAAGTTTCTTCTCACGCGCTGGCACAGGAGCGAATTTACGGGCTAGCGTTTGATACCGCAGTGTTCACCAACCTGACGCGTGACCACCTCGATTACCACCACACCATGGACGAATATTTTGCCGCGAAGCGGATATTGTTTGAAGGATGCGGAACCAAGTCGCCGCGTACCGCGGTGATCAACATCGATGACGAGCACGGGCGCGAGCTAGTTGGAGTCAGCAAATATACAGGTTCGAAGGTGCTTACGTACGGACTCGCAAAAGGCGACTTCCACGCTGAAAAGATCGAAATCAGTCTGCGGGGAACGAGTTTCGATCTGATCACTCCAGTTAATCGGATTCCTATATTCTCTCCATTGATCGGTAGAGTAAACGTGTCCAATATCGTCGCCGCAGCCGCGGCAGCGTGCGCTCGTTCGGTCAAAGATTCAGCTATCGCACAGGGCATCGCAGAGTTGGCTCGAGTTCCCGGCCGCTTCGAACGCGTGGATTGTGGCCAACCGTTTACAGTAGTGGTGGATTATGCTCACACCGATGATGCACTACGCAATCTGACGTCGTTGGCAAGTGAATTTGTCAAAACAGAAAAAGGAAGAGTGATAACTATTTTTGGCTGCGGCGGCGATCGTGACCGGGCAAAGCGCCCGCTGATGGGAGAGGCTGTCGGTCAAAACAGCGATCTAGCCGTGCTGACCTCCGACAATCCGCGCGGTGAGGATCCACTTGCCATTATGAATGACGCTGTAGTTGGACTGCAGCGTTCGGGAGCGAATTACCAGATGGAACCCGATCGGGCACTTGCGATCAAGTATGCAATTAGAAAGGCGAGGCCCGGGGACATTGTCCTGATAGCTGGCAAGGGGCACGAAAAATTTCAGGTAACGCGAGAAGGGACGATTCCGTTCGACGATGTCAAGGTCGCACGGGAAGCCCTCAGTGCCTCCGGTTATTCTTGTGAATCCACCGCGAGGAACGACTCATGAGACTTCCCCTGTCGCAGATCGCGGAATTCGTTTCTTCGGTGGGCGAATTCAATGGCAAAGCCATCGCGCAGGGATATTCGATTGACTCGCGCACCATCCGTCCCGGAGAGCTTTTCATCGCGGTCATCGGCGAGCGGTTGGATGGACACGATTACGTCGAGCAGGCTCTCGCAAAAGGCGCCGTTGCAGCCGTGATCCACAAAAACCAAGCGTCGCGATATGCAGCGAAATCGCACCTCTTGCTAGTGGATGACACGCTCCTTGCCTTACAGAATTTGGCCGCCGCAGTCCGCCGGCTGTGGGCGAAACCGCTGATCGCAGTGACGGGATCGGCGGGAAAGACAACTACAAAAGAAGCGATTGCCCACATCCTCTCTACGAAATTTAACATCTTGAAATCGGTAGGAAATCTCAATAATCACTTCGGATTGCCACTGATGTTGCTCAAGCTCGAACCTGAGCACGATATCGCGGTAGTCGAGTTGGGGATGTCCCATGCCGGAGAAATTGCGGCGCTTGCAAAAATCGCCCAGCCTGAAATTGGCGTTGTAACCAATGTAGCGCCGGTTCATCTGGAGTTTTTCAACTCAATAGCCGAGATCGCAGCGGCAAAACTCGAACTCATCGAATCTCTTCCTTCCACCGGTACTGCCGTGCTGAACGCCGACGACGAGTACGTTTCGCAATTCGGAAAGTCGTTTAAAGGCAGAGTCCTTAGATACGGGACCGGACCAGGCGCAGACGTGAGCGCGGAAAATATCGAAGCGCAAGGGATCAGCGGATCGACGTTCGACATTGTGGCCGCGGGCCAGCGCTGCAGAGTTCAATTTCCGCTCGTCGGCGCTCATAATATCCACAATGCGCTGGCGTCCGTTGCCGTGGCCCAGCAATGTGGAATTGGCCTTCCCGAAGCCGCGGAAGCTCTTTCCACGCTCGCGCCCCCGGAAAAGCGGGGCCAGGTCATTCAACTCGGTAACATCACGATAGTCAACGATTGCTACAATTCGAATCCGAAGGCGTTGGAAGCCATGGTTCAGGCGCTAACCACCATGCCAGCGAAGCGCCGAATCGTGGTTGCAGGCGAGATGCTCGAACTCGGGCCCACTGCCGAGGAATTGCATCGAGGGTCCGGACGCAACATCGCTGAACGCAACATCGACGTCCTGCTGGGAGTGCGTGGACTGGCTCAGAGAATGGTTGAATCGGCGCGAGTAGCGGGAATCCGGGCCCAGTTTGTGGCGACAGCCGAAGAAGCCGGGGCCTGGCTGGCCCACGAAACCCGCGATGGAGACGTGGTTCTGATAAAGGGCTCTCGTGGCGTGAAACTTGAGCGCGCTCTGGAAATCTGGAAGACACAACTAGCCGGTGCGCTAACTCAGCACAATTAATGAATGCCGGCACGGAGGCTGATTGCTCTACTGGCTGTTATATCTAAAACTGTTTCATTATTTTCCGCCGTTCCGTATTTTTCGTTATTTGACATTTCGTACCGCGTTCGCCAGTCTGACAGCGCTTTTTACCGGACTGATCGTGGGTCCATTAGTGATCAATCGGCTCCGTGAATTTCAGATCAGTCAATACATTCGCGAAGAGGGACCGAAAGCCCACCAGAAAAAGGCTGGAACGCCCACTATGGGCGGCCTTCTGATTGTCATCTCCATTGTGGTTCCGACGTTACTGTGGGCAGACCTCAGCAATCGTTTTATCTGGATCGCGGTTTTCGCTACGTGCGCCTTCGGCGCGATCGGTTTCGCCGATGACTACACAAAGGTCGTGAACCGCCGAAATCTCGGCCTGACGGCTAAAGCAAAACTTGGCTTCCAATTTCTGACGGGTGTCTTGATTGCCGTTGCGCTGATCGCCATGCAGAACGCAGGGATTTATTCAACCCGTTTGCAAGTGCCATTCTTTAAGCAGTACCAACCAGACCTTGTGGTTGACCGATTGCTGCATAACCCCGGATTGTGGCCTCTCGCGTTTCTCCCCTTCGTGGTATTCGTCGTGTTGTTAATTGTCGGCTCGAGCAATGCAGTGAACCTCACCGACGGCCTGGATGGCCTGGCGATCGGCTGCACGGTAATTTCCGCCGGCGCGCTGGCTGTACTTACCTACATTAGCGGCTATGCGATATTTTCCAGCTATCTGGAATTGCAGCGAATGCCTCAGGTAGGTGAGCTGACGATTTTTTGTGGAGCCATGGTCGGAGCCTCCCTCGGATTCCTTTGGTATAACGCTCATCCCGCCGAAGTCTTCATGGGGGATGTGGGCTCGCTGGCATTGGGCGGCGCGATAGGCACCGTGGCCGTAATAATCAAGCAGGAATTGCTGCTGCCGTTCATTGGAGGGGTCTTTGTAATCGAAGCCCTTTCAGTAATTCTGCAAGTCGCTTCCTACAAGCTCCGCAAGAAACGCATCTTCAAAATGGCTCCGATCCATCACCATTTTGAGCTGTTAGGCTGGTCCGAATCCAAAATCATTGTCCGCTTCTGGATCGCGTCTTTAGTTTTTGCCTTGTTCGCCCTAACCACATTAAAGCTAAGATAATCGTAAGAAGACTCACGTAGGGACAGCCGCCTGAGCCTGCCCTGAGCGTAGCCGAAGGGTCAGTCCAGTTGAGCGAAGCTCAACAAACCATATGGAAGTCGCCAACAAAAATGTATTGGTAGTCGGCCTCGGTAAATCGGGCGTCGCGGCAGCTCTGTTTCTGAAATCAAGAGGAGCTCATGTAACCGTTTCCGACACCAAGCCGCGAGAGCAGTTCAGCAGTGAACTGTCTCTATTGCTGGATCAAGGCATCGCGATCGAAACCGGCGGACATGGCGAGCGCACTTTTCGCGGCCAGGATCTGATCGTGGTCAGCCCCGGCGTTCCTTTCGACGCGCCGCTTCTGCAACAGGCTCGTGTCATGGGCGAGACGGTGATCGGAGAAATCGAACTCGCCGCCCAATTTTTTCCCGGACGCATGATCGCCATTACCGGATCGAACGGCAAGACGACTACAACAGCGCTCACTGGTGAAATCATTGCCGCCGGTGGCTTTCACACTCTTGTCGGCGGAAACATCGGCACTCCCGCAATATCGCTAGTGGAGAATTCCACACCGGAGACGGTTGCCGTGCTTGAAGTTTCCAGCTTTCAGCTTGAAACAATTCAAAGTTACCGGCCTCATATAGCGGTGGTTTTGAATGTCACCCCGGACCATCTGGACCGCCATCGCACTCTTACTGCTTACACGAGCGCGAAAGCCCGCATCTTTGAAAATCAGCAGCAGGATGATTTTGCGGTGATGAACGCTGACGATCCAACCTGTGTAAGCCTCGCGGATGTCGTCAAATCGAAGATTTTTTGGTTCAGTCTAAAAAAAGAAGTGGGACAAGGCACATTGGTTCGCGATGCACATATTTTCTTTTGCGACGGGAACGATGAAAAAGAAATCATGCCAATCGCCGAAATCTCTCTAAAGGGAGCGCACAATATCGAAAACGTGCTCGCTGCGGCATCGGTGGGAATGCTCATGGGCTGCGATCCGGGCCAAATCCGCAAAACGATTCGCGAATTTAAAGCTGTGGAACACCGGCTCGAATATGTCGCAACCATTCGCGGAGTCGAATTCTATAACGACTCAAAGGCAACGAACGTAGATGCGACCATCAAGGCAATCGAATCCTTTCCCGCGAACATCCACTTAATTCTTGGCGGCAAAGATAAGGGCAGCGACTATTCCGTTTTGAACGACTTGCTTCGGGAAAGAGTCAAGGCCGTTTACACAATTGGCGCAGCCGCGGAGAAGATTGAATCCCAAATTAAAGACACGGTAGAAATCATCCACGCCGAAACTTTGGATGCAGCCGTGAAACGCGCCGCAAAAGCGGCTCAGCCCGGCGACATTGTCCTCTTAGCCCCGGCGTGCGCCAGCTTCGACCAATTCCAAAACTACGAGCACAGAGGCAAGACGTTCAAAGAGATTGTGAAGGCGCTGGCTTAACCTCCTCCCCGCGCATTAAGTGCCATGCCTCCTGATACTGCCCGCACTTCGAGACCTTCATGTGAGTGGAAGTTATGTCCGGGCTTCCTCGGTTGTAGGTGGATTTCGAAAGCGCATATAGTTCTTGTCGTCCAGCTCTCGAAAGGCAAGCCTCAAGATGAGCTCTTGCCAGGTCTGCGGCTCCACAACACCGATCACTTGCTGTGATAGGACTGGATCTTGCTCCAAAACTTTCCTGATCTCCTCCCGAAATTCGATGCTAGACTCCATTTCCGCTAATTTCTTGTTCAACACCAAGAATACTCGCTGCGCTTCAGCGAAGGCTTCAATTTGTATCTGGTCCCAAAACGCCTCCCATCCCGTGGCAAAGTCCGCCGGATCATTCGTCATGTGAAATGTGAGAGCACCCCTGTACTTCTGGAAGACCTTGATGTGGGGCTCCATCTGATGCCAGACGGCGAGAATCTCATCCTTGAGTGTCGGGTGTAGAGCGATCCAGATATCGAAAACGTTGATGGCTCTCGGATTGGAGTCGAAGAGACTGTAGAACAATCCGAGCATTACGCTCCGCATGATGTCTTTCGTATCAACCGGATTTATCGGAACGAAGGAGCTTTCGCAGATGTCAACGAAAACATTCGTGAAGTTGTGGAACTCAAAATAGCGGATCTTGTACATCGGGTATTCGCGCAGTGCTTGTTCGCGGGTTAGTGTGCGATTCCTCAAAGCTGCACCTCCAAAGTAGCTCTCCAGGTAGATAGTAGCCTCCCAGATTGCTTCGGGTTCAGACTCACGCAAAGTTGTGCTACTCTCCTGCCCTCGGCTGCCAATGGTTCGCGAGTTCGCTAGTGGGTAACCTACCTGACGGTCCGAAAAGCTCTCCCCCGACCGAAGAGCGGAGGGCATGAGTGTTCCGCCACACAGGCTAGTGCTCACCGAGGCTTGTACCAAGACAATCAACAGTCGCCGATCTAAAGGCTTCATTTTTTCCCGCCCCGTGGTGAAATGAAATCCTCCCATGGCGAAGCGTGTCAGTGTCGACGGCTGGATGTTCACGGTCACTCTGCTGCTGGTATTTGTCGGCCTGGTGATGGTGTTCAGCGCCTCCGCCGTGATGGCGAAAGAGCGTTACGGCTCCGCTTATTTCTTTTTGCTGCGGCAAATGGGATGGGCAGTCGTCGGCATTGTCGCTATGGTCATCGCGATGAAGGTTGACTATCGCCGCTATAAGCATCCCGCGGTGGTATTTTCGTTGCTCGGCGCAACGTCTCTAATGTTGATTTCGGTATTCTTTCTCGACCGCGCCCACAATACGCATCGCTGGATTCATTTTGGGGGATTCTCTTTTCAGCCCTCCGAAATAGCGAAGCCCGCCATCATTTTATTTCTGGCCTTCTTTTTGGAGAGCCGAACCAAGTCCATCGGCGACTGGCGAAATACACTTTTGCCGGCAATCGTTCCTACATTGTTTTTTCTCGGACTTATTGTCTTTGAGCCCGATCTGGGAACCGCTATAGCTTGCGCGGCAATTACGGCGTCGGTCCTGTTCGTTGCGGGCCTCGATATGCGCTATCTCGGCTATGCTCTTGCTGCATCGATCTTGCCGCTCTACTTCCTGATCTTCCACGTTGCCTACCGGCGTGATCGCATCCTGGCATTTCTCGATCCTTACTCCGATCCGCAAGGACGCGGCTTCCACATCATTCAATCCCTGATCGCAGTAAGCACCGGCGGGATCACAGGCGTCGGCCTGATGGAGGGCAAACAGAAGCTGTTTTATCTGCCCGAGCCACACACGGATTTCATCTTCGCAGTGACAGCCGAAGAACTGGGACTGGTGGGGGCACTGATCATTGTCGTGCTGTTCTCGATATTTCTCTGGCGCGGCATCCGCACTGCTCTGCGCACACAAGACATGTTTGGACGATTTCTTGCTGTGGGAATTACCAGCATGGTTGTGTTGCAGGCGTTTATCAACATCAGCGTGGTTCTCGGCATGATGCCGACCAAAGGCATTCCCCTTCCGTTTATTTCTTATGGAGGATCATCGCTGTTTATTACGTTGGCGTGCGTCGGCGTGCTGCTCAACGTGACCAAGCAAGTGGAGTGATTCCCCTTGCCCGGTCGCTGTCGTTCCGGTTTATAGTCACACCATGCGGGCAATAATCGCGGGAGGAGGAACTGGGGGACACGTTATCCCCGGCCTCGCCATCGCGCAGGAACTTCAGAAAACCTATGACGCGCAGGTGCTTTTCATAGGCACGGCTCGTGGTATCGAAAATCGCCTCGTGCCCGCCGCTGGATTTCCCCTGCGGCTCGTAAAAGTCGGGGCTCTGAAGAATGTGAGC
>JGI12635J15846_10000374_pt1 | contig 37249 bp, 30 predicted proteins | sample BlaSpr_A8_OM2_M2_FD_15846 | JGI IMG/M metagenome (IMG submission 15846)
ATCCGCGGGGTTTTCGATTCTTACACCCATCATGCCGACGGCTTCGGCAAGCTTCGCGAAGTTTGGATTCTTGAGGTCCGTTTGATAGTCGGGGAATCCCGCGGTTTCCATCTCGAGCTTCACCATCCCTAGAGCGCCGTTGTCGAACACGAGTACCTTAATAGGGAGGTCGTACTGTGTGATTGTCAGCAAGTCACCCATCAGCATCGCGAAACCGCCGTCTCCGGACAAGGAGATCACCTGTCGTCCGGGATAGGCGCATTGCGCGCCAATGGACATGGGGAGCGCGTTGGCCATGGACCCGTGGTTGAAGGAACCGATGATGCGCCGGCCTTTAGCGGGCTTAACGTGCCGGGCGGACCAGACGTTGCACATGCCAGTGTCCACCGTAAAGATGGCGTCGGGAGCGGCAACTTCACTGAGCGTGGCGGCGACATGCTCGGGATGCATGGGCGTGCGTGTGCCAACGTGGTCAACATACACATTCATTTTTCGCAGCTTCTCTTTGTGTTTGCTGACCGTGGTATCGAGGAACGCCCGGTCCGGCCTCGCATCCAACATCGGCAGAAGGGCTTGCAGCGTCTCGCGCACATCGCCCCAAATGCCAAGATCAATTTTGCTGCGCCGTCCCAAACTCTCAGCCCGGATGTCAACTTGCGCGATCTTGCACTTTGTGGGCAGGAATTTGTCGTACGGAAAATCAGTGCCCAACAGCACCAGAAGGTCACATTCGTGGATCGCCTCGTAACACATCCCGAAACCAATCATGCCGGTCATTCCCATCTCATACGGATTGTCATATGCGACGTATGGCTTTCCTCGGTAGGTATATCCCACCGGAGCTTTCGCTTTCTCCGCAAGAGCGACCACCTCATCATGGGCGTTCTCACATCCGATGCCGCAGAAGAGGGCAACTTTCCTGCTGGAATTGATCAGGTCCGCCAGCTTTGCCAGGTCCTTTTCGCCAGGACGGATGCTCGGCCGTTGCTTTACCAGGGAACGCGAGCCGGCTTGCGCCGGTACTTCCAATGCAACCACGTCGCCGGGCAGTACGACCACGCCTACTCCACCTTTTCCAATGGCACTCTGCATGGCAATGTGCAGAACGCGCTCAAACTGAGCCGGATTCGTGATCATCTCGCAATAGTGGCTGCATTCCTGAAACAGATTTTGTGGATGCGTTTCCTGAAAATATCCAGTGCCGATCTCACTGCTGGGAATATGCGATGCGATTGCCAGCACCGGAGCATTGCTGCGATGAGCGTCGAACAGGCCGTTGATCAGGTGGAGGTTGCCGGGGCCGCAGCTCCCCGCGCAGCAGGCGAGTTTGCCGGTGAGCTGTGCCTCCGCGCCGGCCGCAAACGCAGCGACTTCTTCGTGGCGCACATGGATCCATTTAACCTTGTTGTTCAGCCGGAGTGCATCGGTCACAGGGTTCAAGCTGTCGCCGACGACGCCGTAAATCCTCTCGATACCGGCTTCAGCGAGTCTCGCTACCAACTGATCCGCCAATCGATTTGCCATTGCCTAAATCCTCCTTTGAGATTTCATTATTTCTGCGCTGCCGCAGGTTGGGGCTGTGCCGCGCGTCCGGTTTCACGAAGAAAAAAGCTCACCACAATTGCAATCGCACAGCAGGCAATCCAGAATATTGCACCTCGCTGAAAGTGCACTGCCAAGTTTGGCGTGTTCCCGGTGCCCCTGCCGATACGATGTGCGTAAACCGGGCCCAACAACGCCGTAATCGCGAAAACGAGGAAATTGATCCCGCCGGTCGCGCTGCCCTTCACATTGTCCGGATTAACTTCCTTGATGATGCTGTAGGGAATCATCGCGGCGCCGGATGCCACCCCGAAGATGAACATTCCCACCTTCGCTGAAATGGGCAATGGGTGGAAAGCGATTTGCGCGCCCGCCAGCATCATCACTGCCGCGCTCCCCACGATTACGGGCTTGCGCCGTCCGATACGGTCGGAGAGCCACCCGAGCAGCGGACATCCGAATACCCAGCCGAGAGGAACCATGGAAGCGATCACCACTGCGTTGTGGTAGGAGAATTGAAGATCCCTTTGAAATGCCGCGACTCCCCAGATCATGTCTCCGATCGTGGTGGGCGCGAATAGCAAACCGGCAACAATTCCGCAGAGATACGACTGAGGATTTGAAAATACAACTTCGTACGGCTTCAGCAGCGAGCCGAAGCCGCCTTCTTGGGCGTGCGCTGCGAGCTGTTCTTTGGGGGTGGAGACGTAGAGCAGAACTGCAACGACCAGGATGATTATTCCTATTCCGATCCAAAAAACATGAACACCGAGACCGTGCTCAATCATCGGCCCGACGACATTCTGTCCAGCCGAGCCGCCGAGCATCCCGACGCATTGCGTGGCGCCGATAGCAGTAGCCAGGTAGCGCGGAGGGAATCCGCGTGCCGCCAAATAGACGGCGCCGGTGAATGCAAATGCGGAGCCCGCACCCTGGCAGAGGCGTCCAATATCGCCCGCCAGTACTGCCGGCACGCTGAACAGCAGGCAGCCCAAGCCCAGAATCGCCATTCCGACGGGCACGGAACGCTTGGCTCCCAGATGATCCAAAGCAGCCCCGGCGACCAGACTCATCGAGGAATAGGTGTAGTAATACACTCCCAGAATCGTTGCGATGCCGAGTGCCGAGGTACTGAAGTGGTCTTCCAATCCCGAAATCATTACGGAGGGCGAGGACCTCACCGCGTATTCGAGGAAATAGAAGACGACGGTGAAGAACCACGCGATGACGAATGCTCGTGTTTGCGCCTGAGTCTGGACCTGCGGCTGGCTTGTAGCAGCTTGAGATGCGCTCATGGCTTAATAAAACCTCCGTTCAGAGGCAGATAGAGACGAATCGCCCGGTCTTGATAATTCCTTGCTCGCGATCGTGAACTAGACGCACTCATTTGGATTCGGTGTTCGGAATGCGGAGTATAAAGCCCGACGTCGAAGGTAAGACGTAGCGAACGCCTGCGTACACCATGCTGAGGTGTGCGTCTCTAGGGGCTCCCGGATCCACAAACCATGGGGCGCGCGTGAGGTAAGAATATTGCGTGTAATACTGAAGCGCCCCGTGCGCATCGCTTTTCCAGAAGGTCTGCAGCCAATCGAATGTAATTTGCTGAAGGGCTCGGTTGTTGGTGTTTGGTGAGCCTGGGCCGCCGTAGCCTATGATCGTCCCAGGCGCCGTGGCGTTCGTGGTGTCGGGGAAGAAGTTCCGTCCGAAATAGTCCGCTCCGTAATAAACGGCGAAAGCGGACTGTTGATTCGCTATCCACTCGAAGCCGACGGACCCTGCTCCAGCGTGCACCAGCGAAGGAACGATGTCAGTTCCGGCGGGATTCGGACGAATGACCAATTGCGGTCCGTCGCCCACCAGGTAGCGTCCGCCGCCGTCGCTCCAAAACGCATTGCCCAGAAAGAGGAAGTTGTGGAATAGCTCAAAGTTCCCGGCTATTGAACCGCCGCCGCCCACGGCTGAATGCTTTGCGAAAGTCGTGTCGCCGACCGGTTTCACCGCGGATCTAACTCCTGTAACCAGGCCGACGCCTTCCAGATGGAAATGCCGGCCTGCAATTTTTGTGTCGTACGTAATTTTGGGAAGGATGTCTGGGAACAGATTGGGCGTGCCTATTTGGGATCCGTTGTCAAACTGCGTGCCGACCGTCGTGGCAAAGGCGGATGGAAGGGCGACGAAAGTACCTATGTATTGGTTGGGGTCCTCAACTCCCAGCCCTAATGCCAAGTGGTCGTTGACGTGATAGGCAACGCGGAACTCGGCGGCACGGGTGTAGGGCAAGCCGACGCCAATGTTCTGATCCTCGTTATAAGTGATCGCCAATTCGGCGGGATTCGGACCGATTCCGACGCGGTTGGGGGTCAGCCAACTCCAGGTTTGTCCGCCAAGAATTTCCCACTTACTGCGCTGGACACGCATAAAGCAAAGGCGCATCCGAAGAGTGTGGCCGTTCACGGTCTGATAAACATTGGTCGCATCATTGCCGCTGAAGTCCGCTTCGCAGTAGCCGGCCACATCCGTGTCGCCAATTTTGTCTGTGACCCTTATGTTGAAGCGGGAAAACTGTCCGGTGAGACGATACTCGCTAAGGGCGCCCTGGGGCGTGTTGCTGAACGGTATAGCGGCGTAGTTCGTAGCGATGTTGTTCTGGGTGTTGGTAGTGCGGTATATATTTTCTATGTCTACGAAGCCACCAAGTCGAATATCCGCTGAGCCAAGTCTGAAGGTCGGGGTCCCTTCGTTTTCTTGTTGTATTCCCCCGGGCGCCTGCTGCTGGACGGCATTCGCGCCGCTATAAATGCTCGTGGGCTGGGGACTGGGTGTGGTCAGGGCCGCGTTGATCATTTGCGGCGCCCCACCTTGGGTGCTGGCTGAAGCGGACTGATTGGCGCCCAATTGCTGCCTCAGCGCTTCAATCTCTTCTTGTTGCGAAGCCATTTGCTTTTGCGTTTGTGATAGAGCTTCGCGGACGGCCTTCAGCTCTGCGGCCACATCCGGGTTGTTCTGCGAGGAATCCGCCTTCGGAGCGGTCGCCTGCGCCCAGATGAGACCTGGAGTTACGAGCAACAGGAGTAGAGAACGTAGAAGTTTCATATCGAAGACTCCTTGGCTCCAGACAGCAACTTCCGGCGACCGCCGCCGTGCGTTGGAGGCTTTTTATGAACTATGGTCTACCTCTATCCCCCTGGGGACTCTCAGCAAACACCGACGGCCGACGCCACTTGGTTTCCGAGCCGCCGAACGCCTGTAACTCGCGTCGAGCACAAAGTGCATTTCATGACCCAAAGATCCAACGCACGAGCCCGCTGAAATGAAATGCCTTATCTCTCATACGCAGATTACGGCTGAGGGTTTGGTGTTGAAGTGTTGACACTTGCGCGGGATTTGACACCTGCGCGTGGATCCAGAATCCGAATTCTGAAGGGCCGCCTATGCCAACAGCAGGCTTGGCGCAAGCGATGGTAGGCGCAGAGCATTTGACAGTTTGATCGCCGGCTCCTCACCTCTATCAGGCGTTGGTTACGAAAGTCACGTCGGACGCAGTATCAAAAGCCCTGACGCCTTCTGGAGTTTCCACTGAAAATCGGGGAACCCCGCTTCGGCGATCTTCCCGCGCCATGTCCCGCGCTACGTCCGAGTGCATCAAGCGCCTTCGCGTAACCGTGCCGCTTTCAGCCTTGCTCAATCTGGCTATTCCGCGGTCCCGCGCTTTTTATTCCAGCGTGATCATTCAACGAGTCTTTTATGCAACTGGTTGGATTTCGAAAGTCCTGCCGAAAAAACATCGTGGGCTGCTCCGCGCAGCCAGCGCGATTCCCCTTAACCATCTCGCTGCTGATTTTCAGTCGTAATTAGCACGCGCGCGTGAGACATGTTCGAGATATCTCGGCGACAAAAGCTTTACATGCATTTCTGTTACGCGTTGGCGCATCACCGCGTCCAATTCTCGTGAACGTTTTGAAGATGATTTCGACAAGGATCACTTTGGCGGAATAAAAACTTCGAAGCGGCGGTTACTACAGACGTACAGAAGTGAATTGCGAGCAGCAGTTGGCCGCAATACTAAAAAAGGAGCAGTTATGAAGAAAGCCACTATCGCAGCGAGTTTTGCCAGCATCTTGTTTTTACTTGCAGTCCTCATCGTTGCGCCTGCCGCACACGCAGACCAGGCGAATCAGGAAACCAAGGTCACTTTCAGCCAGCCGGTTCAGATTCCCGGACGCGTGCTGCCTGCGGGAACGTACGTGTTCGTGCTGCCAGACGAGATTAACGATCATTTTCAAGTCCGTATCTTCAACGCCGATCGCACTATGCTGATTGCGACGCTCCTCACAGTTGATACAGAGCGTTCGAGGCCTGCCGAAAACACCGTGTTTGGTTTCGCGGAGCGTGGGTCCGCACAGCCGGAGGCAATTGTGACCTGGTTCTACCCGGGTGAAACGAGTGGCCACGAATTCCTCTACCCGAAGCAGGTGGAAAAGGAACTTGCAAGCGCCAAGCAGGTCACCGTCTTCGCGGGGAAATAACGTCGTGACGGGGTGTGGCATCAACCGGTCGGCGGTGAGATCCACGCGCCGCCGGCCGAGTTGGCGCCAACGATTTTGGAATACGGGGATAGTTTCTAAACGGCTCGCGCACTCGACGAGCAGGATGCGGCGACGAGCAAGCAAAGACTTGAAGGAAACTACAGTGAGCGCACCAGGGAAAGCCGAAATACGAGAAATGACTGACGAGAATGTTGTGCGCATGGCTCAGCAAGGCGATGTCGCCGCGTTCGAACGAATCTACCAATTGCACAGCCGCAAGGTTTATGCGCTTTGCCTGCGCATGGTGAGCGACCGAAGCGAGGCGGAAGATCTGACGCAGGATGTTTTTCTGCAGTTGTTCCGGAAGATCAACACATTTCGCGGCGAATCGTGCTTTTCCACCTGGTTGCATCGGATGTCCGTGAATATCGTGCTGCTGCGATTCCGCAAGAAAACGCTGGTGGATAAATCGTTGGAGACGATTACGAATCCCGAGGAGGGGTCGAGCGCTGAAGCCAGGGAATTTGGCGGCCCGGATCTGCGGCTCAAGGGCGCTGTCGACCGCGTCACGCTGGAAACGGCGATCAATGAATTGCCGCCCGGATACAAAGCGATGTTTATTCTGCACGACGTGCAAGGATACAAGCACGAGGAGATTGCCGAGATTTTTGGGTGCTCTGCGGGAAATTCAAAATCGCAAGTGCACAAGGCCCGCACGCGGCTGCGCGAGCTGCTGCAACGGAGAGTTGGAAATGGCGCGTTTCATCACGAAAGATCCGACGGCCGATCAGATACCATGGGCCGGATGAAATACATTTTCAATTGTGTCACCGCTTGAACGATTGGCACTCCGCACAGCAGGGAGTTCCTGCGAGATTCAATTTTTGGGGGAGGGTAGATAACAGGAAATCGGTTTTCAGCAAAACAATTCGCCGAACTTCTCATTCTCTCGTCGCGAATCACTCCGACCTCAAGAGCAGGATCGATCGCGCGGTCCGGCCAGAGACCTCCGTCTAGCACGTGAGGTGTCAGAAACAAAAACCATAGTTTTGCAGTCGGCACGGGTGTGCTCGTGCGCAAGCCTAAAAATGGACGGCCTGAGCTTGCGACGAAGGGTGTGGGAAGAAACAAAATTTACGGGGGAGGATGAAAAACAATGAATCTCAAAAGATGGGCGTTAGTGAGTCTTGCGTTGCTATTGGCGGCCGTGTTTTGCGCGCCGCAAGTGCCAGCGCAAACTCAGACCACGGGTGAAATCACCGGAGTCGTGACCGATCCGTCAGGCGCGTTGGTTTCAGCCGCAAAGGTCACGCTGACGGACAACGCGAAAGGATCCACGCAGACCACTGTGACCAACAAGGATGGCGTCTATCATTTCCAACTCTTGAATCCGAGCAACTATACCGTCTCTGTGACGTCCTCCGGTTTCCAGGAAACAAAAAAGATGTTGACCGTCGCGCTCGGACAGGTCACCAGCGGCGATATACAGCTCATGATCGGCCCTGCCTCGCAGATCGTAAACGTCATCGGCGAAGCGGCGCCGCTGCTGCAAACAGAAAATGGAAACGTTGCGACTACTTTTAATCAGCAGCAGCTCAACGAAACGCCGAATCCCGGCAACGACCTCACCGCTATCGTGCAGACAGCTCCCGGCGTAGTGATGAACACCGCGGGCGGATTGGGCAACTTCTCCGACCATGGCGTGGGCGCTGCGTCGAACCTGTTCACTCTCGACGGCATGGATGATAACGATCCCTTCCTCAATTTAAATAACTCCGGGGCCACGAACCTGCTTCTCGGCGCAAACGACGTGCAAGAGAGCACCATTGTCAGCAGCGGCTACTCGGGAGAATACGGCAGCCTGGCAGGAGCCACGGTCAGTTACGTCACAAAGTCCGGCAGCAATGACTTCCACGGCAATGCGGTCTACTACTGGAATGGCAGCGCCTTCAACGCGAACGATTGGTTCCTGAATCATGCCGGCGATCCGAAGAACTTCAGCAACGCCAACCAGTGGGCTGCTTCCATTGGCGGGCCGATCAAGAAGGATAAGTTGTTCTTCTTTTTCAACACCGAAGGGCTGCGGGTGGTCATTCCCGTTAGCACGGCAGTCGCATTTCCCAGCCAGGCGTTTCAGACCGCAACCATCGCTAATTTAGAGAACAACCAAGGTTTCCCCGCTAATTCCGCAACCGTTGGTTTCTACCAGAACCTGTTCAGTCTCTACAATAACGCGAAGGGCGCGGCCAATGCCGTTCCTGGCGCCGGACCGTTGTCCACCGACCCACTGGGATGCAACGGCTTCACGGGCCTGGGACCTGGCGTCGCTTGCTCGTCATTCTTTCAGGCGGCCGACAACAACCTCACAACCGAAGCGCAATATTCCGGCCGCGTGGATTTCAATGCTACGGCAAATGATCGCGTGTTTCTGCGCGTTCTTTACGATAAAGGCAATCAAGCGTCTGACACGGACCCGATCAGCCCGCTTTTCAACATCACCAGCAGCCAGCCGCAATGGCAGGGGCAATTGAATGAAACGCATTCGTTCGGCTCAAGCATGGTGAACCAGTTCATTCTGTCCGGCCAGTGGTACAGCGCGGTCTTCAGCAACCCAGATCGCACGGCAACCCTTGCGGCCTTTCCCACCACCATACTTTTTGCGAACGCCAACATCCCGTGGTTCAACATCGGCGGAGCTGCCGCCGGTGGTGCCGGGGATGCGTTCTTCCCGCAGGGGCGAAACGTCACGCAGTATCAGATCGGCGATGACTTTTCGAAGACGTTGGGCAATCACACTCTCAAGCTGGGAACCAAGTTCCTGCGCTACGACGTCAGCGATCAGGACTTCGGCGAATTCACCAGCGGCCTGGTGACGCCCAATTCGGTTGCGGCTTTCTTCAATGGCGGCGTGGACCCGGCAACCGGCACCAGTTCGGTTCTCGAGCAAAGCTTCCCCACAGCATTGTCGCAGCCGATTGCTCTGTACACGCTGGCTTTCTACGGGGAAGACGACTGGAAAATAAAGCCGAACCTCACGCTCACCTTCGCTCTGCGGGCCGAGCACGAGTCCAATCCCGTGTGCCAGACCAATTGCTTTAACCGCCTGAACCAACCATTCCTTTTGGCCGACAATAACGTCAACACGCCGTACAGCACCGATGTGTTGCAGGGATTGCACCAAGAACTGCAAGGTTTGAGCTCGATTCTCTGGCAGCCTCGCTTCGGTTTCGCCTGGTCGCCGTTTGGCTTGCGCGGCACCGTGGTTCGCGGAGGAATCGGACTTTTCAACGACGCCTTTCCCGCGGTGTTCACCGACAACTTTGCTTCCAACGCGCCCGGAGTCAATACGTTTTTCGTCAGTGGAAGCAACATCGCTCCCGGCGAAACGCTGAGCGGCGGCAACCTATTCGCCCAGGCAGCCGCCGACAACGTGGGTTTGATCAACGGTTTCAAGAACAACCAGACGCTGGCGCAAATCCAGGCGAATGTGCCGAACTTCGCGCCGCCGAGTTTGTTTAGCGCGAACGCGACAACCAAGATTGCCCAATTCCAGAAATGGAGCTTGGAAGTCCAGCAGGGTATCGGCAAGAACAGTTCCTTCGATGTCGCCTATAACGGAAACCACAGCATTCACGACCTGGTAGACCGCAACGGCGTGAACGGATTTTGCAGTCCGGGCGCTGTGGGGACCGCTTGCGCCACAGTTCCAGCGTTTACCGGGCTTCCGGCTGCTCCGTTCGACCCGCGGTTCGGCACCGTTAGCCTGCTCGATACGGGCGGCATATCGAACTACGAAGGCGTGACGTTTTCCTTCAAGCACAACATCAATGGCGGCTGGGGCAAAGGCGTATTCCAGGCCAACTACACCTACAGCCACGCCTTCGACGATGTGTCCAACGCCGGAAATCCGAACGTTTTCTTCGCTTTGACTTCCGTTACCTCCGCCATAAACCCGTTCAACACTCAACAAAACTACGGACCCTCCGACTACGACGTCCGCCACTACTTCAGTTCGAGCTATGTGTGGGAATTGCCCCTTCGCCGCGCTTTGTTTGGTCATGGATGGGCGCCACTGGTAGACGGCTGGCAGGTGGCCGGCACAATTTTCGTGCGCAGCGGTCTTCCCTACTCGGTGGTGGATGGCGGGCTCGATGGTCTTCTCTCCGCGCAGGGGTACGGCGGTTCGGTGCTTCCGCAGTTTCTTGGCGGACCGATCTCTGGTTGCGGAGAAGGCGCAGCAACCGGTGTGATGCCTTGCCTGACCACCGCGCAGTTCGTTCCTTCAACGACGGAGGCGAACTTTATCGGCGGCCTGCGCAATATTTTCCGGGGACCGGGCTACTGGAATACCGATTTCACAGTCCAGAAGCAGACGAAAATCCCTCACTGGGAAAAGGGTCAATTCGGGCTGGCCTTTCAGTTCTTCAATTTGTTCAACCACCCGAATTTCTCTCAACCGAACAACGATTTGACGGGAGCGCTCGGATCCATCTCCTCGACCGTCAGCGAGCCGACCAGCATTCTTGGTGCGGGCCTCGGCGGAGATGCTTCCGTCCGCATCATTCAAATAAAAGCATCGGTAACGTTCTAGTCCCAGCAGCGGAACTGCGGCCCGTTTCCAGCGGCGGGCCGCAGCCTCCGCAAGTCACAGCCTTGCGGGCGCGTCGCTGCGCGATATGGGCAATGCGTGACTGCGATGAACACCAGTTTGAGAGGAGATGTTAATGCCAATTGCGCGACTCTTTGAGATTCACGAACAACCGTGGTTTCCGCAATTTCTGCGGGATGAATTTGTGGATTCGCTGCAGATGATTTTGGAAGTCACGAACACCTACCAGCCAATCGCGTCACTGCTAAGGAAACGGCTGCAGGAGTGCGGTTCGGATCGCGTCGTGGATTTGTGCTCGGGAGCTGGTGGACCGTGGCCATCTCTGGTGCGCCATTTTGAGATGCATGGAGCGGTAGCGCCGCAGGTTCTGCTGACGGACAAGTATCCGACCACCACAAAACTTCAGGATGTGGAGTCTCCCAACACGAAGCAACTCCGTTTTCTGAGCGACTCGATCGATGCGACGCGGGTCCCAAGATACCTGCGCGGATTCAGGACGTTATTTAACGCCTTTCACCATCTGAGCCCGGCCGAGGCGCGCGGCCTCCTGCAGGATAGCGTCGACAAGCGGCAGGCCATCGGCGTGTTTGAAGCGTCGGCGCGTCACACCCTGACGCTGCTATCGCTATTGTTGATTCCCATCGCTACATGGCTGTTCGTTCCATTTCGGCGCCCCTTCCGTTGGTCGCGCCTCCTATGGACATATTTAATCCCGCTGCTTCCTTTCATTCTGTTGTTTGATGGTGTGGTTTCTTGCTTGCGGGCATACTCGGTCGGCGAACTGCAAAATATGACCAGCGAAATTGAGTCTAGCGGATATCGCTGGGAGATCGGAGAAAAAGCCGGAGGATTCTTGCCGGTCAGAATTACGTACTTAATTGGCCGCCCGCAGAATCTATCCGCCGACGCAGCCGATTGAACCCCGCGATGCGAACGAGCACACGAAAGAACGCTTGCTCCTCAGTGGACATTCTGCGGGCGAAAAACTATCAGGCGGAACGGGAGAGCCCGCCAAGCGAATGCAAGCTGACAGAATTGAACCGGAAGAATATGCCGCGACACGACGAACGGGGCAGCGATATGCCTCGGGATTTCAGTGAAGCCGAAATGAGTTGGATCGTGGAGGCCGGAGGCGGGAGATATGTTGGAGTAATGAACGAGATTCCCGGAAACGTGGAATGCATTGTGCTGTTCACTTCGCCACAAACAAGATCAACATTGGCCCTGCCGAGTTCGCGCTTGACGGTCGAAGCGGTACGCGAGCAACTAGCCAAATCCGATGCGGCCTTCAACGACGCAGCTTCGAAATGAGCACCGTATTCGGCGCCGCGTCATCCTCTGCGCTTCGATTCAAATCTATCTGGGTCCGGACTTTCCGCAGAGTTCGATGTTTGCTTCGCTCATTTCGACCCTCAGGCATCGTGGTGATGCTCGGAATCGACAGCAGTGCTTCGCGCTCACTCTCTCTTCAGGCCCCGCAAAGCTGAGAGCGCGTTCCCCATCGCCACTCTCTCCTCCCATGGGATATTGCGATCCAGCGCGACCGCACGCCCATTGATGACATCTTCGGCAGCCATCACGTAAGCCTTCAGTTTTTCTTGCTCAGATTCAAGGACGGTAGTTCGGCACAGCACCTGCCAACGTTTGTCGTCCATATTGGACTCCCAAGGCGTCGCCGATCGGTTCGAAGTCCACAGGAGTGAGCGACGCTGTCTAATGTCGCAAGGAGCCGTAGGTCATGGAAGGTGCGGCAGGATGCTAGTGAGACACCTCAACCGTACTCGTTTCGACGCGAGATAGCCACCAAATAGATGGTCCAGCAGAAACGAGCGTGCGATCGGAGCAGACCGACGTTGACCAAAACAACGTGCGCGCGAAGCACAAATATCTTCGTATCAATCCAATGCGCCGTAGCTCCGTGGGAAAGAGCGTCTGCCTTCTAGGGCCTATGCCGGCTCCAAACGCTCCATTCGCTTTTCAATGTTTCCAATAATGGGGGGAATCTGCCTTTCGCTCCCCAGGATCCGACGTTTTTCAAGCAGCAGGGGCGTCGATAATTTGAAAACCCAGCTCGGCCGCTTTCCATTTTAAATGGTTGACGCACGGCGTAGGCAAGCGGCTCCTAGGATCTACTGACTTCCGCCCCGACCGCCGCCTCCGCCGCGCACCCTGCCCACGTTACTGCACGAGTTCCGCGCGTGGACGGGCGGCGCAATTGCAAGAACAATTGCAATCTCGCCGCGGTACCACACCTACTCTTTATCCGCAGCGCAGCTTACATGGTCGTTCCAGTCCACGAAGGGGCCCTGGGGGTTGGTGCGCCACGCCCAAACGTGGAGTTCGAAGAACGCCGGTATGGTGAAGCGGTTCGGGGCGTCGACGTACAGGAACACTTGACCTTCGAGAACGGGGGGCGCGGAATGAGTCTTCAACCAAGTCGCTGCGTCCACAATGAACTCGACGCCGACCAGCTGCAGATCACCGTTCGACAACGGCTCATAGATCAAGGCCTGCGGTTGCGTAACCTCAACGGTTCCGTTCAGCAGACTGCCATTGACGTAGTGAATGCCCATGGCTCCATGGTCGGAGCCGCTCACGCAGCCGAATAGAGGGCTGTATCCAGCCGCGCTGGCTCGGTTGACATCCTGATACTTGTTCGTGGCGTTGCGTACAATTTCGACGAGCTTGCCCAGGTCTCCTTGTTCCTCTGACTGTTTCTGTTGAGCCAAGGCAAAAGGCGTGAGTACCAGAAGCGCAGCCAACAGCACTGGCATATGCAATACCTTTTTCATGTTTTTGGTCTCCTTGTATTTCTTTGCAAATTGCTCACAAACAGCTTGCCGGTGCAAGGCACTGTCGATTCGTGAGCTCCCGCGAAGCCACCGCACTCTCGCTGGTTTGTGTCTGGACTGCAATCCTCGCGGCCTCCATACATCCCCAAAGTTTTCTCCATTGCTAAGTGATAAGGACAAAGGTGTTCCTGCCTAAGCGACCGTGCCTTACGGCAACTCGAAGTGTGATAGACTCTGCTACTCTTGCGGGCGTTGACATGCCTAGCTCCGCACCACATCCGCGTGTATTGCGTTTCGACAATTTTGAACTTGATGTTCGCGCAGGTGAGCTGCGTAAACGGGGTGTAAGGCTCCGCCTGCAGGGTCAACCGTTGCAAGTCCTGGCTGCTTTGTTAAGTCGCGCCGGCGATGTGGTCACTCATGAGGAACTGCGAGCGCAGATTTGGACAGCCGACACGTTTGTCGATTTCGACCATAGTCTTCATAATGCGATTGCGCGCCTTCGCGAGGTGCTTGGCGACTCCGCCGAGACTCCCCGCTATATTGAAACACTCCCGCGCCGCGGATATAGGTTCATCGCGCCAGTGGAGAGGGAAGAAGCTCAGGCTCCGCCTTCCTCTGCGGAGTCAGTGCGGCCGCCCGAAGTGTCCGTTGCGCAAGGGCGTAGCACGCCTCGCACTTGGCTGATCAGCACCATTCTTGCCCTCCTGGTTATAGCCTTCGCCGCGCGGCTGGTCCGCACCGGTACCCATCCCACAATCGCTGCTCCCCGCCCAAATTCCATCGCCGTGCTGCCCCTCGACAATTTATCCGGCGACCCGTCAGAAGAATTCTTCGCGGACGGTATGACCGACCAGTTGATTACGGACCTTGCGAAGATCGAGTCGCTGCGGGTCATCTCGCGAACTTCCGTCATGCAATACAAGGGCACAAAGAAGCCCTTGCCTGAAATTGCGCGAGAATTGAATGTGGACGCGATCGTCGAAGGGTCGGTGATTCGTTCGGGTGAGCGAGTGCGAGTCACCGCCCAACTGCTGCAGGCTTCCACCGACCAGCACCTCTGGGCGGAGACCTATGACCGCGATCGCGGCGATGTGCTGAGGTTACAAGCTGAGGTGGCCGATGCCATCGCACAACAAGTCCGCGCACAATTGACTCCGCAGCAAAAGGCTCAGATTCGCCGCGCCGACATGGTGAACCCAGCGGCATACGATTCCTACCTCAAGGGGCGTCTCTACTTCACCACTGGATTCACCAACCCTGATTCACTGAAGAACGCGCAGCAGGACTTCGAAGAATCCATCCAAAAGGATCCACACTTCGGGCTTGCTTACGCGGGCCTCGCCGACACTTACCTCTATTTAGCCTTCACCGGAGCCCTCGGAAAGGACGCCGCCTACCGCTCTGCCAAACAGGCGCTCGCCAAAGCGCTACAACTCGACGACACCATCGGCGAAGCCCACGAGACCCTCGCCGTGTTGAGTTGGCGGTTTGACTGGGACTGGAACACCGCCGATCGCGAGTTCAACCGAGCCATTGCTCTGGCACCCAGCTACAGCTGCGCGCATGAGGATCGCGCGATCTTTCTCGCATCGGCCGGCCGGCGCGCCGAAGCTCTTGCGGAGGTCGCCAAAATTAACCAAATGGACTACGGCTTTAGCTCGGCGATGGCCGAATCGGCGACCTATTACCAGTTGCGGGATTACCCCGGCTTGGTTGAAGCAAGCAAAAGAGGTTTGCTTTTGGACCCGGAGGATGGGTTCCTACACTACCTTCTCGGCGTCGGTTACGAAGGTACCGGCAACCTCCCGCAAGCGATTTCGGAGTACCAGAGAGCCATGAAGATATGGGATGCTCCGAGCGCCGCCGTTGCGCTCGCACATGCCTATTTCGCTGCGGGCAGAAAGGCAGAAGCCAACAAGATTCTCCGCGACTTGCAGCGCAAGTCAAAAGGGACCTTAGTTCCGTCGTACGCGATGGCCACCATGTATGCTGGCCTCGGCGAAAACGACAAAGCATTCGAGTTCCTCGAGAAAGCCTGCTCGGAGAAGTCTTTAGACATTTCCTTCTTCCTGAAATCTGACTTGCTCCTTGATGATCTTCGTCCTGATCCGCGCTTCCAAACCATGCTTCGACGAATCGGTTTCAGCACCTAGCCAACCTGAACTAGTTCAACCAGATTTGCAGCTACGCGTAAGTCTGTCCTTGGTACCGCCCAGAATCCAGCATTCGTTCTGTTACCAACTTCTTACTCGCGCTTGGAGTCTTGTTTCGTCCCCTTACCGGAATAGCAGCGGAGTAAACTCCGCCAGATTCCGCCGCCATACGGACCAGGTGTGCATCCCCGGGGTCTCGATCTCGGTCACCTTCACACCCGTCGTCTTGAGCCATTCCCGGAGATTTCTGTTGACGGTGATCAGATGATCCTCAGTGCCGCATGCGATCCACAGCAGATGGAATTGCTGATTTGCCTTTGCGTCGATGGAAGGAAAATCTGCTTGCAAGTCGTCGGGAATGCCGCCTGAACTGAAAGCGCCGATCCAGGAAAACTTATCGAGGTTATTCAGCCCGGTGAGCAGAGACTCCGAGCCGCCCATAGAAAGCCCAGCAATTGCCCGCGCATTGCGATCTTTGGTGATTCTGTATTCGCGTTCGACTTGCGGCATGACTTCGGTGAGCAGCGCCTCGCTGAACTTCTTAAAGTTGGCATCACGCAACGCAGTGTGGTTCGAATTCCAGGTACTCCATCCCAGCTCCACGACCTCCATCGTCCCGTAGCCGAGCGGCATCACCACGATCATCGGCTTGGCTTTGCCCTGCGCGATCAAATCGTCGAGAATCACGTTCGCATGCCCGACCGCCGTCCAGGCTCTGGCGTCGTCACTGTAGCCGTGAAGGAGATAAAGGACGGGATACGATTGCTTCGCGGCGGGATCGTAATTCGGAGGAGTGTACACGTAGTAGTCGCGGTCGTCCTGGGCGACCGCTGACTTGTAAAAATGATGATGGATCACGCCGTGCGGCACGTTGTTCATTTCCCAAGGCAGCGAGGGTGCTCCAGGAACATGCACCCCATTCTCGGGCGAAAGCAGGTTGGGCACCACATCGTGGTTTGAGGGGTCGAGCAAGCGCACGCCGTCGGCAATGAAAACGTAGCTGTAGTAGTCGGGAGTCAAGGGAGGGGTCGTAACGCTCCAAATCCCTTGGTCGCCCTTCTGCATGGGCACAACGGTCGTGTCCCCCCAGTCACGCCCGAGCGTCACCTCTGCCGCATTCGGATCACGGAAACGGAACGTAACGCTGCTGTCGGCATGTACCTCAGGCGAGACAACGGGCGCTGGCGGTTGTGGAGGCGGGGTCTGCGGCGTTTTGTCCTGCGCAGGAACGAGCAGCACAGAAACGAAAATAAGCACAGCGGAGAAGGCAGTAACAGAAATTGTCCTTTTCACGAAGCGACCTCGCAAGGCGAGAAATGCCGGAGCGGAGAGTGTGCATCCGATGGCGCGATTTCACAACCCGCTGCGGCTTCGAGCGCAGAGCGTATTGTAGCTTTCAAAGAAGCGGGGCCACTAATTTTTGAACCGATCTGCGACGCGGCCGATTGACGCTTTGTAAGTCTGGCGAAGTTGCTCCGAGCCTGGTGACAATGATAAGTTGCCGCATCAGGGCTTGTGTTATGCAAGCGATCAGAACTGCGACCAAGATTAACTCCAAAGCAAAATCGTCGCCGAAGGCCGCTTTCGATCCCCCAATCTTCCCCGATTCGGCAGAACTGGCGCGGCGGGTCACAGAGTTTCGGAAGAAGGAAACGATGTTCTCGCAGGGCGATCCCGCAAAGACTGTGTTGTACATCCAAAAAGGCGGCGTGCGGCTCTCCGTCGTAAGTGAAGCTGGCAAGGAAGCAGTGGTGGCGATCTTGGGACCGGGCGATTTTTTCGGTGAAGGTTGCCTTGCAGTTCAGCCGATCCGCATCGGCACGGCGACTGCGATTACCCCGGCCACTGCGTTGGTCATCAAAAAGAAGGAAATGATTCGCGTCCTGCACAGCGAGCACGCATTTTCCGACCGTTTCGTTTCTTACATGCTTTCCAGGAACATCCGAGTCGAGGAGGATTTGGTCGATCAGCTCTTCAATTCCAGCGAGAAACGCCTGGCTCGCACGCTATTGCTGCTGGCCCGCTATGGCCAGCAGGATAAACCACAACGAACTCTTCCGAAGATTTCGCAGGAAATGCTGGCGGAGATGGTCGGCACCACGCGCTCACGCGTGAATTTTTTCATGAACAAGTTCAGAAAGCTCGGTTTCATCAAGTACAACGGCGGTCTTCAAGTTGATGCCTCACTTCTGAGTGTTGTCCTGCACGATTAAGCAGGAATTGTTTGCGCGACGGCTACTGCGTTCTGCGGAGAGAACTTCTACTCAGGAAAGGCGTGCCCGTCCATTTGTCGATTCTCGGGTCGACTCCTTTGATGCGCTCCTTGGCCCACTCGATGAGTGAAACGTTGTCCGCCATGTGGATCTTTTCCCGCATGTCGCGCATCATGCTGAGGAACGTATTTGAGTTCATACGGAGTTCGTGACACACCTGTCGGTCGGTGAGGCCACCCGCAAGAGCGCGCAGTACGATTGCTTCTTCGCCGGTCAAAATTGCATCCAGCCGGAAAGCAAAAGCGCGCTGCATGCTGATTACTTTGGGTTCATGCTTCATGGGGTCACCTAGTCCGGCTTGCCGCCTGCCACCGCTGTGTTGCGGAGTTTCGCGGTTTTCTTTTGCGCGATCGCATCCGGGCTGTGCGTTCTGGTTTTCATTGCATACAACGCCGCATCCGCCGCGCCCAGAAGGGAATCTACGTTTGCGCCATCGTCAGGATAAATAGCAACGCCGATGCTGACCGATAGCTTTGGCTCCCTACCGTCGTTTGCAAGATTGCCGCAAATGCGCTGGGCTACTACGTTCGCGGACGCGTGACCTGTTTCGGGCAGCACCAGCGCAAATTCATCGCCGCCGAAACGCGCCGGCGTATCGATCTTCCGGCTGCAGATGCACAGGACGTCGGCCAGGCGGCAAAGCGCTTGACTGCCAACCAAGTGGCCGAAGCAATCGTTGATCTGTTTCAACCCGTCCAAATCGAGGAATAGCAAAGCGAACTCACGGGCGGTGCGTTCGGAGCGCATGATTTCGCTGTCCACGGTTTCCACCAGATGGCGGTAGTTCGCGAGGCCGGTGAGGGCGTCCTTGGCCGCTTGTTGGCGCAAATGGTCCTCGAGCTTGCGCTGCTCCGTAACGTTTTCAACGATAATCTCGTAACTCTCCGTCTCGCCTGCATTCTTGACCTCGCGCCCGCTCAATCGAACTTTCAGGGTGGCCCCGTCCTTCCGCTTCCAATCCGTCTCCAGGGGAGCGGCGTCATGCTGCTCCGTGGACTGGCCCAGTAGCTGTGCTCGTCTGGAGGGATCGCCGAGGACCTCAGCTGCCAGGTTCACAGCCAGCAGCGCTTCGCGAGACGCATAACCGAGCATGGTTGTCAGCGCCGGATTGACGTCGAGGAACTTACCTCTGATGTTGCAGCGACAGATTCCATAGGCTAGGTTTTCCACCAGCGCTCGATAGCGCGCTTCCGAATGGCGGAGCCGTTTTTCGGTTCGATCGCGCTGTTCGCGCAGATGGTTCTCGTTGAGAGCCCGACGGATGGCTACGGGAAGGTGCCCGAGGTGATCCATGCCAACGCAATCGGCGGCGCCACTGCGGATGAGCTCCGCCGCGATCTCGGGTTGCGTAGTGTCTGTCAGAACAATGCAGGGAATCTGCCTTTCCCGGAGACGCAACATTTCCAGTTCGCGCCTCCCCTGCCAGTTCGGGGCCGGGTACTCGGCTAGCACCACGTCGAAAAATTTTGCCTTCAGGCGTGTGGCAAACTGATCCGGTGTTAGAACTACGTCTGCGCTGACTTTGAAATGGGCTCTCTTCAGCTCTTGCACGCACTGCTCAACGTCTGCTACATCCCTGTGAACAAACAGGATACGCAAAGGTAGCCTAGCCGATCCATTATTCAAAACCACGGGCAGCTCGGCTTGCTTGATGCGATCTCGTGAGCCTGAAGGCATAGAAAGTTCACCAGATTAGCGGAGTCGAGCCCCTTCGCAAACTAACCCACGGAAATGGTTCAACGGCAACCAACCGAGCCTTCGACGCCGACATCAGGCTCCGGGAGCCTGCCCCTTTCGCTTGCCGGCTCCCGGCCTGTTCGCCCTTCCCATAGCAAAGCTATTCCGACAGCGTCGTAGGCGTATGTTCAAAACGATACACTTTTCGTGAGCGTGTGAACTGATACGACACATCATTTGTCCGCTATTACGACCAGGTTATTCAACTAAACCGTACGAAGAGTTCCCTACAAGTTGTTCATCGGAACAGCCGTTCCTTGTCCAAAGTCGGAAAACGAGAGGTCGTTTCTTGAGCTAAGCACAAATCTAAAGTGTTCTTATAGGCAATCGGTGTGCTTTTTTGAACAGTCAGCCACCCGCACCGTATGACCCAATAGCGATCTCGAGAGTCGAAGAGGTTGCGATGGTTCCAAGTGTGCTGTGTCCCAAAATACTCCTGATTGAAAACGATCCGGTCGTTGCCGATAAGATTTGTGCGGCGCTCGCCGCGGCGGGTGGCGGTTCGTTCGACGTTGAATGGGTTCGCCAACTTTCTGAGGGCATTGAGCGCCTAAGCAAAAAAGGAGTTGCCGCTGTCTTACTTGAGCTGTCGCTACCCGACAGTCACGGTATCGAGACATTTGACAAGCTGTTCAGCGTCACGCCCGACATCCCGATTTTGATCCTCGGCAACGGTAACGAAGGCCTTGCGAAAGAGGCTGTAGGGCGCGGTGCCCAGGATTATCTCCTGGCGGGTCACTGCGATAGCTATTCGCTGCCGCGCGCGCTGCGTAACGCGATCGAACGCAAGGCCGTCGACGATGCCTTGTACCTCGAAAGAGAACGCGCCGTGGTCACTCTCAATTCGATTGGTGATGCCGTTCTCTGTACCGACATTTCCGGCCATATCACCTATCTCAATCTCGTTGCCGAGACCATGACGGGCTGGCAGCGCGAAGAAGCGATTGGCAAACCTCTCGCTGAAGTCTTCCGGATTATTGACGGCCCCACCCGCAAAACCGCTCGAGACCCCATGGAAATGGCCGTCGAGCAAAATAGGACGGTGGGACTGACTATGAATTGCATCCTCATCCGCCGCGACGGATTTGAATCCACGATTGAAGATTCGGCCGCGCCGATCCACGACCGGGCAGGAAACGTCATCGGAGCGGTGATCGTTTTCCATGATGTGAGCGCGGCGCGGGCTATGTCGCTCGAAATGAAACACTCCGCACAGCACGATCTTGTCACGAATCTGCCCAATCGCCTGTTGCTCAACGACCGGATCACTCAGGCGATTGCCATGGCTCGCCGTCAGAATAGACCGATTGCCTTGATCTTTCTGGATTTGGATCGTTTCAAATACATCAACGATTCGCTGGGACACATCACCGGCGACAAGCTTCTTCAATCCGTTTCAAGACGATTGCTGACTAGCGTTCGCGCCTCCGACACGGTCAGCCGCCAGGGCGGCGACGAATTCGTCATCCTGCTTTCGGAGATCACCTATCCGGAACACGCAACCACGAGTGCAAGAAAAATACTTCTTTCGCTCAACGCGCCGCACTCCATCGGGGGCCAAGACCTGAATATCGATGGCAGCATTGGTATTAGTGTCTACCCGGAAGACGGAGAGGACGCCGAAACGCTGATCAAGAATGCGGACATGGCGATGTACCACGCTAAGGAAAACGGAGGCAACAATATTCAGTTTTTCAAGGCGGAAATGAACCAGAAGGCTGTAGAGCGGCAGTCTCTCGAAGGCAGCCTGCGCCGGGCTCTCGAGCGAGAAGAGTTCTTGCTGCATTATCAGCCGAAGGTGAATCTGGAAACCGGTGAGATCACGGGAGTCGAGGCGTTGATACGCTGGCAGCATCCCGAACGAGGACTCGTGCCTCCCTGCCAGTTCGTGCCCATCGCCGAAGATTGTGGCCAAATTATCCAAATCGGCCGTTGGGTGCTACGCGAAGCGTGCAGACAGGCGCGCGACTGGCAAGATGCCGGCCTGCCATTCAAGCGAATTTCCATCAACGTTTCTGCCGCCGAATTCCGCGCCGCCGCTTTTCTCTCGGGAGTTATCAACACCCTTAAAGAAACCGGCTTGGATGCGCGTTATCTCGACCTCGAGCTCACCGAGCGCGTCCTTATGGAGAATGCCGAATCCACGGCCACCGTGCTGCAAGAGCTCAAGAGAATGGGGGTTCACTTTGCGGTGGATGACTTCGGCACCGGCTATTCCAGCCTCAGCTATCTTCAGCAGTTTCCCATTGATGTCTTGAAAATCGACCAGTCCTTCGTCCACCGAATCACTGGTGATCCCGATGACGCTCCTATCGTGCGCGCCATAATTGATATGGGCAAGAACCTCAAGCAGCGCGTCATTGCCGAAGGCATCGAAACAGAGGTACAGCTCGCATTCCTTCGGTCCCACCACTGTGCGGAAGGCCAAGGCTACCTCTTCAGCCGGCCCGTGGCCGCCGCACAACTCGCCCATTTACTGGAGACGGGCATAACAGAAACCGTCGTCCATTGAGGGTCGGACCTGGTTGCATCCTGGCGATTTGGGGTGAGCACTCGAAAATTCGCGGCGGGTCTTTGGGAAAAACGACTTGCCCGGTAAGGGAGTTGCTTGTTTGAGCGTGCCTGTTTGCATCGCACCACTGCTCTTGACTAAGCTCGGCAGATTGAGTGGAAAGGTCAGGATCAATCGCAATAATATCTTCCCAGGCGATCACATCAACTGCGGGTGACTGCCCAACATTTTCTATGGTGTCTTCAATTGTGGCTTTGGCGACCGGTCCTTGCCAAGCAGAAACTCCAAGCGTCAACGGCTGGACTATCTTGATCGCTACTTTTATCCATGGTCGCTGCTGTTCTTGAAACTGCCTTTCGATATCGCTGTTCGCTCTTTTGGCTTCCAGAGTTGCCCGTTAACCACTTCCAAGGTACAGAAAGTCGAAACGGACAAGAATATGGCTGCGCCAACCGCAACAAACTCCAACACGAGCCTTTTTTTTCCCGCTTGTTTGTTGGGCCTCTCTCTGTTTTCCGCTCCATAGTTATCGGTGACGTCGACTGGCAGGCCGACTACAGCCTCGAATTCAGTTGGGAATTTTTCCTCAGCCTTACGGCTCTCGGGCTCCTGATATTTACTTACGGTGTTTTCAAGTTTATTCAGAGCATTCTTGAGTTCGAAGAGGAGTCTAGCGAAAGTTGTCAATATTCCCATGTTCGGAAAAATTGTGGCGACCCCGGTCGGGCTTGAACCGACAACCCCCAGCTTAGAAGGCTGGTGCTCTAATCCAATTGAGCTACGGGGTCGTTCAGCCGGATTTTACCATGACGAGTCGGTCAAATCAGACACCCGGATTTTATCCTCCGACGAGATTGCGCCAGCAAGCGCCTTCGTCAGATCCGGTTCCTCTTTAGCATTTGGCGCACAATTTTATCGGAACTTGACGCCGCCTCGTCCAGCAGAAAAAATCGTCGCGGGCAAGTCAGCGTGACCCGGGCCGCGCGGAGTCTGCGGTGCAAGCGCCGCCCACGCAGCGGGTATGGTTTCCCGGCCCGACACCCTTGATAATAGGTGGCCGAGAAACAGCCCGAAAGTCGGGCCATTCCCATTTATGGTCATAACTGAGTTCAGTGGTTTCGCAGCCTTGAAGCCCTTGATATAACCATCCGGTTTGTTGTCGCTCGCTATCCAAAGTAGTTTAACGTCAGAATTGCAGCACTTTTCAATCAGCTCCGCTCCAATTCAAACTGTCTGCATGTTGCAGTGGCCGTCTGGAGGGTCGAGTTCTCGGATGGGACTCTATGGATGATCGACCGCGAGCAAGAACAGTTGCTGTGGAAAGAATCTCTCAAGCAAAAAAACACGAATTCGTGCAAGGACTCGTCTGCGGTTGACCTAAAGCATGCGTATCGAGGAGCGCTCGCAACTAGACTACTCCCAGCCTGACAGTTCGTTCAACGGGAGTGGCTCAAAAAACTCCGGTCCAACTTGCAATTTGCCTTTCAACGACCCTGGCTGGCGCTTACCCTTTACCTCTCCGACCGGCACGAGCCGCGCTACGGGTTTTGACCCACGCGCAATGATCACTTCCTCGCCCTCGGAAGCTTTCTCAATTAGCCGAGATAGGTTTGTCTTGGCTTGGTGAATGGTGACGACACTCATCGCAGCTCCTTAGCTAACCTACGTTAGCTGACTCGAGATTGTTGCGCAACCCCGGTTGGCTTCCTGTTGACAACTTCGAAGTGGCTAGGAGGTTCGATCCGGGGGAATCGTTCTGCGGTAAGGACGCGGCAAAACCGTCGAGGAAAGTTCTAAAATCGTCCCCTTGGGCGCGCCAGTTACCTGTGGGTCCGTAATGCTGATAGAGCGGTACTCGTTCTCTGGACGCCTCAGTGGACTCCCACAAACGGATTCTCGATGAGAATGCCAGCAATCATTTGTCCAGCGTTTAAATCTTCAGACAGAATCCGAGTCGCGCCGCTTTTTGAAGCAGCTGATACAATCAGGGCATCCCAGAAACCGATTCGCGATTCGTCCTCAATCCGAAATGCGGACGCAATTTCAGTAGGACTGGTTTCCGTACACCAGATTGCATAGCTGCTCACCACAAGGCGTGCCAGATCCTTTGACAAGGGAGGGGAGATCTTCCGTGTGACGTTGACATAGAATTCCTGGAGTACCTGCACGCTAAGAAGGCCAGTTCGCTCACTCCAAAGGTCACGAAGAACCGACTTCGCGATTTCGTGTTTCGCACCTGCGTCTGTGTTATGCGCATAGATCAAGACATTCGTATCGATGAACGTCTTAGCGTTCATGGAGATCATCTCGGCCAACTCGGATAATGCCACCCAGGTGAAAGCCCTGATCGAGCAAGGTCATTGCCTGCCGCTCGGCGCGTTCATAGGCTTCTTCCTCGCCTACAAGTTGCTCAATCTGACGAGCTAGGAGGCCGCTGATGGAAGTCGAACGCCGAGCGGCGCAGATCTTGGCCTTCTGAATTGTTTGTCGGTCAAGGCTGATCGTGACATTTTGCTTCTCGTTTCTCTTGGCACTCGCCATTTACTCCCTCCGTTACACGTACTATACGTGTAACACGTATTTTACGTGTAGTCAAGCCTTGAGTTAGGGCACGTGTCCAAATGTCCAAACCTACTCTCCTGAAGCTCCGATGGGGTTGTAGCTTCGATCCAGCAGCCAACTTGACCCCACGAAACACGCTGTGAAATCATGGAGGAAAGCCGGGGACATGGGTTACACAACGTACCTAGGTAACACTTTTGGGCCGAAGGGATTTTCCACCGGTGTCGGCACTCGCCCGATGCCGCCTTGGAACAACATGCCCGCAGTCAGGCGGACACGCAAGAATGCGGACCCGGTTGGAGACTGGCCCGCTCCATGGCGGCTTGTGTGTAGGAGTTCATGCTTGCCATGGTCTCCTATCACCGCCCGAAAAGCGGACATATCACTTGCTATCTCAACCGGACATATCATGTGCGACTGGACGATGGTGAGAAGCTCGCGGTGACTTGACGCATGTGATATCGTTTCCGGCGTAGGACGGTCAGGAGCGATGACATGCCTTGGCTGAAATTCGCGTTAGGCAGTTTGATTTTGGGCGCGGTGGTCTGCGCGTCTGCTTGGGCGCAGTCTTCGAATTCCGCCACAGAATCCGATCCCGATTCGCAGCCCGCGCGAGTTTTCAAGATTCAGGTCCGCTCGCTCTTCAATCAGGAAAATTTCAGCCAGCTCGATGAGATCGCGGAGGCAGCGCGGTCGCAAAAGCAGCGCTTCCTCGGCGGAGGATGGAAGCTGAGAGTTTTTTACAACGCTTTGCGCGAGCCGGGCTCGCTTACCGCCACAGACGACGTGTGGAACGCGCACGTTGCACGGCTCGAGCGATGGATCGCGGCGAGTCCTAATTCGAGCACGCCCCGAGTTGCGCTCGCGCGAGCCTATCTGGGCTTCGCCTGGAAGGCCCGGGGCAACGGGCCGGGCGAGACGGTGACCCTCGAAAGCTGGAAGGTTTTCTCGGAGCGAGTGCAGAAGGCTCGCGATACGCTGAATGACGCGAAGTCGATATCTGCTGCCAATCCCCAGTGGTATGTGGAAATGGAGACGATCGCGCTGGCGCAGGGATGGGATCGCGACACGACGGAGAAATTGGTTGGGGATGCGAGCGACGTCGAGCCCGGCTATTTCTACATTTACAGCCAGTACGCAAACTACTTGCTGCCGAAATGGTACGGCGAACCCGGAGACTCAGAGGACTTTCTAAAGTCTGCTGCAGACCGAATCGGGGGGGCCGAGGGCGACTTTATTTATTTCCAGATCGCGAGGAATTTGAACTGCTGCCGTCCGAAAGCGCAGATGCCGAATCTTTCCTGGGATCGCGTCAAGCAGGGCTTCGCGGCGCTCGAGAGGCTCCATGGTAGTACCAATGACCAGGTGAACGCGTTCGCGTTCATGGCTGTGCGGCAGGGAGACAGCGAGACCGCGCAGCAGCTCTTTGCGCGCATCGGCGACAACTGGGACGAAGATGTCTGGGGCAGCAAAGACAAATTCGAGCGCAGCAAGGCGACATTAAGTCTTGCTCAGAAAAATGATGTGACCGCAGCAGCGCGCTAAACGTTAACTAGTTTTTTGCGCGGCGGCCAAAAGCCATCGCAGTCCTTCGTCATTAGCCATCGACGCCGTCGTGCCAGATCACTCGTCTGATTGCCTTGTTGACGACGTAGCTATTTGCAGGGGCAGTATTTGGATTTTAATATCAAGAAAATATCCCGAACCGCCGGGACCAGGGGCTTTAGTTACCTGCCGCTAGCGGCCGCGATTGATTCGTCGGTTTTTGCTCGCTGGCATCGTTCAACAAATCAATAGACGCCTGATCGAGTTCGAGATTGGCAGCCTGGACCAAATCATCCAACTGTTTGAGATTCGTCGCACTTGCGATCGGCGCGGTGATGCTGGGCCGCGTGATCAACCAAGCCAGCGCAACTTGTGTCGGAGCGGAATTGTACTGTTTGGCCACCAGATCCAGCGCATCAAGAATGCGAAATCCGCGAGCGTCGAGGTACTTTTTAGCTGTCTGTCCCCGAGGACTCTTCGAGAGATCGGCTTCCGAGCGGTACTTGCCAGTGAGGAATCCGCTCGCCAGCGAATAGTAGCAAATTACACCGAGACCGTGTTTCCGGCATAGCGGCTCAAGATCGCTCTCATACGCAAAACGGTCGTAGAGATTGTATTCGGGTTGGAGGGTCTGGTAACTCGCCAGCTTTTCTTGTTTACTCACTTCGAGGGCTTCGGCCAAGCGCTGGCCGCTGTAATTTGATGCGCCAATAGCGCGCACTTTACCTTGGCGGAGCAACTCCGTGAAGGCTCCCAGCGTCTCTGCCAGCGGCGTGTTCGCATCGTCTCTGTGAGCTTGGTAAAGATCGATGTAGTCGGTTTGCAGGCGACGGAGGGAGTCCTCCACTGCCCGCTGGATGTAAGCTGCGGAAAGGCCTTGTTTTTGTTCTCCCATGACAGTTCCGACTTTCGTGGCAATGACCACATCACCCCGCTTACCACTCTTTTTCAGCCAGTTCCCGATGATCGTTTCCGATTCGCCGCCTTTGTGGCCTGGAACCCAGCGCGAGTAGGAGTCAGCCGTGTCGACCAAGTTAAATCCCTTGGCCACAAAAGCATCAAGCAGTTTGAACGACATTGGCTCATCCGAAGTCCAGCCAAAAACGTTGCCTCCCAAAGCCAACGGCGCGACTTTGAGTCCTGTACTTGCTAATTCGCGGCTCTGCATTTTGAGTCCTCCAATTCTCCGGCGCCGTGGTTTTGGATGATTGGGAGCGAGCCGAGGACGCATCGGCGGGAAACAAAGATCGCGCAATTGCGGCTCGTAAGGATTTTAGAGCATCAACTAGGACCACCCATCGATCAGAGGATGCAGTTAATACATGATTGTAAAGAAAGGAGTTGCAACGTTTCTCATGCGGAATTCGAATTCTCTCGCTCTGAACGCGCGGAAACGCAGAAGTCCCAGTTCCGCTGAAGTCGCCGGAGATGCCTAGGGCGATCAAGTCGGGAGGGAATTCGCGCATTCATGGGATCGGAGTTTTGAAAAGCAGCCTTTTCTATTTTCTTCGCATTCCTCCCGTCCCTTGAAATTATTATGGCCATCGCAGGTTGCCTCCCGGTTTCCGCAGGAGCCGCACGCTTGACTCCCCGATGAGCCGAGAGTAGCGTACAGGCAAATACGGGCCAACCACAAAAAACTTGAATCGGGGAGAAAGGATATGGAAAAACAATTCTCCGCCCTAGGTTATTGGCTAGGCTTGATCTGCACTGTCCTCGCGTTGATCTTACGGGTGGTCAATGCGGTTAACCTAATTCCGCCCCACCTGGGTGCTGCAGGAGGCAACGCCATTTCCTACTTGAGTTTCTTTCACGGCGCTGCGCTGTTTTTCTTGCTGGCGATTGCTAGTTGGTGCAGGATTCCAAAGTCTTAGACTGGCTCGCGCGCGAACTATAGCCGGCCGAGCTAAGACGGATCGCCGCTCTATGGAAAGTCACGAGAACCTGCAAAACAGTATGACCGTAACCCGGCGATGGTACCGCTGAAACGATCGTCGCACTCGACTGCTGAATCATAAAGAAGTGCTACGAGAAAGGGTCCTCAGATGGCTCACGGCGCTGGTACACCACCGCCGCCCGGACGCGAGCGCTGGTTGTGGATGATCTCGACGCTCGCAGGGGTTGTCAGCCTCGTGCTTAGCTACCGCGCTTTCTGGACATACCTGCCGTCGAGCGTGACTGGGTGGCGCAGGATTATCGAGGCGGTGTATTCAAGCGCACAACTCCTCCTGTTGCATGTGTCTGATGCGGATCTGGTAGCGATGTCGGCAGAAAATTCACCTCTCTTTCAGGCAGCGAGATTCCTGGCAGTTATCTTCATGGGTACTACCGGAGCCGCCCTGGTTTTTAAATTCTTTGGCAACGAATTGCGCCGGGATGGCGTGTCACGGATAGGAGGACATACGGTGATTTGCGGATTGACACCTTTCGGGCAGCAGCTGGCGCATGAATTTTCCCACCTGCGCGATAAGCTCGTAGTGGTTGCTGACGACAGCATGGACAGCGCTGCGGTGGCAAATGCTATGGAGACCGGTGCCGGAGTGCTCCAAGGCAACGCAGCCGATGCGCGGCTATTGCGCAAGGTCTACATCCATCGCGCAGCTAACGTCTTTGTGACGTCAGAAGATGATGGCGCCAATATAAGAGTGGCAAAATGCGCAATCGAAGTGGTGCGGGCGAACTCAACCCGTAGGTCTACCGGACCGCACATTCATGTCCACATTTCCGATCCAGAACTGCGTGCGACACTGCGTCTTCACCGCGCGTTCAGAGCAGATGGGATAGCGCGCGTCAGCATGTTCAACGTGTTTGACAACAGTGCACGATTGATGCTTCTCGATCACCCACTGGATTACACAAGAATTACGGAAAACGATGAACGAGTCGTACAAATCGTCATTATTGGCTTCGGCCTAATGGGCGAAGCGGTGCTGACTCGGGCGGCAATGTTGGCGCATTACGCCAATCTTAAACCTCTGCGAGCGCTCGTGATCGATCATGACGCTAGCAGAAAAGAACGCTTTTTTCGCTCGCGATATCGCCATTTCAGCCAAGTTTGCGACGCCACGTTCATACAGGCGGATGCGGAAGAACCATTGACTCGTGGATGGATCCAGGACTTTTGTGCGGACAGCCAAAAGACAATTTCTACGGTCGTCATCGCGCTCGACAATATTGCGCGCGGACTCTGCATCGGGTTGGCGCTCGCCGATCATCTGGGTCCCGAAATACCGATCCGGGTGCGCTCGAGCGACGACTCGGGTCTGGCCACTTCGTTGAGAGGAGCCGAATCGGACGGCAGTCTACCGAAGCAAATTACCGAATTCGGGTCCATGCAGGAAGCTTGTGCGAGAAAAAACTGGCTGGACGACGAACTTGATACGATGGCGAAGGGGCTACACAAGGATTACGTGCGCAGACGACGAGATCTTCACCAACAACTCGTCGATGATCGGAGTTTACGTCCTTGGGAACAGCTCGACGACGACTTAATCGACTCCAACCGCCAGCTAGCTGATCACGTACCGGTAAAGCTAAGGGCCATCGGCTGCTATCGCGTACGCTGCGGCAGCGAAGATCCGGGGATACCCGTGAAGTCGTTTACGCCAGATCAAGTGATGCTGCTGGCAAAAATGGAGCACCAGCGTTGGATGGCTGAGCGTTTTCTCGCGGGCTGGTCTCCAGGGCCCAGGGACGTAGATAAACGAAGTTCGCCCTATCTCGTCGAATGGGAGAACATCCCTCCTGAGATCCAAGAAAATGACCGCCGCGTCGCTGATATCCTGCCGGGAGTGCTCGCCTCCGTAGGTTGGGAAATTCGTCGCTGAGGCTAACGGTAACGACATATACATAACATGCCAGAAGAACATGCGGCGGAAATCGAGCACTGATTGCCCGACTTCGTAAATTCCCGCCGTGACAAAGCCAACGTGGGAATTATTCACAGGACGCTTTTGCTCCGGAATGCCCAGGCCACGAATATGGACTTCTGGGAAAGGCGACAAGGTTTCCCGGTCTCTGTGGAAAGGAAGTCCGCATCATCGGGAAAAACAGGGAAGCGCTCGAAGGAGCGAGTCAATCCGAATTGCTGCAGTGAGAGAATGCGATCAAGTCCTCTGCAAGTTTCAGCGGAGTCAAAAAAAACCTGCCCGTTTCGCCCCTCAATAATCCAGTAAGCGATCATTTGTCACAAACGCGGCATCAGAAATCTGTAGTTTTCTAAGCCGCTGCTTGCTCGCGTTCGCCAAGGTGTAAAACCAGTACGGTCTTGTCCGTGGCCGAGCGAACCGCATGCTGGTCGGCATTTTAGCGTGTTCGAACACCTATGGCGCTGTGTCTTGATTAGGGGGATTAGCGGAGTGGTCCATTTACTTTTACGAGTTTCTTCGTTAGCGTGTTGTCCCCGGCCATTCCTATGCGGAAATGCACCCTTGATAGGGCTCGAGACCCGTCTCGCGCGGACTGCTCGAACTCCTACTTGATCTCGAGGTGACGGATGAGACGGAAGGTTACTGTCAAGGCGGCGATGTCGCTTCTGCTCTGCGGGTCGCTCTTGACTTGCCATACAGCACAATCCAAAGTCTCGCAAGACTCGTTAACGCAGAAGCAGACCAAGACCTTCAGTGGGAAGATCGTCTCCCAAAACGGCGTGCGCTATGTGCTGCGGGACGACGACAATAGTGCCTGGTACCATTTAGACGACCAAGAGAAAGCCGGAAAGCTCGTTGGGAAAGATGTTTTGGTAACCGGAACGTTCGACGGGCTCACTGGTACCATTCGCGTCCAGAGCATCGTAGAATCGGCACCTCATCCGAAGCCGGCCGCGAACACGGAGGAGATGAAACAAGACAGCGAACCGGCCAAACCCGCAGCGACTCCCCCAGCAACCGCCGACGCTGTTGCTCCCGGTGCTCAGCAATCAGCACCCGCCGAGGAGCCAGTTAACGAGGCGCCTGCGCCGCCTTCAGATCCTCGAATTTCGGCAGGGACCGAGGTTTCGCATCAGCCCCACAGTGAGCTGTCGGGCGCCCCCGCGCGGGAAGTACTCCCGGCTTCCTTTCTAACTTTGCCGGAAGAGGCGGTGAGCAGTTCTTCCTCGATTGCGATCAGCTCTCGCCGTTCGGTTCCGATGCCTTCCGGCTTGAAGCCGGAAACACAATCTTCAAAGGATGTATTAGCTGGTCGACTGCTCAAACGCGTAGATCCTTCTTACCCCCAGGAAGCCATGCAGCAACGGATTGAAGGAACGGTCCGGCTGCATGTGGTGATCGGCGATGACGGGAAAGTCCTCACGCTCGAACCAGTGAGTGGGCCGCCTTTGCTCGTCGACGCTGCAGTAGTTGCCATTCATCAGTGGCGCTATGGTCCGACTCTTTTCGATGGCCATCGCGTTCAAGTCCAAGAGGACGTCAGGCTGGTATTCCGGCTCCCAGACTAGCTGCGGGATGTGCGATCAGCGATGGTTCTCACGCCTGAGGTAATCTTCCTAGAGCAAGCATCGAACAGAGAGTCGGCATGATTCAAGCTTCTGTTCCGATTCGTAAATCAGATCGTCATACGGCGGGCGCGCGCATTCAACCAATGTCGCGGTCTGGCGAACTGGCGCTGCCGCACACTACATGGCGCGTATCTTCATGTAGCGTATGATGTCGGGCAGCATTTTTATGAAGCCAAATAGGATGATAAGCGCCATCACGCAGAGAATCACTATTGTCGCCACGGTGCACCTCGCGATTCCTTACCTGCCAGTCTAGAGCAAAACACGACCCGGTGAATATGCCCATACCGATGAACCCTGATCTCGCACGCAATAAGTACCGTACTCCAATTGGCCTGGGCCGAATATACGCCGTCGCGGCCTACAAGAAAACCAGACACGCTCCTCTTGATTCGGTACAATCTCGCCGAAGCGCTTCCGCAGGAAGCCCTTCGCAGCGGATCGTATCACACGGCAGGGCAAGTCCGAATAGCAGAGAGGGAATCGCATGCCGAGTTCGCCCGAATACGCCCACGCGGCTGATTCAGACGCAGTTCCCATAAACGAAATTCACATTCTCTGGATCACGGCCGGCCTCAGTTGCGACGGTGACACCATCGCGATGACCGCGGCCACGCAGCCCAGCATCGAAGACATTCTGCTCGGCGGCATACCCTGGATCCCGAAGGTGCACCTGCACAATCCATTTCTTACCTATGACAACGGCGAGGAATTCATGCTCCATTTTCATCAGGCCGCGGAGGGCAAGCTCGCGCCGTTCATCCTGGTGATGGAAGGTTCGATCCCCAACGAAAAGAACAAGAACGAAGGATATTGGGCGACGTTCGGCACGGATCAAACTACAGGACAACCGATCCTGACCTGTGACTGGATTGACCGCCTCGCGCCGAAAGCCTGGGTTGTTGTCGCCGCCGGCACATGCGCGGCGTACGGCGGCATTCACGCGATGGAAGGAAATCCTACCGGCTGCATGGGACTGGCGGATTACCTCGGCTGGAATTGGAAATCCACGGCAGGTATTCCTATCGTTTGCGTTCCAGGATGCCCCGTGCAGCCGGACAATTTTATGGAAGTTCTTCTGTACTTGCTGCACATGGCCGCCGGACGCGCTCCCATGATTCCGCTCGACGATGCGCTGCGTCCCACTTGGCTGTTTGGCGCAACCGTACACGAAGGATGCGATCGCGGCGGATATTATGAGCAGGCGCAGTTCGCCGAAGAGTATGGTTCGCCCACCTGCATCGTGAAACTCGGTTGCTGGGGACCCGTCGTGCAATGTAACGTCGGCAAGCGCGGCTGGATGGGTGGAGTCGGCGGGTGTCCAAACGTCGGCGGGATTTGTATCGGATGCACCATGCCGGGCTTTCCGGACAAGTTCATGCCGTTCATGAACCAGCCGCCCGGTTCACTGCTTTCTTCCGCTGCGGTGATGACTTACGGGCGGGCGATTCATGCCTTACGTCGCTTCACGCAAGCATCCCTGAACAAGGAGCCGCCCTGGCGCAGCCGCGCGCAAGAGTGAAATCGCAGGGCAGGGCAACGCGGGTCGAGAAAAGCGGAATCTATATTCTTATATTTGCGTAGCACAAGGGGCGCACGATGGCGCTGGATTACCTAACGCAGGGTAAAGATTCACGGAGCGATGCAAAATCGCTCGGCGCGGACAGACTTCTCGGAAATTTGTCGGAGGCAGAGAAAGCCCTGCAGGAACTAGCCAACGTTTTTTTGCAGCAACAGTCTTTGATTTCCAGCGCAAGCCCCGACCTTGCGGCATCGGCCGAATTGAAACTCAATCCCGAAGCGCCTTTGTTGAACATGGAAGCGAAGTACCGCGCTCTCGTCGAGCAAATCCCCGCCGTCGTGTTCATGGCCTACCTCGACAAGGGAATCGGCGAAGCCTACGTAAGCCCGCAGATTGAAACGGCGCTGGGTTTTTCACAGGCTGAATGGCTGGAAGATCCGGTGCGCTGGTACCAGCAAATTCATCCCGACGACAAGATGCGCTGGAGCGAGGAAGCCGCGGAGATGTTTCTATCCGGCAAGCCGTTGCGCTCCTCCTACCGCGTGATGGCGCGCGATGGCCGCGTGCTCTGGTTTCAGTGCGAAGCGAAAATGATCCGGCGCGAAGATGGCCGCCCCTGGTTCATCCACGGCGTGGGATTCGACATCACCGAACGCAAAGGTCTGGAAGAAGCGATCCTCGAGATCAGCGCGCGGGAACAGCGCCGCATCGCGCAGGATCTGCACGACGGCCTCGGCCAGCATCTGACCGGTATCGCTTTCATGAGCAAGGTTCTGGAACAAAAACTTTCGGATAAGACGTTGCCCGAAGCCGTGGAAGCGGCCCAGATCGTGAAAATGGTGAACCAGGCGATTGACAATACCCGGCAACTGGCGCGCGGCCTTCATCCGGTGGCGGCGGAGCCGCTGGGATTGATGTCCGCGCTTCGAAAATGGGCCAGCGAGGTGGAAGCGCTTTTTCACATCGGCTGTAGTTTTCGTTGTGCGAAGCAAATTGCCATTCACGACGCGAACGTGGCGACGCATCTTTACCGCATTGCGCAAGAAGCGGTGAACAACGCCATCCGTCACGGAAAATCCCAAAATATCGTCATTCGCCTATCGGGCAAGAACGGCACCGCCGTCCTCTCCATTCAGGACGATGGCGAGGGATTCCCCAAGAAGCCGGTCAATCCGCCGGGCGTGGGCCTCAACATCATGAATTATCGGGCAGATATGGTGGGCGGCTCGCTGAAGGTTCAACCGAATCCAGATCGGGGGATCACGGTCACTTGCACGTTTCCCATCCGGGGTGTTGAATAGCGGAGAACTACCATGAACGCCAAAGCGCAACTGGATGTTCGGGCGAAAAAGTACCGCGTGCTCCTGGTGGACGATCATCCCATCGTGCGCCAAGGACTTGCGCTGCTGATTGACCGCGAAGCAGATCTGTCCGTGTGCGGCGAAGCCGACGGCGCACACTCGGCCTTCCATGCGATCGAAACCCTGCGCCCGGATATCGTGGTCCTGGATATTTCTCTAAACGGCCCGGACGGATTGGAAGTGCTCAAGGAAATCCGCGTGAAAACCGGCAGCCTCCCCGTGCTGATTCTTTCCATGCATGATGAATCCATTTACGCCGAACGTGCCATGCGCGCGGGCGCCAACGGCTACATCATGAAGCAGGAAGCCACCGAAAAAGTATTGGTCGCCATCCGCAGAATTTTGCAGGGTGATGTCTATCTCAGCGACCGGCTCACCACCACCATGTTGCAGCAATATGTTCGAGGGGGCGCAGCCACAAAAAGCTCGCCGCTGCTGAATCTCACCGACCGCGAACTGGAAGTCTTCCGTTTAATCGGCGAAGGGCACGGCACGCGGCAGATTGCCGACGAACTACACCTCAGCGTGAAGACGATCGAATCCTACCAGGCGCACATCAAGGAAAAACTGGCGCTGCGCAATGCGCGCGAACTGGTGCAGCACGCGATCGAGTGGACCGTGAACCTCAATGGAGGCTACTGACCGTATTTATAAGATCAGGGGTTCCCCGATGGCTGGAAGCGACCGTCCCCTACACTAAATACCACCTGTTCCTGATTGTAGTCGGGCCGCTCTCGGAGTAATTCTCTCAATCGCGAAATTTTGGACAGCAGTTTGTCCCGAACCGGGCCGTTGTTTCTCCGGAGGCTTTCGGCCTGCCTGCGTTTCCGCATCGCGGGTGTTCTCTCGGGACTCAGCAGACGCAGCGTTGTCCCTGCTGGCATTCGCAGCAGCCTGAGAGGAGGGACTAGCAATGACACCCGAAGCAGTTCCTTACGGTCGAAAGACGCAAAAGCCGTCACCCGTCCCGGACATTCACATTCTCTGGATCACCGCCGGTCTTGGCTGCGACGGCGATTCGGTTTCCATTACTGCCGCCACGCAACCCAGCATCGAAGACGTTCTGCTGGGCGCAATTCCCGGATTGCCTCGCGTCCATCTGCACAACCCGGTACTCGCCTATGAAAATGGCGACGATTTCCTCAAGTTTTGGTACCAAGCCGAACAGGGCAAGCTGGAGCCGTTCGTCCTCGTGGTGGAAGGCTCGATTCCCAACGAGAAGATCAAAAAGCAGGGATACTGGGCGGCGCTCGGCACCGACTCCAAAACCGGCCAGCCGATCACCACGAATGAATGGATCGATCGCCTGACGCCCAAAGCGCTGGCCGTAGTCGCCTGCGGCACGTGCGCCACATACGGGGGAATCCATGCCATGCAGGGTAATCCCACCGGAGCAATGGGGTTAGCCGACTACCTGGGCTGGGGTTGGAAATCGAAAGCGGGCCTGCCGATCGTCAACGTGCCTGGTTGCCCCGTCCAACCGGACAATTTCATGGAGACGCTGCTCTATCTTCTATATCAGGTCGCCGGCCTCGCTCCCATGATTCCGCTGGACGATCAGTTGCGTCCGCTTTGGCTGTTCGGCAAGACGGTCCACGACGGCTGCGACCGCGCCGGCTACTACGAGCAGGCCGATTTCGCCGAAGTTTACGGCTCCCCGAAGTGCATCGTGAAGCTGGGCTGCTGGGGCCCGGTTGTGAATTGCAACGTGCCCAAGCGCGGTTGGATGGCGGGCATCGGCGGCTGCCCCAACGTCGGCGGTATCTGCATCGGCTGCACCATGCCCGGCTTTCCGGACAAGTTCATGCCGTTCATGGACGAGCCGCCCGGATCGAAAGTCTCCGCTGCGGCCATCGGCATATACGGCAAGACAATCCGCACCCTCCGCTCATTCACAAATGACACCGTAAACAAAGAACCGAAGTGGCGCCACACCGGCACCGAACTAACTACCGGCTACAGGCCCGGGACGTACTAAATAAAAGGAGCCGAAAAAAATGGGCACAATTACTTCCGCTGCGAAAGGTACGCCGACCGGTTCCCGAAAGCTGGTGGAGATGAATTGGGATCCGATTACCCGGATCGTCGGCAGCCTGGGAATTTTCACCAAGATTGATTTCGATAATCGCCAGGTTGCTGAATGTCACAGCACTTCCTCAATTTTCCGCGGCTACAGCATTTTTATGAAAGGCAAGGATCCCAGAGATGCGCACTTCATCACCAGCCGCATCTGCGGAATCTGCGGCGATAACCACGCCACCTGCGCCACCTACGCGCAGAACATGGCTTTTGGCGTGCGCCCGCCGGCGATGGCCGAATGGATTGTGAATCTGGGCGAAGCCGCCGAGTACATGTTCGACCACAACATTTTCCAGGACAATCTGGTCGGCGTTGATTTCTGCGAGCAGATGGTGAAAGAAACCAATCCAGGCGTGTACGCCAAGGCCGAAAAAACGGCCGCGCCGGGCGCCGATCTTCATGGCTATCGCACCATCTCGGACATCATGAAGGCTCTGAATCCCTTCGTCGGATCCTTTTACCGCGAAGCGCTGCAGATGAGCCGCATGACCCGCGAAATGTTCTGCCTGATGGAAGGCCGCCACGTGCATCCTTCC
>JGI12635J15846_10000375_pt1 | contig 37158 bp, 31 predicted proteins | sample BlaSpr_A8_OM2_M2_FD_15846 | JGI IMG/M metagenome (IMG submission 15846)
CGGGCCACTAGCGGCCCGCATCGTCACCGCCTCCGTTCGATGGGCCCGGCTCCTCAGCGGGCCACTAGCGGCCCGCATCGTCACCGGTCCGGGCTTTGAATTCACGCCGACGGCGATGCAGGATCGGCTCCGTGTAACCGTTAGGCTGCTGCGCTCCGGACAGGATCAGCTCCTGGGCAGCCAGGAAGGCGATGCTGTCATCGAAGTTGGGCGCCATCGGGAGATACGTCGCGTCGCCGGCGTTTTGCTCATCCACCAGTGGAGCCATCCGCTCCAGGCTGGCCCGCACATCCTCGCTGGTGATGACGCCGTGGCGTAGCCAGTTGGCCAGCAGCTGGCTCGAGATCCGAAGCGTGGCACGGTCTTCCATAAGCGCAACGTTGTGGATGTCGGGCACTTTCGAGCAGCCGACACCGTCATCGATCCAGCGCACCACGTAGCCAAGGATGGATTGACAGTTGTTGTCGACCTCCTCGCGGATCTCCTCGGGAGCCCAGGCCAGTTCCTTGGCCAGTGGAATGGTGAGCAACTCGTCGATGGTCGTGCGGGTCTTGCCCTCGAGTCCCTTCTGCACTTCGAACACGTCCACTTGGTGGTAGTGCATCGCGTGCAGGGTCGCCGCTGTCGGCGATGGCACCCATGCGGTGGTAGCGCCTGCCTTTGGCTGCCCGATCTTCTGCTCGACCATGTCGGCCATCAGCTCGGTCATCGCCCACATGCCTTTGCCGATCTGAGCCTTGCCCGAGAAGCCGGCGGCAAGGCCGGTGTCGACGTTGGCGTCTTCGTACGCCTTGATCCACGTCGTGCTCTTCATCGCACCCTTGCGGATCATCGGGCCGGCCTCCATCGAGGTGTGGATTTCGTCGCCAGTCCGGTCCAGGAAACCGGTGTTGATGAACACAACGCGGTCGGCCGCGGCTTTGATGCAGGCCTTGAGGTTGACGGTGGTGCGGCGTTCCTCGTCCATGATGCCGACCTTCATGGTGCCCTGCGGCAACCCCAGCACGTCTTCGACGCGACTGAACAGCTCGCAGGTGAAGGCCACCTCGGCCGGGCCGTGCATTTTGGGCTTGACGATGTAGATGGAACCGGTGCGGCTATTGGCCAATGGCCCATTGGCTTCGCCGGTTTTGAGCCCGTGAATCGCGGTCAGGCCGGTGAACAGCGCATCCATGATGCCTTCGAACACCTCGTTGCCATCAGAGTCGACGATCGCATCGTTGGTCATCAGATGGCCGACGTTGCGGACGAACAAAAGGCTGCGGCCGGGCAGGCCAAACTGCTCGCCGCCTTCCGGAGCCGCGGCGTCGGCGACATTCGCCCGAGGCGCGGTGTAGATGCGGTCGGCGTTGAGCGTGCGGGTGAAGGTCTTGCCGTCCTTGTTGACCTCCTCGGCCAGGTCACCCTTGTTCAGCCCAAGCCAGTTGCGGTAGCCCAGCACCTTGTCCTCGGCATTGACGGCCGCCACCGAGTCTTCAAAGTCCACGATCGTGGTGACCGCCGATTCCAGCACCACGTCCTTGACTCCGGCGGCGTCTGTCTTGCCGATCGGTGACTCCGGGTCGATCACGATCTCGACGTGCAGGCCGTGGTTGACCAGCAACACCGACTTGGGCGACTCGGCCTCACCGGTGTAGCCGGCGAACTGGCCAGGGTTGGCCAGCCCCGTAGACCCTTCGGCCAGATCGACGAGCAGCTGTCCGTCCGCCACCTTGAAACCGGTGGCATCGGTGTAGGAGCCCGACGACAGCGGCGCAGCCTCGTCGAGGAACTTGCGCGCATAGGCGATCACCTTGTCGCCACGAACCTTGTTATAGCTCGACCCCTTTTCGGCGCAGTCGCTTTCCGGAATGACGTCGGTGCCGTACAGCGCGTCATACAGCGAGCCCCAGCGAGCATTGGCCGCGTTCAGCGCGAACCGCGCGTTGAGGACCGGCACCACCAACTGCGGGCCGGCGGTCGTCGTGATTTCGTCGTCGACGCCGGAGGTGGTGATGGTGAAGTCACCGGGTTCGGGCAGCAGGTAACCGATTTCAGTGAGGAACTGGCGGTAAGCGTCCACGTCGAGCGGCTCGATCACGCGGTGCCGGTGCCACTTGTCGATCTGGGCCTGCAGTTCGTCACGGGCGTTCAGTAGACCCTGGTTCTGCGGGGTGAGGTCGGCCACCACCTTATCGACGCCCGCCCAGAAGCTGTCCGGGTCGATGTCGGTGCCGGGCAGGGCCTCGTTGTTCACGAAGTCGTGGAGCACCCGGGCGACGCGCAAATTCCCCGCCGAGACGCGATCAGTCATGATTCTCCTCCATAATTGCCTCATTGGCCCCACTAGCCCCAGCTGGCCCCAACTGGTTACGTCGTCAGCCTACCGGCCAGTCGCTGGGCGAACCCTGTTCGCCCGACCCGCAACAGCAGGTCAGGGCTCACTAACAGCTTCACCCTTGGCGCCGCGGCGGGCCCTGCGAGTCGCTTTCGGCAACACCCGGATTACGGGCCGGGACCCGGGCCCTCCAGCAGCGTTCTGTACTGGCAGCGCTCAATCATACGGGCTGTGTGAGGCCCGCTTCGGCGGGCGGTCCGATGGTACGTCCCCGCTCGTATGATTCAGGATGTCCCGTCGCGCATGCTGCCGACCAGGTCTTCCACCAAATCCTCCATGGCCACCATCGCAACGACGAGACCGTCATCGGCAGTCACCAGCGCCAGGTGGCTGTTGCTGCGGCGCATCCGCGACAGCGCATCGGCCAGCGGCAGCGATTTGGGAACCCGCGGCAGCGGCCGCACCACCGCCAGGTCGATCACCGTTTGTGGATCGTCGCTCAGTGTTAATACATCCTTGATGTGCAGGTATCCGATGAACTCACCGTTGGGGGCCGCAATCGGAAACCGGGAGTAGCCGGTCTGCGCCACGGCCTGTTCGAGTTCGCCGACGGTCAGCCCCGAGCCCACCACCGCCACTGGCACCGCCCGGATCTCGGCGAGTGGTATCGCCACATCAGCGACCACCCTGGTGCGAATCCGCAACGCCCGGGTCAGCCGGGTGTGCTCCTCAGGATCCAGCAGACCTTCGGATAGCGATTCGGCGATCATCGCGCTGAGCTGGACCGGGGAGACGGTGATGTCGAGCTCGTCCTTGGGCTCGACCCCCAGCGCGCGCACTATCGCGTTGGCGCACGAGTTGTACAACGCGATAAACGGTCGTGCCGCCCGCACGTACAGCAGGTAGGGCGGGACCAGCAGCATCGCCGTCCGCTCGGGACCCGCCAGGGCGATGTTCTTCGGCACCATCTCGCCGAGCAGCACATGCAGTGTCACCACCAACGCCAGCGCGATCACCAACGACAGCGTGTGGAGCACCGCTGGGCGCATACCCGCCAGACCCAGCGCTGACTGCAGCACCTCGGCGACTGCCGACTCGCCGATCCGGCCGAGCAACAGCGAGGCCACCGTGACGCCCAACTGGGAACCCGCCAACATGGAAGAAAGTTGCTCACCGGCGCGGATCACGGTGACCGCGCCCGCCTTGCCCTGTTGGGCCAACGCTTCGAGACGGTCCCGGCGAGCCGAGATCAACGAGAATTCCGCGCCGACGAAAAACGCGTTGACCCCGATCAGCAGGATCGCCAACAGCAGGCCCAGCGTGTCGTCCATCAGTGTTCCGCAATCGTTTCAGCGTGAGTGCCCAGTTCAGTCAGCTCGAGCATGTCGATCCGGCGGCCATCCATCCGAACCACCGTCGCCTGCCAGCGCCCCGAGGTGTCCAGCAGGCCGTCCGCGTCTAATGCGGGCAGCTCTACCGCTTCACCCGCGACCGGGAGGTGGCCGAGCTCGCGCAGCACCAGGCCGCCGATCGTCTCGTAGGGCCCCTCCGGAGCTCGATATCCGGTGGCGATGGCCACCTCGTCGATGCGCAGCAAACCCGATACCCGCCAGCCGCTGCCGGCCACCACCACATCCGGAGTGGCGTCGTCGTGTTCGTCGCGGACGTCGCCCACGATCTCTTCGATCAAATCCTCGACGGTCACCATGCCCGCGGTGCCGCCGTACTCGTCGACGACCATCACGGTCTGCAGGTTGTTGGCGCGGATCTCCGCCATCACCGCATCGCCGTCCAGCGTTGAAGGCACCACCGGCACCGGCTGGGCGACCGAGGTCAGCAGCGTGTGCGCTCGATCGGCGGCCGGAATTGCGAACACCTGCTTCACATGCACGATGCCCACCGTCTCGTCGAGGTCACCGTCGACGATGGGGAATCGAGAGAACCCTGACTCAGTGGCGGCCGCAACCAAGTCTGTGACCGTGTCGTCGGTCTGCAGCGCCACGATCTTCGACCTCGGCGTCATCAGTTCCTCGGCGGTCAGCGCGCCGAACTGCAATGATCTCCGCACCAGGCCGGCGGTGGTGGCATCCAGTGCGCCGCTGCGCGCGGAGGTACGCACCAGCAACAGCAGTTCCTGCGGTGAGCGAGCCGATCGCAACTCCTCGGCGGGCTCGATGCCGAGTTGGCGAACGATCCAGTTCGCCGTTCCGTTGGTCAACCGGATGGCCGGGGTAAGCAGCAGCGAGAACAGCAATTGAAAGCCCACGATGGCGCGTGCCGTCGATAGCGGTCGTGCCATCGCGAGATACTTCGGAACCAGCTCGCCGAACACCATCGACACTGACGTCACGATCAACAGCGCCAGGAACGCCATGATCCCGTCGGCTACCGGGACGGATAGCCCCATTGCGTCGAACCACGGATGCGGCAGGTCGGCCACCATCGGTTCGGTCAGGTAGCCCGTCGCCAGCGTGGTAATCGAGATACCCAACTGAGCACCCGACAGCTGGAAGGACAGTGCGCGCTGGGCGCGCCAGATGAAGCGGTCGCGGCGGCCACCCCGGCGGGCATTGGCCTCGACTGTGCTGCGGTCCAACGCGGTTAACGAGAATTCGGCCGCGACGAACACCGCGTTGCCGAAGGTGAGCACCGCGATGGCCAACACGCTCACAGCGGTGGTGGTGACGTTCACGACCAGCTCGGTCTTGGGGATGGTCTTCGGGACGGGCCGAGCGATGCCGGAGGACCCGGCGACGACGCGGCTGGCCGCTCGTCCCGGAAGCCAACGGGCTCGACGGGTGCCTGCGGCACGTCATCCCTTTCGCTCAACGCCGCGCAGCTGCCTGCGGCGGGCCTGAAGATCACAGGAATTCACATGTTAGCGAAGCCATTCGGCGTGCGGTCACCAGCCGAAGGGCAGCGGGTGTCCCTCGGCGAAGCCCGCCGCTGATTGCACACCGACGACAGCAAGCTCGTGCAACTCCGCCAGGGTCGAGGCACCGACGTAGGTGCAGGTGCTGCGCACGCCTGAGGTGATGTGGTCGAGCAGGTCCTCGACACCCCCGCGGTCGGGGTTGAGTCCCATCCGCGAGGTCGAGATGCCTTCCTCGAACAGCGCCTTGCGGGCGCGATCGAACGCGGTGTCGGCGGCGGTGCGGGCGACCACCGCCCGCTTCGACGCCATGCCGTAGCTCTCCTTGTAGGGCTGGTCATCCCGATCCCGCATCAGGTCCCCGGGCGACTCGTAGGTGCCGGCGAACCACGACCCGATCATCACGTTGGACGCACCGGCAACCAGCGCCAGCGCTACGTCCCGCGGATGGCGGATCCCGCCGTCAGCCCACACGTGTCCACCGAATTGCCTTGCAGCATTAGCACATTCGAGCACAGCGGAGAACTGCGGCCGGCCGACAGCGGTCATCATTCGGGTGGTGCACATCGCGCCCGGACCGACACCGACCTTGACGATGGTCGCCCCGGCCTCCAGCAGATCCCTCGTGCCCTCCGCCGACACCACGTTGCCGGCCGCCAGCGGTACACCCGAATCCAGCGACGAGACAGCCTTGATGGCCTCCAGCGTCTTGACCTGATGTCCGTGCGCGGTGTCGATGACCAGCAAGTCGACGCCGACCTCGACCAGGGACCGGGCTTTACCGGCCACATCGCCGTTGATGCCGACGGCAGCGCCGATGCGCAGCCGCCCGCGGGCGTCGGTGGCCGGGGTGTAGAGGCCGGCGCGAATCGCCCCCCTGCGGGTCAGCACTCCCGCCAGCGTGCCATCGGCGTTGCTCAGCACCGCGACGTCGATCGGGGCGTGCTCGAGCAGGTCGAAGATCTTGCGCGGTTCGGTACCTACCGGGGCATTTACGAAGTCGGTCACCGCCACGTCTCGCACTCGGGTGAAGCGGTCAACCCCGACGAAGGAAGATTCGCTGACCAAACCGATCGGGCGGCCTTCGAACACCACCACTGCGACGCCGTGCGCCCGCTTGTGGATCAGCGCGATCGCGTCAGACACCGAATCGTCAGGCTCCAGGACCACCGGGGTGTCCAGCACGAGGTCACGGCTCTTGACGAATTCGACCGTCTGCTGCACCGCCGTGATCGGCAGGTCCTGCGGCAAAATCACCAGGCCGCCGCGGCGGGCCACCGTCTCAGCCATCCGCCGCCCGGCCACTGCGGTCATGTTGGCGACGACCACCGGAATGGTGGTGCCGGACCCGTCACCGGTTGACAAATCGACGTCGAACCGCGACGCGACGTCGGAGCGGTTCGGCACGATGAAAACGTCGTCGTAGGTCAGGTCGTATCCGGGGCGGTGCCCGTCTAAAAGCCTCATCGCTGTCTTCTCAAACTACTAAAGCCCCTTACGCCCCTTTGTGTGGAAGCCCCCGCTAGGCGGGCACTTCGCTGCGGTCTCCGCTCCACAGGGTGTGGAACTTCTTGCTCGGGTCCTCGTCGATCCGCCCATAAGTGTGGGCTCCGAAGAAGTCCCGCAGGCCCTGGGTCAGTGCGGCGGGCAGCCGCTCAGTGCGCAGCGCGTCGTAGTAGGACAGCGCCGAGGAGAACCCCGGGATCGGGATGCCCAGCTGCGTGGCGGTTACCACCACGCGACGCCAGCCATCGATCGCTGATTCGATTGCGCTGCGGAAATATGGTGCCACGATCAATGTCGCCAGGTCTGCGTCGGAGTCGTACGCCTCTTTGATCCGGTTGAGGAATTTGGCCCGGATGATGCAGCCACCGCGCCAGATGGTGGCCAGGTCGCCGGGCGTGATTCCCCAGTTGTATTCGGCGCTGCCGGCCTGAATCTGGTTGAAGCCCTGCGCGTAGGCGATGATCTTCGACGCGTAGAGGGCCTGACGAACGTCCTCGGTGAACTGAGCTGAGCCATTTTCGGCGGCGCTTGGCCGCCTGCCCAGGTCGCCTGAGGCGAGCCCGGTAGTGGCCTTACGCTGGACCACCGATCCCGATAGCGCGCGGGCGAACACCGCCTCGGCGATACCGGTGACCGGTACGCCGAGGTCCAGGGCTGACTTCACCGTCCAGCGGCCGGTGCCCTTTTGCTCGGCTTCGTCGAGGATGACGTCCACCAGCGGCTTGCCGGTCTTAGCATCTTTCTGGCGGAGCACCTTTGCGGTGATCTCGACGAGGAAGCTGTCCAGGTCGCCTTTGTTCCACTCGTCGAACACGCCGGCGATCTCATCGGCAGTCTCGCCGAGTCCGTCGCGCAGCAGCTGGTAGGCCTCGCCAATCAACTGCATGTCGGAGTACTCGATGCCGTTGTGCACCATCTTGACGAAGTGCCCGGCACCGTCGGGACCAATATGCGTGCAGCACGGCACGCCGTCGACATGCGCGGAGATCTCCTCGAGCAGCGGGCCCAGCGATACGTACGACTCGGCCGGGCCGCCCGGCATGATTGACGGTCCATTGAGTGCGCCCTCCTCGCCACCGGAGATGCCGGCACCGACGAAGTGCAGCCCACGCTCGCGCATCGCCTTCTCGCGGCGAATCGTGTCGGTGAATAGCGCGTTGCCGCCGTCGATGATGATGTCGCCTTTTTCCATGGCGTCGGCGAGCTGGTTGATGACCGCGTCGGTGGGATCGCCGGCCTTGACCATGATGAGCACCCGCCGCGGCTTCTGCAGCGCATCCAGGAATTCCTCGATGGTCTCCGATCGCACGAACTTGCCCTCGTCACCGTGCTCTTTGAGCAGCGCATCGGTCTTGGCGACGGACCGGTTGTGCAGCGCGACGGTGTAGCCGTGATGGGCGAAATTCCGGGCGATGTTCGAACCCATTACGGCTAGGCCGGTGACGCCGATCTGTGCGGTAGCAGTCTTCGAATCCGACGAACTCATGCCTGGCCTCTCAAGGTTGCAGAACTTTTGCTAGAACTTTTTGCTGAAGCCTTTCCGACACACTTTGGCACATCGGACTCGTGGTCTTGCAAAGTGTTTGGCTTCCCGGGTTGCAATACAAGCACTAGACGTTGAATAGCCGCTGCAGCTCTGTGAGCCACGGGACGGCCAGCGCGACCGTCGGCACCACGAATACAGCTGCCGCGGCCAGGTATGCGGCCGCTGACAGCACCGGGCTGTTGCCACGTCCGGAGAGCCGACGCACCCGCAGCACCATGCTGGGACCCCCCGCGGCCAGCGCGCCAGACGGCGCCAGCCCTGACGCGCAGGCGACCAGCGCCCGGGCCAGGGGAGTGCGCCCCGTCGCCCGCACGGCAGCGTCATCGGCCAGTAACTCGACGAGCAGTTGCACCGCGCGCAGCGCGTTGGCGCTGCGGACCAGTCGCGGGAAAGCAGCGTGCACCGCGGTGAAGGCTTCCAGAACCAGATCGTGGCGAGCTCGCAGATGAGCTCGCTCGTGCGTGAGGATGGCCGCGACTTCAGTGTCGGCGAGCGTGGTCAGCGCGCCTTCGCTGACCACAACCCGGCTGCGCACACCCGGCAGACAGTAGGCGAGCGGTTGTGGAACGTCCAAGACGCGAAGGTCGCGCGTCCCGGCACACGGCCGGGCCAGGGCCGCATCGTGTCCGACCCCGACCAGGTCGATTACCATGCGGTGGTGTGCCCGTCGGCGCCGATTGGCGATGGCCACCCGCACCACGGCAATCATCAGCCGGGCGCCGACCAGCACCGTCAGCGCGAAGACGGCGATGTACGCCGTCCACAGCGCCCAGCCGAGCCGGCCGGCGGCGCCGATGATGCTGGCCGTGGGCCGCCCGTCGGGACCGGGCATCAGCAGCCGGGTGGCGATCGCGATGCCGGCGCTGAACGCCGAGAGCACCGCAGCCAGGGCAATGGCCTGCCATAGCACCATCGCGGCGCGGGGGGCGCGCAACGGCCACGTCGCTCGTGCTAGCAGGGCCGGCACCGGGCCGGCCAGCAGCACCGCGAGAAGGGTGAAGGCCAGCGCGGACACGCTGCCAGTCTCCCTCACTCCTCCGCTGGAGCGCCAGCCGACGGCGCAGTGCGTTGATTCGCTTCCAGTTCGGCAAGCGCGCGCCGAAGTGCCTCTGCCTCGTCGGCACCGACACGCTCGACGAAGTGCACCAACGCGGCTTGCCTGCCGCCGGAATCCTCGGCCTGCGCCAGCGCATCCACCATGAGCCCGGCCACCAGCTCGTCGCGGCCATGCACGGGCGCGTACCGGTGGGCCCGGTCGTCGCGAATCTGGGAGACGAGATTCTTCTTGGCCAACCGTTGCAGCACGGTCATCACCGTCGTGTAAGCAAGGTCGCGTCGCGCAGACAATGCTTCGTGGACCTGGCGGACGGTTTGCGGGTCTGGCATGGACCACAAATGATCCATTACGGCGCGTTCCAGATCCCCTAGCCGCGTCAGCTTGACCATAATTCGTTCATCTCCTGAGCGTTAGCAGCCAGCTTACTCCGGCTTACTACCGACCGTCGTACCAACGCCGGGCAAAACCTGCGCCCTGGCACCGAAATCAGAGCGCAGCCGGCGCGAGTTACACACTACGCACCGAACCCTTGCGAAATTAGGGCAGGCTTGCCTATTCTAACTTTCGTCGAGCTACAACGACCGCGGCAGAGTCCTGAGGGCTGCAGTGACCCCCGGTCAACTCGATCGGCGAGCCCCGTGCCTTTGGGCACGGGGCTCGCCCGTTTCTGAGGCAAATCAGGCCTTATCAGGCCTTTGGTGTAGACACAAGAACGTGCAGCCGCCGAACACGGTTTCCCCCTCGAATTTCATCGCGCCTTTTGACAACGAGTTGGGGCTGCGGTTCACCGAACTGAGTCCAGACGGTGCCCGCGCGCAGCTCGAGGTGAAGCCCAAACTGTTGCAGCCGATGGGCCTTGTCCACGGCGGTGTCTACTGCTCGATGATCGAGAGCATGGCCAGCGTGGCCGCCTTCACCTGGCTTGCTACGCAGGGCGGCGGGAATGGCAGAAACGTTGTAGGCGTCAACAACAACACCGATTTCCTGCGTTCCNTTCGATCCGGGACGGTTTACGGCACGGCCGAACCCATTCACCGCGGCCGGCGTCAACAGCTGTGGCTGGTCACCATCACCGANGACGACAACCGGGTGGTGGCCAGGGGTCAGGTGCGGCTGCAGAACCTCGAGGCCTAGCNGGCCACCCTGGTGGCCGGACGCTTTGCCTCNGCTGCCATCACCGCCAGCTGTTCGAGGCGGGTGCGGGCAAACGCCTGCTGNTCNGTGATGGTGAGCTGGCCACGCCGAGTGCTCAGGAAGGTCACAGTCCAGGACAGCAGCGTGCTGACCTTGGTCTTGAACCCGACCAGNTAGACCAAGTGCAGGACCAGCCATGCGAACCANGCGAAAANGCCGCTGAACTCCAGCGGACCGATCTTGGCCACCGCGGAAAACCGCGAGACCGTGGCCATGGAGCCCTTGTCGAAGTACTGGAACGGTTCNCGTCGCGCTGGAGAAGCCCCGACGAGTTCGCCTTTGATGGTGTTGGCGACGTACTTGGCGCCCTGGATCGCTCCCTGCGCGACCCCGGGGACGCCGTCGACGGCCGCCATATCACCGATCACGAACACATTGGAGTGGCCGGGGATGGACAGGTCGGGCAGCACCTTGACCCGTCCGGCCCGGTCGAGTTCGACAGATGATTGGTCAGCGAGATCGGCGCCCAGCCCGCTGGCCGAGACCCCTGCGGACCAAACCTTGCAGGCCGACCCGATGCGGCGGATGGCCCCGTCGGAGTCCTTGACCGTGATGCCGTCGCGGTCCACGTCGGTGACCATCGCACCCAGCTGGATCTCCACGCCCATCTTCTGCAACCGCGCGGCGGCCCGCTGACCCAGCTTTTCGCCAAATGGCGGCAACACGGCGGGGGCGGCGTCGAGCAGGATCACCCGCGCCCTGGTTGAGTCGATGTGCCGGAACGCGCCCTTCAAGGTGTAGTCCGCGAGTTCCGCTATCTGGCCGGCCATTTCGACGCCGGTGGGGCCGGCCCCGACGACGGTGAACGTCAGTAGCTTGGCCCGTCGTTCCGGATCATTTGACCGCTCGGCCGCCTCGAACGCGCTCAGAATCCGGCCGCGCAGCTCCAGCGCGTCATCGATCGATTTCATGCCCGGTGCGAACTCGGCGAAATGGTCATTGCCGAAGTACGACTGGCCGGCGCCGGCGGCGACGATCAGGCTGTCATAGGGGGTCTCGTAGGTGTGACCGAGCAACTCCGATGCGACGAACCGGCCAGCCAGGTCGATATGCGTGACGTCACCGAGCAGCACCTGAACATTGCGCTGTCTGCGCAGGACGACCCGGGTCGCCGGCGCGATCTCGCCCTCGGAGATGATCCCCGTCGCCACCTGGTAGAGGAGCGGCTGGAACAAGTGATGAGTGGTGCGGGCGATCAACTTGATATCGACATCGGCCCGACCGAGCTTCTTTGCCGCATTGAGTCCGCCGAAGCCCGAACCGATGATGACGACTCGATGCCGACGGTTCGGTTCAACTGTGACTTGTGGGGGGCTCATGTGTGCACTGCTCCTGACGGGCTCCTGACGTGGGACTTCCTTTAGATTCCACGGTAGTCAAGCCGATGCCCGGAAACCGGTGATAACCATGTGTAATCAACCACATCCCAGCATCGGGCCAGGTCACGGCAACGTGATGCGCGTCATGCTCGACGCCCTGCCGTCCGCTTCGAACGTCGAGCCGTTGGCGCGAATCTTGCGTGAACCGCCCAACGACTCGACGCTGGACGCCGCCCCTAGCCCACCTGGAGACCGACCAGAGGCCGCAGCGCCTCGCCGGCCGCGGTGATGACACCGGGTGTGTAGAAGGGCATGTTGATGATCACGCTGTCGATTCCCGCGTCGATCACCTTGGTTTTGATCTGATCGGCGATCGAATCGGCGCTGCCAACCACCATGCGCTGGCTCATCTCGGCGGGTACCACGTCGGGTTTGACGTTCTCGTCGAGCAGCGCAGTGATCAGCATGCTGGTTTCCAACGTGGCCGGGTCGCGGCCGATCTTCTCGCACTGCTGCTGCACAACCTGCAGCTTGCGCGGCAGCTCGTCGAATCCCGCGATCACGTTTAGGTGGTCGAAGTGCCGTGCGGCGAGCGGGATCGTCTTCTTCTCACCGCTGCCACCGATCATCAGCGGAATGTGGTCGCGGTAGCGCGGATTGGCCAGCGCCTCGCTGGCGCGGTAGTAGGTGCCCGAGAAGGTCGGTCGCTCGCCCTTGAGCATCGGCAGGATGATCTGCAGCGCCTCGTCGAGCCGGTTGAACCTGTCGGTGAAGGTGCCGAAATCGAATCCCAGCTGATCGTGCTCGAGCTCGAACCAGCCGGTGCCGATGCCCAATATCGCCCGACCCTGGCTGATCACGTCCAGGGTGGTGATGGTTTTGGCCAGCAGGGTGGGATTGCGATAGGTGTTGCCAGTCACCAAAGTGCCTAGCTGCACCCGTTCGGTAGCGGTCGCGAGCGCGGCGAGGGCGGAGTAGGCCTCCAGCATCGGCTGGTCGGGTGCGCCCAGCATGGGCAGTTGGTAGAAGTGGTCCATGACGAAAACCGAGTCGAATCCCGCCGATTCGGCTTCGCGGGCCTGTGCAATGACCGTCGGGAAGAGTTGGTCCATCCCGGTGCCGTAGGAGAAGTTGGGTATCTGAAAACCAAGACGAATAGTCACGGTGTCCACCGTAGCGATCCGCTCCGAACGCGAAATCGGCTCTAAGCGAAACGAGCCAGCGCGCCGTGGCTGACGTGCAGCGTTTGGCCGGTGATGTGGCGAGCCGCCGGGGTAGTCAGGAACAGCGCCAACCGGNCGACCTCCGCCGCGACCGGGGCCGGCGTGCGCGAAAGCCCGTCGTAACCCGGCTGCACGCTGCGCCCGCTGGCCACGGCATTGACGGTGATCCCGCGAGTGCCGAAGATGCCTGCTTGCCCGGCGATCCAATTAGAGAGTGCCGCTTTGATAGCTGCGTCGACGCTGGCCGCAGGCGGATTTTCCGTCACCACGCTGATGACGGAGCCGCCGGAGCGCAGATGATCACCCACGGCCTGCACCGTGAGCACCACCGAAAGCACCGTCGCGTCGAGTTGGTTGCGCCAGGCCTTGGCCGTATCGGAGATCGAGTAGGTGCGCGGATCGCCGGCGTCCCAGCACGGCGCCGGCACGTTGACAATGGTGTCCAGATGATGGGGGAACAACCCGCGAGCATCGGTGAGGCTGGCTGGGTCGGTGTTGTCGCAGACAATCGCGTCCACGTCCAGTTCTTTGGCGGCGATCTCGAGATCGCTGCGGCGCGCGCCCACGAGGGTCACCTTGTGACCAGCATCGCGAAAACCTTCGGCTACTGTGCGCCCCAGCTCCGTGTCTCCGCCGGTGACCAGCACCTCCACTGCCATGACCTCCTCGTGTTCAACGTTGAACCCAGACCCCGGCAGTTCACCAGCGCTTATGCCGCGGCTCGCGCTGCGAACCGGGTTTCGATACTGGCACACCACCGAACCAATGCCTGGGATCTCAGCGTGTTATGGCGTCGATCTCGGTAGATGTTACTGGACAGTAGCTATTCGGCGAAATTTCTGGCGCCCACGACGCGCGGACGATTTGCATAACTATTCAGGCGTCACTTCTGCAACCGGTATGCGCCGCGTACGACCAGGCAATCGGTGCACTGCTCCTGCGCCGGAACGGCTAGGGTTTCACCATGCGTCGGATCGGGGTCCTGGGCTGTTTGATATTGACGATGCTGGTAGCGGGCTTGTTAGCGGGCTCGGTGGCGTGCAGTTCGAAATCACCCTCCTCGTCATCGCCTTCCCAGCCTTCGCAGGCCACCGGAAAGATTGCGGTATTCGCCGCGGCCTCGCTAAAACGGGCCTTCACTGCGCTCAGTGAGCAGTTCAAAACCGACAATCCCGGCAGCAGCGTCGATTTCGAGTTCGCCGGTTCCTCTGAGCTCGCGACTCAGTTGACTCAGGGCGCCAGCGCTGACGTTTTCGCATCGGCAGACACCGCGCAGATGAACACGGTCGCCAAGGCGGGGCTGCTGGCCGGCGACCCGACAAACTTCGCCTCCAACACCTTGGTCATCGTCACCGCACCGGGCAACCCGAAGAAACTCGGATCCTTCGCCGACCTCAACAAGCCCGGGCTCAACGTGGTGATTTGCCAAAAGCCGGTGCCCTGCGGATCGGCTGCCCAGCGCATCGAAGACAGCACCGGCGTGCAGCTCAACCCGGTCAGCGAGGAACCCAGCGTGGCCGACGTGCTCAACAAGGTCACCAGCGGACAGGCGGACGCCGCGCTGGTCTATGTCACCGACGCGCGCAGCGCCGGAGACAACGTGGCGACTGTCAACTTTCCCGAGGCCGCCGGCGCGGTGAACGTCTACCCCATTGCGGTGCTGAAGAAGGCTCCGCAACCAACGCTGGCGCAAAAGTTCGTGGCCTTGGTGACATCTGATACCGGGCACAAAATCCTGGCTCAGTCTGGCTTCGCTAAGCCCTGACGGCCAACCGTGCACCGGCCTACGGATCTGCCCCGCTGGGTGTATGTCCCCGCCGCCGCGGGGACCATCTTCGTGGTGTTGCCGCTGTTGGCGATCGCGATCAAGGTTGATTGGCCGAATTTCTGGTCGCTGATCACCAGCTCCTCGTCGAAGACCGCGCTGCTGCTGAGTCTGAAGACCGCTGCCGCCAGCACCGGGCTGTGCGTGTTGCTGGGAGTGCCGATGGCGCTGGTGCTGGCCCGCAGCACGGCGCGGCTGGTGCGGTTGCTGCGCCCGTTGATCCTGCTGCCGCTGGTGTTGCCCCCGGTGGTGGGAGGCATCGCGTTGCTGTACGCGTTCGGCCGGCTCGGATTGATCGGGCGCTATCTCGAGGCTGCTGGTATCACCATCGCGTTCAGCACCACCGCCGTGGTGTTGGCGCAGACCTTCGTCTCGTTGCCGTTTCTGGTGATTTCGCTGGAAGGGGCCGCCCGTACCGCAGGAGCCGACTACGAGGTGGTGGCCGCGACGCTCGGCGCGCGGCCCAGCACGGTGTGGTGGCGAGTCACCCTGCCGCTGCTGCTGCCGGGGTTGGTGTCGGGAGCGGTACTGGCGTTCGCCCGCTCACTGGGGGAGTTCGGCGCGACGCTGACCTTCGCCGGTTCTCGAGAAGGCGTCACCCGGACGCTGCCGCTGGAGATCTACCTGCAGCGGGTGACCGACGCGAACGCGGCTGTGGCGCTGTCGATCCTGCTCGTAGTGGTGGCGGCGCTGGTGGTGCTCGGCCTGGGTGCTCGCAGGCTGACCGGGCCCGACGCGAGGTAGCCGGCAATGAGCGAGTTGCAGCTTCGCGCGGTCGTGACGGACCGCCAGCTGGACGTGGAGTTCTCGGTGTCCGCCGGCGAAGTGCTCGCCGTGCTCGGACCGAACGGAGCGGGCAAGTCCACGGCCCTGCATGTCATCGCCGGCCTGGTTCGGCCCGACGAGGGTCTGGTGCGCTTGGGGGACCGAGTGCTGACCGACACCACGGCCGGGGTGGACGTGGCGACGCACGACCGCCGGGTTGGGCTGCTCCTGCAGGACCCCTTGCTGTTCCCGCACATGAGCGCCGCCGCCAACGTGGCTTTCGGGCCGCACAGCCGACACAAGATGTTCCGCATCTTCGGGTCCGCATGCACACGGCAGAAGGCCCAAGAAAAGTCAAAGGCGCTGCGCTGGTTGCGCGAGGTGGGCGCGGAGCCGTTCGCCGACCGTAAACCGCGTCAGCTGTCCGGCGGTCAGGCCCAACGGGTGGCCATCGCGCGGGCGTTGGCGGCCGAACCCGATGTGCTGCTACTCGACGAACCGTTGACCGGGCTCGACGTGGCGGCGGCCGCCGCCATCCGCGCGATGCTGCGCACGGTGGTCACCCGCAGCGGCTGCGCGGTGATCCTGATAACCCACGAGCTGCTGGACGTGTTCACATTGGCCGATAGAGTGCTGGTGCTCGAGTCAGGCAAGATCGCCGAGATGGGCCCAGTCGCCGACCTGCTCACCGCGCCGCGCAGTCATTTCGGGGCGCGCATTGCGGGCGTCAACCTGGTCAACGGGACCATCGGCGCCGACGGCTCTCTGCACACCCGGTCTGGCGCCCACCTGTACGGCGCCCCGGCTGAGAAGGTCGGCACGGTGGTTTCCGCAGGGCAAGAGGCAATCGCGGTGTTTGCACCCACCGCGGTGGCAGTGTACCGAGACCTGCCGCACGGCAGCCCGCGCAATACCGTCGAGGTGACCGTGGCCGAGCTGGATACCCGCGGCTCCGCGGTCCAGGTGCGCGGCCAGCAGCAGCCTGGTGGCGCACCTGGCTTGGCCGCGCATATCACCGCCGACGCAGCCGCGGAGCTGCGGCTGACGCCCGGAGAGCGCGTGTGGTTCAGCATCAAAGCTCATGAGGTGGCGCTGTACCCGGCGCCGCCCCGACGCGCCCATTCGTGAGTGGTCTCGTCCCGTCCTGTCTTTACGCCGGCGGTCTGCGCAGACGCGCAAGAAAAACCGCAACATGCAGTCAGCAAGGCATCCTTGCGTCACAGCCGTAACACGGTAGGTTCGTCGCCATGGATCAGGTGGACCCGAATTCGACGCGTCGCAGAGGACTTTGGGCGGTGCTGGCGATTGCCTCGGCGACCAGTGCCAGCTTCGTGGCCATCGCGTTGCCGGCGACCTCGAACGCCGATCCCGAGATTCCGACCCCGGTCCCGCCAACTACGGCTGCGGCCCCGCCGGCACCAGGGAATTCCCCGGCCGCACCGCCTCCGGGCGCACCTGGATTGCCACCACCCCCGCCGGGCGACCCCAATGCGCCGCCGCCACCGCCGGTCGATCCGAACGCACCGCCCCCACCAGTGGTGGACCCTAACGCCGGCCGGATTACCAACGCCGTCGGCGGATTCAGCTTCATCCTTCCCGGCGGTTGGGTCGAGTCAGACGCGTCCCACCTGGACTACGGCTCGGAGTTGCTCAGCAAATCGACCGGGCAGCCGCCCGCGCCGGGGCAGCCCCCACCAGTTGCCAACGACACGCGCATTGTGCTGGGGCGCCTCGATCAAAAGCTTTACGCCAGTGCCGAGGCCACCAACGACAAAGCCGCAGTCCGGCTCGGCTCGGACATGGGTGAGTTCTTCATGCCTTATCCCGGCACNCGAATCAACCAGGAGACCACCCCGCTCAACGCCAATGGGTTGACTGGAAGCGCGTCGTACTACGAGGTCAAATTCAGCGATCCGGCCAAGCCGAACGGTCAGATCTGGACGGGCGTAATCGGCGCGCCCGCGGGGACCACGCCCAACGCGGGTCCCCCGCAGCGCTGGTTTGTGGTGTGGCTCGGGACCTCGAATGACGCGGTGGACAAGGGCGCGGCGAAAGCGCTGGCCGAGTCGATCCAGCCCTGGACAGCCCCGGCAGCACCGCCGGCCCCGCCGGCCCCCGCGCCGGTCCCGGGTGCCCCACCACCCGCACCGGGCGCGCCACCACCGGCTCCGGGTGCGCCACCACCGGCTCCAGGTGTGCCGGCGCCACCACCGGTCCCGGGTGTGCCGGCACCGGCACCGGCACCGGGCCAGGCCCCCGCCGGAAAAGTCAATCCCACTGCCGCACCGACCCCGCAGCGGACCCTGCCGGCCTGACCTACTTCGAGCCGGGTACGCCGACTCGCCAATTCAACTTTCATAGAACAACGCAAACGGGGTATACCGAAAGCACGGCCCAGTAACTGACCTGGGTTTTGCCAGCGATCGCAAGGAGACCCCAATGAACGTCTTGGCAGCTACCCAATACCTCGCCCTGAATCTCGACGGGAAGACCGGAATAGGTTGGATTGGCTACATCATCATCGGCGGCATTGCCGGTTGGCTGGCGAGCAAGTTCGTCAAGGGCGGCGGCTCCGGCATCTTGATGGACATCTTGATCGGTGTCGTCGGCGCGTTCGTGGCGGGGTTGGTCCTGAATCTGCTGGGCGTCGACGTCAATAGTGGTGGCTATTGGTTCACCTTCTTCGTGGCGTTCGGTGGTGCCGCCGCTTTGCTCTGGATTGGAAGGCTGGTGCGAAGGACCTAAGCCCGGCTAACTCATACCGGCTCTTCGACCACCACGATGATGCGCGCCTGGCGGGTGCGTAGGCCCGGACCGATGAACACCGGCCCGCTCGAGCAAGTCACCACCGAAGTGCCGCGCCCTGACCCTTCCGAGTTACTAGTGGCCGTGCGCGCATGCGGGGTCTGCCGCACCGACCTCCACGTCAGCGAGGGTGATCTCCCCGTGCACCGCGACCGCGTCACTCCAGGCCACGAAGTGGTTGGGGAGGTCGTTGAGGTGGGCGCTGACGCCGGTGACGAGTTCGCTGTAGGGGATCGGGTGGGTATCGCCTGGCTGCGTCACACCTGCGGTGTGTGCAAGTACTGCCGCCGGGGCGATGAGAACCTGTGCCCGAAGTCGCGCTACACCGGCTGGGACGCCGACGGTGGATACGCCGAATTCGCCACGGTCCCTGCGGCTTTCGCGCATCACCTGCCCAGCGGGTACAGCGACAGCGAGCTTGCGCCGTTGTTGTGCGCGGGCATCATCGGCTACCGNTCGCTGCTGCGCGCCGAGTTACCGCCNGGNGGCCGNCTNGGTATCTACGGATTTGGCGGCAGCGCCCACATCACCGCTCAGGTTGCGTTGGCCCANGGTGCCGAGGTCCACGTGATGACCCGCGGCGTCCGGGCGCAGGAGTTGGCGCTGAAACTTGGCGCCGCGTCGGCTCAAGGCGCNGCTGATCCGCCGCCGGTGCCGCTGGATGCCGCGATCCTGTTCGCCCCGGTCGGTGATCTGGTGCTGCCCGCGTGCGAGGCGCTCGACCGTGGCGGCACCTTGGCGATCGCCGGAATACATCTGTCTGATATCCCAAGCCTGAACTATCAGCGTCACTTGTTTCAGGAGCGCCAGGTCCGCTCGGTCACGTCGAACACCCGGGCCGACGCACGAGCGTTTCTCGACTTCGCGGGCCGGCATCACATTGAGGTGACCACGCCGGAATACCCCCTCGAACAAGCCGATCGAGCACTGACCGATCTGAGCGCCGGCCGGATCGCCGGGGCCGCGGTCCTGCTCGTCTGACCTCAGGCTGATAAATGCCAGACCAGCGCGGCGGCCAGGGCGCCCAGTCCGTTCAGTGACCAATGCAGCGCAATCGGGGCGATCAGGCTACCGCTGCGTCGGCGCAGCCAGCTGAAGACGAACCCGGCCGCCCCGGTGGCCAATACCGCCAAAGTCACCCCGGCCAGCATCCCGGCGATCCCACTTCCGAACAGCCGGGTGAAGCCGACATTGCTGCTCGTCAGCCCCAACGACGTGGCGACATGCCAAAGACCGAACAGCAGCGAACCCACCAACGCGACGCCGCGAAATCCCCAGGCCCGATTCAGCGCGCCATGTAGCACACCGCGGAAGGCCAGCTCCTCGGGGATCACAGTTTGCAGCGGAATGACGACCATCGAGGCGATCAGCGCGCCGGAGATCGTCGCGTAGTGATTGTTCATGAACATCGGCCGGGTCATCGGCAGCAGCACGCCCACCGCGATCACCGACCCCACGACAGCCACGGCGGCCAGCGCATAACCTAGCCCGGACTTCCAATGTTCGCGGCCCAGGCCGAGGTCGGTCCAGTCCAGACCGTTGGCCCGCATCAGGATCACCAGCCCCACGGCGGCAGCTGGGACGGTGGCGACGCTCGCCCAAGGCGTGGTGAAGTGCGCGATCAGGTTGGTCAGCACCAGCACCATGACGACCACGGCGACGTCGACCTGGATCCGGAACTGGTGCAGCGCGGAAAGCTGCGACACCAGCGGATGAGGTTCGGGGGCGTCCAAGGCGTCCAAGGCGGCCAAAGTCGTTGCGGCGTGGTCAGGCATTGTTCCGCGAGTCTACCTGCCGGCGGGCGACCGTCCGCTGACCTCGGGCTCAGCCGCCGTTCGACGCAACCCGGCGGCGCGCGTATGCCTCGAGCTCTGCCGAGAGCGCGTCGGCCACCAACAGTTGCGGAAGCAGCTCCGGTTCAGACATTCGGGCGCGGAAGACCAGCCCGACGCTCACGTCGTGATCGGGGCGGTAATCGATCGTGATCGCGTCCCCAGCGCGCACTGCTCCGGGCGAGATCACCCGTAGGTAGGCGCCGGGTTTGCCCGCCTGAGTGAACGTTTTGATCCACTTGTCCAAATCCAAGAATGCCGCAAAAGTGCGGCACGGCGTCCGGGGCGCGGAGACTTCGAGGACCAAGCCGTCGGTGCCGATGCGCCAGCGTTCACCGATCCGCGCCTGAGTCACATCGATGCCCGAGGTGGTCAGGTTCTCGCCGAACATTCCGTTGGTCAGTTTCTGCTCGAGTTGAATTTCCCATGCATCGAGGTCTTCTCGCGCATAGGCGTAGACGGCCTGGTCGTCACCGCCATGGAGTTTCTGATTGCCGATGGTGTCACCGACTAGTCCGCTGCCGAGGCCACCATGTATTGACCCCGGTGCTCGCACCATGACCGCTTCAGGTGCCGCCACTTTGTCGATGCCCGTCGACTTCGACTGCGCGCGCGGGTCAGGATTCGTTCGGACACGAGCCAAGTTGACCGACAAAACGCTCGCCACCCAGTCCAGCGTAGCTGGGCTCAAGTTGACGGCGCCTACTCCTCGCCGCGAGCCCGGGCCTCGTAGGCCTGGCGTTTGGCGACGTCGACGTCATCGGTGAAAACGTGCTCGCCGCCGAGGATTCGGTTCAGGGCAATAATCATCGCCACGCACTGCCGCGGTGGTGCCGTCGGCGCAGCGCGCCGATACTGCAACGATGGAGTTGCGGGCGGCTGTCCCAGCGGATTCCCACGCCGTGGCCCGAGTGCAGGTTCGGTCCTGGCAGTCGGCATATCGGGGGCTTATCGCGCAGGAATACCTCGACAGTCTGACGCCCGAGGTCTGGGCGCACAGGTACACCTTTGGCCGGATGGGGCTTGCACTGCCGTCTACCCTGGTCGCGGTCGACGGCTCGACCATCTGCGGCTTGGCGACCACTGGTCTGTGTCGGGACAAAGATTTATCGAATTTCGGTGAGCTGATGGCGATTTACGTCGANCCCGCATACATGCGTACCGGGGTTGGGCGTTTGCTGATAACCGCCGCCCGGGACCGGCTGCGCGGAGTCGGCGTCGCGGGAGCTTCGCTGTGGGTGCTGGACAACAATGTCTGGGCCCGGCGGTTCTACGAACGCGACGGGTGGGGGTTCGACGGGACGCGCCAGACGGCGACTTACGGCAATGTGCCGGCACCAGAAGTGCGCTATCGACGCACCCCCGTCTAAGCCTCGGGATTCAGCGCAAGGTGAGCCAGGCCAGGCTGGCGGCCCCGGCCAGGGCGCAGTAGATGGCGAATGGTGTCAGGGTGCGGGTTTCAAAGTACCGGGTGAGATAACGGACGGCGAGGTAGGCGCAAACAAACGAGGCGATGCTGCCGGCCACAACCTGGCCGCCGATCCCGGCTCCCAGTGGCCCGAACAGCTCTGGGATTTTGTATACCCCAGCGGCCAAAATTATCGGCGTCGCCAGCAAGAACGAGAAGCGGGCGGCGTCTTCGTGGGACAGGCCGCGCCACAGGCCGGCCACGATGGCGATGCCGGAGCGGCTGATACCCGGCAGCAGCGCCAGGATTTGAGCGGAGCCGATCAACACACCCCGGGTCATGGGCAGTTGGGCGAGCCTATCGTCGATTGCCTCGCCGCTGTGTGTGGATTGATCGTCGGCTGGGGTGGACGGGTCCGGGGGACCCGTACGGCGGCGGAGGACCTCGGCCGCGTACAGGGCGATGCCGTTGAGGATCAGGAATGCGGCCGCCGGAACGGGTTTGCCCAGCGTGGTGCGGAATAGCTTTTCCAGGAACAGTCCCGCCAAGCCCACCGGGACGGTAGCCGCCACGATCAGCCACGCCAAACGCTCGCCGGAAGTCTGAATTCGGCGATAACGCACCGAGGAGACGAAGCCGGCGACAATACCCAGCCAGTCACGCCAGAAGAACACCAGCAAGGCGGCGGCGGTGGCGACGTGTAGCCCGACGATGAAGGCCAGGTAGGGCGATTGCGGTGCGGAGACGTTCAAGTCTTGAGCCCACTGCCCGCCAATCAGTGCCGGCACCAACACCGAGTGCCCCAGGCTGGAGACCGGGAACAGTTCGGTGATCCCCTGGGCAGCACCCACGATCACGGCTTCGACGTAGCTCAAGTGCGCACTCATTCGTCGCAATTCTCCATCCGCTCGGGCAAACTGCGTGGGTCGGCCTGTGACGATAGCCAAAGCACCACTCAAAGTTCTTGGCGGCCTTGATCAACTGCCCCGGCAGGTACGGTATGCACGTGACCGACGGGTTGCTCGACGCCTTGCGCGTCCTTGACTTATCTGATGGCGACACCGACGCGGTGACCCGCCTGTTCGCCGACCTGGGTGCCGATGTTCTCAAACTCGAGCCTCCGGGCGGAAATCCTGGGCGCGACGCGCTGCCAACTCTGGCCGGCGCGAGTATCCCATTCGCCGTGCATAACGCAAACAAGCGCAGCACGGTGCTGAACCCGCTCGACGAGGACGACCGCCGGCGCTTCTTCGAACTCGTCGAGAGCGCCGACATCGTCGTCGACGGCGGCGGTGGGAGGCAAGCCGCCGCTTTCGGGACCTCGTGTGCGGAGTTGGCCGATAACTACGAGCACCTGGTCGCACTTTCTGTCACCGACTTCGGTGCGACGGGTCCGCGGTCGTCGTGGCGCGCGACCGATCCCGTGTTGTACGCGATGTGCAGCTCGCTGTCTCGATCGGGCCCCGCCACCGGGACCCCGGTGTTGCCGCCGGACGGTATCGCTTCGGCAACCGCCGCCGTGCAGGCGGCCTGGGCTGCGCTCGCCGCTTACTACAACAAATTACGTTGCAGCACCGGCGATTACATCGATTTTTCTCGTTTTGACGCCGTTGTCATGGCACTTGACCCGGCGTTCGGGTCACACGGTCAAGCCGCTGCCGGCCAGCGCGGCGCAGGGCAATGGCGGGGGCGCCCCAAGAACCAGGACGCCTACCCGATCTATCCGTGCAAAGACGGCTACGTCCGGTTGTGCGTGTTGACGCCGCGGCAGTGGCGCGGCCTGCGGCGTTGGCTGGGGGAGCCGGGAGAGTTTCAAGACCCGAAGTACGACATGCTCGGCACACGGTTCGCCGCGTGGCCCGAGATCAGCCTGTGGATCCAGACGTCATTCGCCGACCAGACGATGAACGATTTGGTGACCGCCGGGCAGGCACACGGCGTGCCGATCGCCGCGGTACTTACGCCGTCCGGGATCCTTACCTCCGAGCATTTCCGGGCGGTGGGCGCTATCACCAATGCCGAACTCGTCCCGGGCGTGCACGCAGATGTGCCCACTGGATACTTCGTTGTCGACGGGCACCGCGCCGGTTTCCGCACACCGGCCCCCGCCGCCGGACAGGACCAGCCCCGCTGGCGCGCTGATCCGGCAGTGGCAGCGGCGCCGCCAGGCAAGGTCGGCGACTATCCGTTTGCCGGCCTGCGGATCCTGGATCTCGGCGTCATCGTCGCCGGTGGCGAGCTGAGCCGGCTGTTCGGCGACCTGGGCGCCGAGGTGATCAAAGTCGAAAGTGCGGAGTACCCGGACGGACTACGGCAGGCTCGTGCTGGCGACGCGATGAGTGAATCGTTTGCCTGGACACACCGCAATCAACTCGGGTTCGGTTTGGATCTGCGCAGCGCGCAGGGCAAGGAGATCTTCTGCCGCCTGGTGACGCAATCCGACGCGGTCTTCGCTAACTTCAAACCGGGAACCCTTACTGCACTTGGGTTTTCCTACGACTCGCTGCACGCCATCAACCCGCGCATCGTGCTCGCAGGGAGCAGCGCATTCGGCAACAGGGGACCGTGGAGCAAGCAGATGGGCTACGGTCCGTTGGTCCGCGCCGCTACCGGCGTCACCCGGCTATGGACGTCTGAACAGGCTCCGAGCGACGGCTCCCGGCATGCCTTCTACGACGCGACGACGATCTTTCCCGATCACGTGGTCGGGCGAATCACTGCCATCGCCGCACTGGCGGCGTTGATCCGCCGCTATCGAACCGGCGACGGAGCCCACGTGCATATCTCCCAGGCTGAGGTCGTCGTCAATCAACTGGACACCTTGTACGTCACCCAGGGTGCTTTGGCGGCCGGAGTCGGCGAGATCCGCGATGACACCAGCGTGCACGCGGTGTACCCGTGCGCAGGCGACGATGAATGGTGCGTCATCTCGATCCAGTCCGACAGCGAATGGCGTTGTGTCAGATCCGTTTTAGGTCGTCCGGAATTGGCCGACGACCCGCGCTTCGCGACCGGCGAGTCGCGCTGGGTCAACCGCGGCGAGTTGGTGGCAGTCGTCTCGGCTTGGACCCGGACCCGCACCCCGGTGCAGGCCGCCGAAGCGCTACAGTCTGCGGGAGTTCCGGCCGGCCCGATGAACCGCCCGCCGGACATACTCGAAGATCCGCAGCTGATCGAGCGAAAACTGCTGCGCGACATGGTCCATCCCCTGATCGACCGTCCACTGCCCGCGGAGACGGGTCCGGCGCCGTATCGCCACATCCCGCCGGCTCCGCGACGTCCGGCCCCAGTGCCTGGTCAGGACACCCGTGAGATCTGCCGAAAAGCGCTCGGGATGAGCACCGAGGAGACCGAGCGTCTGATTGCCGATCGCGTGCTGTTCGGGCCCGCTGCCGCCCCGGCCTAACGCCCAGCGTGACGCCAGTGTCACGCTCGCGCCCGAACGTGACTGTGGCGTCGCGTTCGACGCCCGCAGCCTGGCCCGCATCGTCGCCACGATAGGTTCGAAGCTATGCCCGTCGACCCCAGGACACCCGTGTTGATCGGCTGGGGCCAGGTCAACCATCGCGACGAAATCGACCCGGAAATGCGGTCGGTCGAACCGGTCGACTTGATGGCCGCCGCGGCGCGGCAAGCTGCGGATTCCCAGGTTCTCGAGGCCGTGGACTCCATTCGCGTGGTCAACGTGCTGTCGGCACACTACCGGGATCCCGGGCTGCTACTCGGCCGGCGGATCGGCGCCGCTNNATTCACCACGCTCTACAGCCCGGTCGGTGGCAACGTGCCGCAGTCGCTGGTCAATCAAGCCTGCCTGGACATTCNGCGGGGCCGGGCCGGCATCGTGNTGCTCGCCGGTGCGGAAACGTGGCGCACCAGGAGAGGGCTGAAGGCCAAAGGCAGCAAGCTCGGGTGGACGGTTCAGGACGATTCAGTACCGATGGCCGAAGTCAGCGGCGACGACGTCCCGATGGCCGGTGATGCGGAGATCAGAATCAAGCTGGACCGGCCGGCCTACGTCTATCCGCTGTTCGAGCAGGCGATTCGCATCGCGAACGGCGAATCAATCGAGGATCACCTCAGGCGCATCGGCGAGCTGTGGGGGCGCTTCAACGCCGTCGCGGTCGACAATCCGCACGCGTGGATCCGCAAACCGGTGACCGCCGAGGAAATCGCGCAACCCGGCCCGCAGAACCGGATGATCAGCTGGCCGTACACCAAGTTGATGAACTCCAACAACATGGTTGACCAGGGCGCCGCGTTGGTCCTGACATCTGTCGAGCAGGCAATCCGCCTGCAGATTCCCAGCGAAAGCTGGGTCTACCCCCACGCAGGCACCGACGCGCATGACACCCCCGCCATCGCCGAGCGTGATGAGCTACACCGTTCTACGGCCATTCGCATTGCCGGCGCGCGGGTGCTGGAGCTGGCCGGCCTGGGCATCGACGACGTCGATTACGTCGACCTGTACTCGTGCTTTCCGTCCGCCGTTCAGGTCGCGGCGGCCGAACTGGGATTGGGTCTCGACGACCCGGGCCGTCCGCTGACCGTCACCGGCGGATTGACGTTTGCGGGCGGCCCGTGGAGCAACTACGTCATGCATTCCATCGCCACCATGGCCGAACTGCTGGTGGCCAATCCCGGTCGACGTGCCTTGATCACCGCCAACGGCGGCTACCTGACCAAGCACAGCTTCGGTGTCTACAGCACCGACCCACCGGCCGAATTCCGTTGGGAAGACATGCAATCGGCAGTCGATCGAGAGCCCACCCGAGATGGGCTAGTTGAATGGGAAGGTATCGGCACAGTCGAGGCATGGACGACGCCGTTCAACCGCGACGGACAACCGGAGAAAGCTTTCCTGGCCGTACGCACGCCCGACGGGTCGCGCACGTTGGCAGTGATCGACGATCCCGGTCCGGCTGAGTTAACTGTGCGTGAGGAGATCGGCGGCGCCAAGGTTGCCGTCGCCCTAGACGGTAGCGCAACGCTGCAGTAACCGACCAGGCACATTACGCCTGGTCAGAGCGCCTTTTGGGGAGTAGCGGTCGCGGAAGTAACGACGACGCGCCTATTGTCGAGGGTGGACGATGGGGGAGGTGAGCCCAGGTGCAGATCCTGGTTACCGACGCCACCGGCACAGTCGGGCGTTTGGTCGCACGGCAGCTGATCGCGGCCGGGCACACGGTCAGCGGCGTTGCTGCGCACCCGCATGCCTGCCTGGACCCCAACGTCGATTTTGTTTGCGCGTCCTTGAACGACCCCATCCTCCAAGAGCTGGCCGATGACGCCGACGCGGTGATCCACCTGGCCCCGGTTGACATCACCGCACCTGGCAGCGCCGGAATTGAAGGCGTTGTACACGTAACCCACGCGGCTGCCCGGGCTGGTGCCCGGCTGCTGTTCGTGTCCCAAGCCGCAGGCCGGCCCGACCTGTATCGGGCGGCCGAGGAGCTGGTGTCCACGAGTTGGGGACCGACCTTGGTCATCCGGATTGCGCCTCCGGTCGGCCGTCAGCTGGACTGGATGGTTTGCCGTACAGTGGCCACGCTGCTGCGCACCAAAGTCTCGGCGCAGCCGATGCGGGTGCTGCATCTCGACGACCTGGCCCGCTTCCTGGTTTTGGCACTGAACACCGACCGCACCGGTGTGGTGGACCTGGCCACCCCGGACACCATCAATGTGATCACCGCGTGGCGATTGCTGCGAACCGTTGATCCGCGTTCCCGCCTGCATCGTGTTCGCAGGTGGTCACAGTTGATTCCGGATATGGATACCGCTGCAGTGCAAGAGGATTGGGCGTTCGAGTTTGGCTGGCACGCGGTCGAGGCGGTTGCCGACACCGGTCGTGGGCTGGTCGGCCGCCGGCTCGGTGCCGCGGGCGCGAAAAGCCATGGCGGTCAACTGGCGCTTCCGGTGGAGGTTCTTCCGCGGTCGGGGCTGTCCGAAGGACTGGAGTCGGCGGCACCNGATGGGTTGGAAGGTGAGTTCGACGACCGAATCGACCCGCGATTCCCGGTCTTCGGCGCGACCAGCCTCGCCGNGGCGCTGCCCGGACCGTTGACTCCGATAACGCTGGACGTCCAGATGAGCGGGCTNCGCACAGCCAGTCGGGCNCTGGGTCAGGTGCTTGCACTTGGCGGCGTGATCAACGACGAATGGGGGAGCAGGGCCGTCGCGGTGTTCGGTCATCGCCCCTACATCGGGGTGTCAACCAGCGTCGTCGCTGCCAGCCAGTTGCCCGGCTGGGACCAGCAGGCCGTCGCCGAGCGCGCCCTGGGCGGGCAGTCCGACGTCGGGGCCCTTTTGCCGTTCGGTCGGCCTCAGCTGACCAGCGGTGCGCTGGGATCGGCCGCCAAAGCCGTGGTCGCGGTGCGATCGGCGGCCCTGTTGCGCCATCAGCGGGCCAATACGCGGGCATATCGCGCCGCGGCACAGGCAGAGCACCTGGATGCGGCGCAGCTGACCTCGCTGCCGGACGCCTTCCTGGCGGTTCGTATTCGGCTGCTGCGAGATCGGATTCATCAAGGCTGGATCCTGACGGCGCTGTGGCTGATCGACACCGGCGTCGCGGCGGTGGCGCCGGCGCGAACCAAGGCGGGGTCCAGCGTCTCCGGGTTGGGCGTGCTCACGGAAAGCAGCCGTATAAGTGCAGAGACCGGCGCGCTGGCAACGCTTTTGCGCAGTGACCCGCCCCTTTGCGCGCTGGCTTGGGAAGGCAACCTCGCCAGCGTCCGCGCGTTGTCTCCCAACACCGCCGGCGCCCTCGATGACGCTGTCGCCCGCATTGGGCACCGCGGGCCCGGTGAAGCTGAGTTGGCCAACTCCACGTTCAGCGACGATCCGGTGATGCTGTTGACGGCAGCCGCTACGGCCGCTGCGGCACTCACCGAGCCCGCAGTAGCACCTGCGCGGCGGCTGGATGACGACGCCCGCGGTTCGCGGGAACTGGCCCATGACACCACCATGTGGTTCACTCATGAGCTTCGGATGACCTTGCGCGAATTGGGCTCTCGATGGGTCGCGACGGATCTCATCGATGTCGTCGACGATGTGTACTACCTGACGTGCGACGAACTGCTCACCATGCCGGCCGACGCCCGGTTGCGGATCAAGCGCCGCCGCGCCGAGCGGGAACGCTTGCAAGGACAGCGCCCGCCCGACGTCATCGACAAGAATTGGGTGCCCGTGCACGGGCGCCCTCATTACTCCAGCTCGCAACCCGGAGCTGACTGACGGTCAGCTCACCAGATCCGCAAGCGGTGCCTGTGGGTCGGCCAGCTTGTCAGCGTCGACCGGAGTCCTTGACCGGATCAAGGCTTTGACGTCGTCGAGCACGTCCCAAATATTGACGTTCATCCCCGCCAACACCCGGCTGTCGCCGTCGAGCCAGAACGCGACGAATTCGCGGCCGGAAATGTCGCCGCGGAACACCACCCGCTCAAAGCTGGGTGCGTACCCCACGTACTCCATGCCAAGGTCGTACTGATCGGTGAAGAAATAGGGCAACTCATCGTATTCGCCTGGCTTGCCGAGCATTCCGGCGGCCGCCACCGCAGGCTGCTTGAGCGCATTCGCCCAGTGCTCGGTGCGGATCCGGGTATTGAACAGCGGGTTCTCGGCCGCGGCGATATCGCCGACCGCGTAGATGTCCGGATCGCTGGTGCGCAGCGAAGCGTCAACCAGCACACCGCCATCGCCCATAGACAGTCCGGCCCGTTCGGCGAGTTCGACGTTCGGCTTGGCGCCCACGGCAACCAGCACAGCGTCAGCGGAAACCGTCGACCCATCGCGCATTTTCAGCCCGGTCGCCTTGCCGTCGGCCGTAGTGATCTCCTCGACCTGCGTCTCCAGTCTTAAGTCCACCCCATGATCGCGATGCAGATTGGCAAACACTTCACCGACGGTTTCGCCCAGAGCGGCCAGCAGCGGTTGTTTGGCCGTCTCCACGACGGTGACGTTGACGCCGCGCTGGCGCGCACCGGCAGCAACCTCCAGGCCGATCCACCCGGCCCCCACCACGGCCAGCGCAGCTCCTTCGGTCAGAACAGAATTCAGTGCCGCAGCGTCGTCGTAGGTGCGCAGATAGTGGACTCCGGCTGCGTCGGATCCAGGTATCGGTGGCCGTTTGGACGCCGATCCCGTCGCCAGCAGCAGCTTGTCGTAGTGCACCACGGTGTCGTCGGGAAGCCCGACGGTGTGGGCGGCAGGGTCCAGGGACGACACTCGCGACTGGAGTCTCAGGTCGACGTCATGGTCGCGGTACCAGTCGGAGTTTTGGACTGTGAAATCTGCGAGTGATTTCTTCCCGGCCAGATATTCCTTGGAAAGCGGGGGACGCTCGTAGGGCAGGTATTCCTCGTCGGCGAAAAGAATGATCTGACCGTCGAAGTTACTGTCGCGCAAGGCTTCTACTGCTTTTGCTGCAGCAAGGCCGCCGCCAACAATGACGAATGTGGTCGAGCTTGGCATGATTTCTGCTCCATTCCGTCGTCCAAATCCCAGCCTACTCGGGCCGGCTCAACTCAAAGTTCCCGCAAGATCATTTCGACGGCAGGCTGCGCGCGTAGCCGGTGCTTTTGGTAACCCAACCCTGAAGCTGACGTTTGGTTTTNAGGCCCTCGGCGTCGATGCGCAGCCAGCCCCGGGTTTCGCGACCGGCCATCACCATCGGGCTCACGTGGGCGCGTTCCAACAGCTTTTCGGTGTCCTCCGGCGGCACCCGCACCATCAGCCCNCCCTTGCCGCTGGCGGCTACCGACATGTTGCCGTTGATCAGGAACGCGAGGCCGCCGAACATGCGTTTCTCCTCGACGCCCTGCTCGCAGCCAACAAGTTCGCGGATCCGGTTGGCCAAGTCTTCGTCATAGGCCATGCAGCGACCCTAATGCCGGCTACCGACACCCGCCGCGGTCTCAGTCCAGATCCACTCGAACGGTCAGCAGGTCGGTGGCCATCACGCGAACAACCCCGCTGTTGAGCCGGGGCAGGTTGCGCAATCGTTGTAGCGAGTCATCATCGGGCAGCGGATGGGCGGTTCCGCTGCGCCACTGGCCATTGATCCGCAGCCGTACGGCCGGGTTGGCTTTGATGTTGCGGACATAGTCGGAATGGTCGCCATGTTCGGACACCATCCAGAACTGGTTGTCGACCACCTTCCCGCCTACGGCGGTGTGCCGCGGTTGTCCGGATTTACGGCCGGTGGTTTCGAGCATGGTCACCGGCAATTGCCGGCCGATCGGATTGACGACCAGCCGTTGCATGCCATGGACTAGCTGTCGTTTCAGGCTCACGACTCTATTCAACGCCGAACGTGGCGCAGCGTAAATGCTGGGCCACGCTCGTGCGCCGAACGTTAGGGTCAGGCGGCCGCTGTCGCGGTCTCAGCCGCCGGTTCCAGCGCCTGCGCGACGATCTCGGCGACGTCCGTCATCGGTTTGACGGTCAACGCGTCGAGCACTTCGGCCGGCACGTCATCCAAATCCGGCTCGTTGCGCGACGGGATGAAAACCGTCGACAAGCCAGCGCGTTGGGCGGCGAGCAGCTTCTGCTTGACGCCGCCGATCGGCAACACCCGGCCGTTCAGGGTGACCTCACCGGTCATCCCGACATCGGCGCGCACCTGGCGTCCGGTGGCCATCGACACCAACGCGGTCACCATGGTGACACCTGCCGACGGGCCGTCTTTGGGCACCGCGCCCGCAGGTACGTGCACGTGGATGCGTCGGTCCAGCGCCTTGGGGTCGACGCCGAGTTGCTCGGCGTGCGAGCGCACGTAGGACAGTGCGATCTGCGCCGATTCTTTCATGACGTCGCCCAACTGACCCGTCAGCTGCAAACCCGGNTCGCCGTCGGTAGCCCCAGCCTCGATGTAGAGGACATCACCGCCCAGGCCTGTCACGGCCAGGCCGGTGGCCACGCCGGGCACCGCGGTGCGTTCGGCCGACTCCGGGGTGAACCGCGGCCGGCCGAGGTAACCGACCAGATCGGGCTCGTCGATGGTCTTCGGGCCACGGAGCTCGCCCTGTTTGGAGGCCAGCTTGGTCGTCACCTTCCGCATCGCCTTGGCCAGCAGCCGTTCGAACTGCCGCACACCAGGCTCGCGGGTGTAGTCAGCGGCGATCTTGTGTAGCGCGGCGTCTGTGACAGTGACTTCGTCGTCGTTCAGCGCTGCCCGCTCCCGTTGCCGGGGCAACAGGTAGTCACGGGCGATGGCGACCTTGTCGTCTTCGGTGTAGCCGTCGATCTGCACCAGCTCCATCCGGTCCAGCAGCGCTGACGGGATGTTCTCAATCACGTTGGCAGTCGCCAGGAACACCACATCGGAGAGGTCCAGATCCAGATCCAGGTAGTGATCGCGGAACGTGTGGTTCTGCGCCGGGTCGAGCACCTCGAGCAGCGCTGCGCTCGGGTCGCCGCGATAGTCGGAGCCGACTTTGTCGATCTCATCGAGCAGCACGACGGGATTCATCGACCCCGCCTCGCCGATCGCGCGTACGATTCGGCCCGGCAGCGCGCCGACGTAGGTGCGCCGGTGCCCGCGGATCTCTGCCTCGTCGCGCACACCGCCCAGGGCGACACGCACGAATTTACGACCCAGCGCCCTGGCCACACTTTCACCCAGCGATGTCTTACCGACGCCGGGAGGACCGGCCAGCACCATCACCGCACCGGAGCCGCGGCCGCCGACGACCTGCAACCCGCGCTGAGCGCGCCGGGTACGCACCGCCAGGTATTCGACGATGCGGTCCTTGACGTCGTCCAACCCGTGGTGGTCGGCATCCAGGATTTCCCGTGCCGCCCCCAGATCCGTCGAGTCTTCAGTTCTGACGTTCCAGGGCAGGTCGAGGACGGTGTCCAGCCAAGTACGGATCCAGCCGCTTTCCGGGCTTTGGTCGCTGGCGCGCTCCAGCTTGCCGACCTCACGCAGCGCGGCCTCGCGCACCTTCTCGGGTAAGTCAGCGGCCTCGACACGGGCCCGGTAGTCGTCGGAACCGTCGGGCTCACCCTCGCCCAGTTCTTTACGGATGGCGGCCAGCTGTTGGCGCAGTAGGAACTCCTTCTGCGTCTTCTCCATGCCTTCCCGCACGTCCTCGGCGATCTTGTCGTTGACCTCGACCTCGGCCAGGTGCTCGCTGGTCCAGTCGATCAGGACACGCAGCCGCTCGGCGACATCCACGGTCTCGAGCAGTTGCCGCTTCTCCACATCGGTCAGGTACGAGGCGTAGCCGGACGTGTCGGCGAGTGCCGACGGGTCGGTCAACTGGTTGACGTAGTCGATGATCTGCCAGGCCTCGCGCCGTTGCAGCATGGCCAGCAGCAGCTTCTTGTACTCGGCGGCCAGAGCCTTGACCTCATCGGTCGCCTCAACGTCGGGGACCTCAGTGACCTCGACCCACAGTGCAGCGCCCGGTCCGGTAGCTCCGGCACCGATGTGCGCCCTGCGCTCACCGCGTACGACGGCGGCGGTGCCGCCACCTGCGATCCGCCCGACCTGCAGAATCGTCGCCACCACGCCGTGGGACGGATAACGGTCCTCGAGCCGCGGTGCGATGAGCAGCTCCTTGGATTCACTGGCCCGAGCGGCGTCGATCGCTGCACGTGCAGCGTCGTCGAGCGCGATCGGGACCACCATGCCCGGCAACACGATGTTGTCGGTCACGAACAGCACCGGCAGTGATTTAGCTTCAGACATCAATCCTCCAAAGGTTAAGTCTGATGCGCTCAACCCCCACCGGACGTGGTTTGTTCCCAGGGAGCGCGAGCAGACGCAGAATCGCCTTAGAAGCGCTGCTTTCGGGCGATTCTGCGTCTGCTCGGCAACTCAGTCTGGCGCGGAAATGGGGGCCAACCGGCGCAATTGCGTCACATGCTTGGGCGACAGTTCCTCCAGGCAAGTCACACCCAGCAACCGCATGGTCCGGATCACCCCGGACGCCAGGATCTCGATCGCGCGGTTGACCCCGGCCTCGCCGCCGGCCATCAGCCCGTAGAGGTAGGCCCGCCCGACCAGCGTGCACCGGGCCCCCAGAGCGATTGCTGCCACGATGTCGGCGCCCGACATGATGCCGGTATCCAACAGGATCTCGGTGTCCTTGCCGAGATCACGCGCTACCGCGGGCAACAGGTGGAAGGGCACCGGGGCCCGGTCGAGTTGGCGGCCGCCGTGATTGGACAACACTATGCCGTCGACGCCGCGCTCGACGACAGCGCGGGCGTCGTCGAGTGTCTGGATCCCTTTGACGACGAGCTTGCCTGGCCATTGGGCCTTGATCCAGGCCAGGTCATCGAAGGTGAGGCTGGGGTCGAACATGGTGTCCAGGTACTCGCCGACGGTGCCCGACCAGCGATCCAATGATGCGAATGACAGGGGTTCGGTGGTCAGCAGATCGAACCACCAGCGCGGGTGGGGTAGCGCATCGAGGACGGTTCGCAGGGTCAATGCAGGCGGGATCGACATCCCGTTGCGGGTGTCGCGTAACCGCGCGCCGGCGACCGGAACGTCGACAGTGACCAGCAAAGTGTCGAATCCCGCCTCGGCCGCCCGCTTGACCAGCGCCATCGACCGCTCGCGATCCCGCCACATGTACAGCTGAAACCATTTACGGCCCTGGGGAACAGCGATCACAACGTCTTCGATCGCCGAAGTTGCCAGAGTCGACAGCGAGAACGGGATCCCGGCCGCGGCTGCCGCGCGCGCACCGGCGAGTTCGCCCTCGGTGTGCATCAACCGGGTGAACCCGGTCGGGGCGATCCCGAACGGCAACACAACCGGCTGGCCCAACACCGTCCACCCGGTGCCGACGTTGGTGACGTCACGCAGGATGGTCGGGTGAAACTCGATGTCGCGGAACCCCTGTCGCGCCCGTGCGATGGACAGCTCATCCTCGGCGGCACCGTCGGTGTAGTCGAACGCCGCCCTCGGGGTGCGGCGTTTGGCGATGCGGCGCAGGTCCTCGATGGTCAGCGCGGCGTCGAGGCGGCGCTTGGCGCGGTTGAACTCCGGGCGTTTGAACTGGATCAGCGGCGCCAGGTCGTGAATTCTGGGGACCCGTCGTTTAACCGGCATGTGTGCAACCGTAGTCAGATGGAATCGTCCGGCCAGCGCCTCGAATCCTTCGATCTCCAGCGTTTCGTCGACGCGCAGGCCCCGGTCTACCGCAGCGTCGTCGACGAGCTGCGCGGCGGGCGAAAGCGCAGCCACTGGATGTGGTTTGTCTTCCCGCAGCTGAGCGGGTTGGGGGGCAGCCCGATGGCGGTCCGTTACGGGATCGACTCGCTGCAGGAAGCCCGCGCCTATCTGCGACATGAACTGCTCGGCCCGCGACTGCACGAGTGCACCCAACTGGTCAACCAGGTGCAAGGTCGTTCGATTGCGGAGATCTTCGGTTCGCCCGACGACCTCAAGCTGTGCTCGTCGATGACACTGTTCGCCGTCGCGAGCGACGACAACCAGGACTTCGTCGCCCTGCTCGCCAAGTATTACCGCGGCCTGCAGGACCCACTGACGCTGGCGCGACTGGACGCCTAAGCAGGCTGCAAGATCCGCCAGCCGTGTGCCTCGACGACCACCTCGTCGACGACCTCCTGGGGCGGTGCGGACGATCCAGCGAGCACCTGCGCGCGCACCGTGCCCAGCTCCGGCAGCTCTAGGCGCAGCGGCTGGTCATCGATGTTCAGCGCGACCAGCAATACGTCGTCGCCGCTGCGGGTCGCATACACGAAATGCCGGTTCTCCAGTCGCAATGCGGTGGTCGATGCCGCATGCAGCCACGGGTGGCGGCGACGCAGCCCGATCAGGTATTGGTGCAATGCCCACACCCGTTCACCGAACGGATCCAGTTGTGCTGGGGGAGCACCGAACTCCGGGCGCACCGCGTCGTCACCGCCTCGGCGTTCTTCTTTGACGCCGTGAAACCCGAACTCGTCGCCGGCATAAATGCTGGGAACGCCGCCGATCGTCAACAGGATCACCAGTGCATGGGCCAGATGATCGGGGTGTTCGAGCTGGCTGGCGATGCGGGTGACGTCGTGATTGCCGATGAACGTGAGCGGTGCGAAGCTGCTCAGAAACTCGTTGTGCCGCTGTAGCGCCCAGTCCAGTTCGAAGAAGTTGCCGTCGTTGAGGCTGCTCCAGATCGCTTTCCACAGCTCGTACTGGGTGGCCGAGTCGAAGCCGGTCGCGTCGACGACCGCCGCATAGTCGCCGTGGATGAGCTCGCCGACGAACCAGGCATTGGGATACAGCTTGCGCACCTCGGGTAACGTCGCCGCCCAGAATTGCTGCGGCACAACGTAAGCCGCATCCAGACGCCAGCCATCCGCGCCACGTCGCAACCAGTGCGCCATGACATCGACGGTGTAGTCGACAACCTCGGGGTTGTCGTGGTTGAGGGTAATCAGTTCGCCATGGCCTTCGAAGGTATGGAATCGACCGGGACGCCCGCGAAACCAGCGTGCGGATGCGTCATCGTCCGGGGCCTCGCGGTAGCGCGCGAAGTCCACGCCGACGTGGTTGAAGACGCCGTCGAGCAATATTCGTAGGCCGCGGCGGTGCGCCTCGTCGACCAGGTAGTCGAAGTCGGCCTCATCACCGAGCCGCGGATCGATGCGGTAGTGATCGGTGGTGTCGTAACCATGCGTGCGCGAGGCGAAGATGGGTCCCAGCGCAATCCCCGATGCCCCCAATTTGATGGCGTGGTCGAACCAGCTGATGAGTCGCCGCAGCCGGTGTTCGCCGGGATCAGCGGTCTGATCTGCGGGAAACGCGCCGACGAAGCCCAGCGGGTAGACCTGCCACCAGATCGCGTGCGCCACCCAGGATGGACTCAAACTCTCAGCTCCTTCGGCGAATGTAGGTTCAGCCTATGGAGAAGGTAATCGCTGTGCTGAGGCGCGCCGAACCGGATGACCAGTGGTGCGACCGCCAACGCGGTCCGGTCGCCGACGCCCTGTTGGGCCTGGGCGTGGCCGGGCTGTCCGTCAATGTGCGTGATAGCGCGGTGCGCCACTCGCTGATGACGATCACCACGCTGGACCCGCCGGCCGCCGCGGTGGTGAGCCTGTGGACCCAGCAATGCTACGGCGACCAGATGGTGTCGGCGTTGAACCTACTGTCCGCGGAATGTGACCAGCTGAGCGCGTACTTGGTGACCGAGTCGGTCCCGCTGGGTGCACCGGCAGTCGAGCCAGGTTCTCGCACAACGGGTTTAGCCAACATTGCGCTGCTGCGCCGGCCGGCCGGGCTGGACCAGGCGACCTGGCTGGACCGTTGGCAGGGCAACCACACGGCGGTGGCCATCGAGACACAATCGATTTTCGGCTACACCCAGAATTGGGTGGTACGAACTCTCACTCCCGACGCGCCGGGAATCGCGGGCATCGTCGAGGAGTTGTTCCCGGCGGAGGCGATCACCGATCTGAAGGCGTTCTTCGGTGCCGCCGACGACAGCGAACTGCAACAACGGCTGAGCCGGATGGTCGCCAGTACAA
>JGI12635J15846_10000376_pt1 | contig 37075 bp, 34 predicted proteins | sample BlaSpr_A8_OM2_M2_FD_15846 | JGI IMG/M metagenome (IMG submission 15846)
CCAGCCGTGCCGGCACTCGTCTCAAACCTGGCCACGGCCCGACTGAAAGTCGGGCCCTCCCGATTGGTCTAAGCATTTCGACTTATTGCCATCAATGCGCGCTCAATGCAAGTGTCGAGGGGCTGGTCCGTATCTATAACCACTTTTGGTAAATTGATTTCTTCAAATTGCTGCTTGACACGCTCATACAACGCATAGTTCCGGTTGGCTGCAGGATGTTCACCCGAGGCTTGATGTTCAGACAGGCGCTTTCGCGCAGTCTCCTCCGTACATACGCATTCTAGAATTCGCCATTCTTGGTTTAGCTCGGCCGCGACCTTCAACACTGCGTCGATTTGATAGGTGCGGGAAAATGGCCGTCCGTCCAGGAAGACGAAGCGGGAAAAATCTTTTTCCAGGATGAATGCCGCCGCCTCTAGAAGAATGTTCATGCAGAGGTCATCTTGCCCGGTGGAGTACTCAATATCTCGCTCGTCAAAAAGCGCGGAGCGTAGCTTGTCTTTGTCCAATACAGTTCCCGAAAGTTGCTCAGCTAATTTTCTGCAGAGAGTGCTCTTGCCCGATGCAGGCAGGCCAGCCATTAGAATGATCATGAGCGATCAAATAGCAGAAGAGAATATTTGTGTTGAGGAATGCTTACTCTTCCGGCATAGCTTCCGAAAGACGCTCTGCTACCGAATCGGAGTCTTCCTTCTTGTCCTGCGCGGCCAGCATCTTTGAGTCACGGAAGTCGGTATACCGTTCAGAGACCATCACATGAAATACCCACTGATGGCGTTCTTCTTCGGGTTCAACCAGCCCGAGGTCCTTGAGCGGGACCATGTATTGCTCCATCCACTTAATCTGCTGACGGCTCATGCCGCGACGCTGAATATCCACCGTAATTCCGGCCAGGTGCGAAGACGCCGTTTCTCCAGTCTCGGGGGCGGCATTGCGATTGTGGCGGCGAAGTTTCTTCTGCACCAGCACCGTGCGAACCGCTGAATTCACCTGAATCTGATCATGAAATTCCTTGTAATAGTCGGAACTGAGATCTTCAAGAAAATCGCGGGTCCAGGGACGGCAGTAGCGCCGGTCGGGATCAAGTCTTGGATCAATCCGGAGCGTCTGGCCCGGAACGATCGGAACCAATTCTTCACTTGCCACCAGTTCCTGGAGTTCCTGATCGTCTTGAATTCGGGGCAGATCCAGTCGGTCAATTTCCTCATTTTGCCGCAACAGCGAATCGTGCGAGGGCCGGAACAGCGGATTCCAAAGCATTCGGCGCAGACGGGAACGGTGCACCCGTCGTCCATGTTGCGGCGCGACGTAGCGACGCAATCCGAATGCCTGCCCGCATACTGCAACTGCGAGTAGAACCAGAATGCTTATCGGCTTGTAATCTATTCGTTTCACGAAGTAGCTCTTACTACCCCTATTTAGATGAGGAACAGGCGGCAATTGTAATCCACAACATTAAGAATAATTCACAAATTATTTTGATGGAGTTACGTAGGGGCCATTTTGCCGGTTACCGCTGGTTACTTAGGTCTCGAGAACAGGTTACTGAGGAACAAAATCAACAATCGCATTGAGCACGCTCATTCGCTGGCTTTACCGTCCCGGCTCTCGGCTGAGGACGATGCCTTTACGGCGTCATGACGCCCGCGTCCTCCTTCCGGAAGAAGGCGAGATCCCCAGCCGATTCCCAGCGCCAGCCACATTACAAATAGGATTTCATACTTCACTGAACTGGAAGCTGGACCACGCCTCCACTCGATAGCGCTATAGATTGCGCCACTGAGGCCAAACGCTAGCATGGTTATCGATAACATACGGCTTAAGCGCGATTGCTTCATGTTTAATTTGCTCATTTTATCGCTGTGACGGCTGATGCGCCATTGCGGTCGATCCCAGCCATCCTCTGGCAGTTGCGAACCATCCAAGAGCCGATCAGCAAACGGTCAATGGACTAGAACAAAATTTCAAAATCGACTTAAAGGAGCCTTGCCATGGCGGGAAAAAATACAGCTGCATTCGGAATTTATCAGACACAAGCGGATGTCGAGTACGCCGTAGACGCGCTGCGTGCGGAAGGCTTTCGCAATACGGATGTCTCGGTCTTATTTCCAGAAAATAAGGGCACCAAAGATTTTGCGGTCGAGAAGAGCACCAAAGCTCCTGAAGGGACTACGACTGGCGTCGCGTCCGGTGCCGTGATCGGTGGAACACTCGGCTGGCTTGCCGGGATTGGCGCATTGGCAATACCGGGCATTGGACCGCTCATCGCTGCTGGACCAATCGTCGCGGCCCTCGCCGGAGTGGGAGTCGGAGGTGCAGTCGGCGGCATTACGGGAGCGCTGATTGGAATGGGCATCCCTGAGTACGAAGCGAAGCGCTATGAAGGCCGCGTAAAAGATGGGGGGATATTGCTTTCCGTCCACTGCGATGATTCGAATTGGACGAAGAAGGCGAAACAGATTCTCGAGCGTACCGGCGCACAGGATGTAGCCTCAACGGGCGAAGCCAGCGCCGATTGGCAGAAGTCAGATAAGCCATTGCCACGCGCGAGTTAGAACATCAAAGGACATGGTCGGAAATTAACCCCGCAGAAATGCGGGGTTTTATTGTGCGCAACACCGCCTACATGGCGAGGGGGCACATTCAGCTGGAGGTTCGGCAGTATATCTGTACAATTCTCTTGTTTGGTAGGCAGAGAGATAGTCCGAGCGGAACTTATGTGCGGAGAGGAGTATTTCCACCATGCAATATAAGAATGCCGTGCCCGTGATAGCCACCGGTGATGTCAGATCGACTGTCAGTTACTACAAGAACGTACTCGGCTTTACCGAGCACTTCATTTACGGAAATCCCCCTGTTTACGCCGGAATCGAAAAGGATGGAGTGTTGCTTTACATCTCTCTGGACGCTGAATTTGCCTCGGCAGTCGAAGCCTCCGGCCTACATCCCGAGATTTTTCTTTGGGTCCAAGATGTTGATAAAATTTTCGAGGAACACAAGCGTCGCGGCGCAAAAATATTCGAAGAAGTCTCGAACCGGCCTTGGGACGCTCGCCAGTATGTGATTGAAGAGCCAAATGGCTATCATCTCAAGGTTGCCGAACCCCTTGATTGAGATCCGCTGAAGAACGGAGCGCGAAGGGTTCGCTCGTTGGGCATCCGGAGTCAAACGAACCTGAGAATCAAATATCAACAGGCGCGTTAATTACGCCTCTCTATAATTGGACCTCGTTTAATGTCGAAAACAAGCACTCCTCCTGAGACCGTCGCCTTACAAATTCCTCCAGTTCCGCTGACAATTGAAGGCTACAGTGTGTTGCATCAGATGATGCGCATTCGCTGGGCGGCGTGGCGGCAGGTGGATGAGAGCCAAAAGGCGGAACTTATTGCGCAGGCGAGCGAGTGGTTATCTAAACTCGAGCAGAATTCAGCTGGGCAGTCGGGCGTGTATTCGCTTCTCGGGCACAAAGGCGATTTGATGCTGGTGCATTTTCGGCGATCATTCGATGAGTTGAATCAAACCGAGCTGCAATTGGCCCAATTGCAACTGAGTCAATATTTGGAGCCGGCGACCTCTTACCTATCGATTATTGAGCTGGGACTCTACGAATCCACGATCAAGGCTTATGCGGAGTTAGCGGAACGAGGCGTCGAAGCGCATTCGAAGGAATGGAAGCTGGCTATCAATGAGACTCTTGACCGGCAAAGAGAAGCCATGAAGTCGAGGTTGTTTCCTGACCTTCCGCAACACCGTTACATTTGTTTTTATCCCATGGATCGGCGGCGCGGCGAGCAACAAAACTGGTATTCACTTCCGATCGAAGAACGTGCACGGCAGATGAATGATCACGGCTTGGTAGGCAGGCGCTATGCCGGCGAGGTGAAACAGATCATCACCGGATCGATCGGGTTCGACGATTGGGAATGGGGAGTGGATTTGTTTGCTGATGATCCGATCGTTTTCAAAAAGTTAATCTACGAGATGCGTTTTGATCACGTGAGCGCGGTGTATGCGCTGTTCGGAACCTTCTACGTCGGTATGCGCGTTGCGGCCAAAGACTTGGGCAGGCTGCTAAAGGGCGAGTTGCCGGAGAAATGAAGCCAACACAGAACACGGCATCAGGCTCGGAAAGTATTTTGACTACAACATCATTGATAAAACCCCAGCAGTTCATCGACGCGGTGATGCGTGAGCATCCCAAGCTCGCGGCTTTTGACTGCGATGGCACGCTATGGGATGGTGATGCTGGAGAAGGGTTTTTCGATTGGGAGATCAAACGCGGAGTAGTTTCAAACAAAACTGCGGAATGGGCGCGGTCGCGTTACGCGAATTACAAAGCCGGCAGAGTCAGTGAAGACGACATGTGCGGCGAAATGGTGACGCTGCACAATGGAATGCTGGAAGCGGAATTGCAGACGTTGGCTGCGCAGTTTTTTCAGGAAAAGTTTGCCGCGCGGATTTTCCCCGAAATGCTTGACTTGGTCGTACGGCTCCAAAAATCAGGTTGCGAAATTTGGGCAGTCTCGTCCACAAATGAATGGGTCATTCAAGCGGCGGTGAGATACTTTCACATCCCGGAAGGTAATATTTTGGCGGCGTCCGTGCAAATCGACGAAGGAACAATTACCGATCGCCTGGTGCGTGTGCCTTCTGGCACCGGAAAGCCACAAGCAATTCGCGAAGTAATTAAGCGCGTCCCCGACGCAGTATTTGGAAATTCGCGATGGGATCTGGACATGTTGGAAATGGCGCGCAATCCATACGCGATAAATCCGAATTCAGACTTGGAAGAAGTAGCTCGAACACGGGGATGGACGATTTACTTTCCGGAAACTCGCCCGCCACAGCGCGACTAGGTCACAAAGTAGATTGACAGGCGGTAAGTACCAGTGATTGTTTCAGCGGTTTTTATTAACTCTGGGGTTAACTCGTTGCCGTTCATGATTTCTCCGGTCAAAGGTTAAAGCGATCCTTGCCGAACTTTTACGGCCGCGCTCTTGCGGAGTAATCGATTGCTTGACATCCCCTATATAATTCCTGCCCATACGGGGTTCCCGCTCCCAGGGGATCCGCATAGGAGAAACATAAAATGAAACACGCGGTCAGGATGCTAATCCTGGTGGCAGGTTTAGCTTGTGCGTTCGAGGCGCTTGCCGCCCCGATCGTACCGGCTCCAGACGGTGAGCCTCCGGCTCTGTGTAACCCACACAGGCCTTGCCCACACGTAAAGTAACTTAACCGAAATTTTAAGCCGCCCTAAACGGCTTGGCCGACAATTGCGATCTGCAAATGTCGGCCTTTTTTAGTTTTGCCGAGCAGAGTTTAAGACTTGGGCGCGAAATCTTTAAGAGCGTGAGTTAGTTCCTCGGGACGAGAAATCGGAGGCAGGCAAGTGAAATCCGTACAAAGGACCGCCATACTCTTTCCCTCTCGGAGCGCTGGCAACTGCGGAATGGTTTCGGCCAAAGAAGGAGGCAGAAGTTCTCTCAGTGCTTTGCCTCTTTCCAATTTCAAAATCGATTTACCAAACCTGAAATTTGCGAGTGCAGCTTTGTAAAGCTTTTCAGCACTGGCGTCGTCGCCGAGAATCACAATTTGAGTGTGCGGCTCCGAGAAGTAGGCGCCTGCTATCGCATATGTCGCGGCGAAGATTCCATATTGTCCCGCAAGCTCACCGAGCACTTCCAATATACGCCTGGCCTTATCTTGAAAGTCGAAGCGATTGGTATAGCCGTAAAGCCGCGACAACGCAATTGCGGCAACCGAATTTCCGGCCGGTGTAGGAGAATCCTGAAAAGGCTTTCGGCGCGACCCAAGTACGCCGAGGAATTGTCCGGGCTCGGACGAAGTCTTCTCCGTATCGAAAAATCCTCCCGAATCATCGTCGAAGAAATGATCTACCATGCGGTCTGCGATTCGGACGGCGAAGTTGAAATAGCTCAGGTCTGAAGTCGCTTCGTAGGCGTCGAGGCATGCAATGACGGTGAATGCATAATCATCGAGTAAGCCCGAAACACGATTGCTGGTCGCGTCCGCATCCGAATACGCGATTACGTGCTGCAGGCCCGTTTCGTCGTTCCAACCTGCGGACAGAATACGATCCAATGAGCGAAGAGCGAATTGCCTGGCGTAATGCAGATCAAATACTTTTGCGGCTTCTAGGTAGGCGGAAATACATAGCGAATTCCATCCAACATAAATCGTCTTGTCGACATAGGGTGTTGGACGTTTCAATCGTGCCGCGTACATTTTTTCTTTCGCGGACTGAAGCAGCTCTTGAACACGCTCTAACGGCAGTTTCAGCCGCCTAGCTATTTCTTCCAGCGAAGCTCGTACGTAAAGCACATTCTTCGCGGGATTGTGGTGCATCTCGCCCACTTCATTAATGTCGTAATGCAACTTCGCCACAGCGGATTCTTCTTCGCTGAGGACAGCATCTGTTTCCTCGACCGACCAGGTGAAATAGTCTCCGTCATCATCCATCGAATAGTCCGCATCCTGAGAAGCATAGAATCCGCCGTTCTCCCGGTCGCTTAACCATTCATCCATCCAACGAATGATGTCGCGAGCTACCGTCTGAAAAAATTCCGAACCTGTCGCCTGGCAGGCATGCACATAATTCTTTAACAACTCCGAATTGTCGTAGCACATCTTTTCGAAGTGCGGCACGATCCAGCGCTCATCGACGGAGTAACGATGAAATCCGCCGGCAAGCTGGTCGTAAACTCCGCCTCTCGCCATGTTTTCGAGTGTTGTGACAAAAACATCACGAAGTTGATCGTCGCCTGATTTCTCATATCGATCAATCAAAAGATCGAGAACCGCTGGGTGGGGAAACTTTGGAGCATTCCCAAAGCCACCGTAATTGTCATCGAACATGCTCAAGGCTGACTTCACGATCGAGTCAATCACATCCGGAGAAAAAGCGGAGCCTTTTCCCGACAAGGATTCGGACTGCGAAATTGCGGCCTCCACCATTCGCGCCTGTTCGGCCACATCCGAGTGTTTTTCCCGATAAGCATCCGCGATGGACGTCAGCACGCGCTTGAAACTTGGGCGTCCGTAATGATCTTCAGGGGGAAAGTACGTGCCGCCGTAAAACGGGATGCCTTCGGCGGTCAGGAATGCGGTGAGAGGCCATCCACCCTGTCCGGAGACCGCGCTCACCGCCGCCTGGTAACGAATATCGATGTCCGGACGCTCATCGCGGTCGACCTTGATGGCAATGAAGCGCTCATTTACCAATTGCGCGATTTCAGGATTGTCATACGATTCGCGATCCATAACGTGACACCAGTGACACCAAACCGCTCCGATATCCAGCAAGATAGGCTTGTTTTCCAATTTTGCTTTATCAAAAGCTTCTGCACTCCACTCATGCCACTGAATGGGCTGGTGCATGGCTGAACGCAGGTAGGCGGAAGAGGCGCGGGAAAGGGAGTTCAGAGTCTGCGTGGACATGGCGTCTCCAGTCTATACGTTCAGCGTAAACCGCAGCTGCGGGTTTTAGGAGAGATCTGATGTCTTGAGCTTCCGCCTTGCGCCGTGACGGATATGGAGCACTTCAACCTGCTTCTGTTTCTCGCGAACGCGGTAAGTCACCCGATAGATACCAGGCTTGCGGCCATACAGCAGGTGCCTCAAATTCCTGAGCGTCAAAGGGCATCTATTCGGTTGTTCTTTCAGACTTAGGATTGCCTGTTTGAGTCCCAGGTACCATTTGCGGGCGGTATCGGAATACTCAACATCAATTTCTCTGTAGAGGTCGGCAAGGTCGCGTTCGGCTCGCGAGGTGATACTAACAAGGTATGCCATGCTTGGCTTCGAACTCGCGGAAGAACTCGTTCGCCGGTCGGATTCTTCCTTCTTTTGCGTCCTTGAGACCCTGACGGATGCCTTCGTTCGCATCGGCGCGGGCTGCGATGTCGAGCAGCTGCTGATAGGCTTCTGCGTCCTGCACAATGGCGGCAGCCTTGCCCTTTACGGTCAGCACCACAGGACGCTTGCTTTTCTTTAATTGCTTTATGAAATCGGCGGACCGGCGGCGGAAGGTTGTCAGCGATTGAATGTCACTAGTGATGTCAAGCATCATCTGCTCCTCAAAGCACCTTTTTAGGTGCTTAGCAGAATACTACACCAAACTCTTCGCAAGCTTGCAGTACAAATCCACCGCATCGCTCAACTGTTTCTTCTCCACATACTCACCTTCAGTGTGCGCGACATGGATTGATCCTGGGCCTACCAGCAGCGGTTGTCCCCAGTTCGTCAGCGACGGAATGTCGGTGGTGTAGGCGGCGATCATTGTGGGCATGCCATTCAATGTGCGCAAGCGCGTGAAGGGAATTTCCAGAGTGAACTCTGCGCTGGCCAAGCCGTCGACTGCATCAGTGATTTCGGCGCGAAGTTTTTCCGATGGACCAATGAGGCGATAGAGCAATTGAGCGCGGGCTTTATCGGAAATTACATTCGGAGCGCGTCCGCCCTCGATCGTCCCGATATTCAAGGTGCAAGGGCCCACTTCGTCGTCTGTAGGAAGCTTCATTGCCCGAAGTCTGGCCAGTGCTTCAAGAAGCTTGTCAATTGCCGATTCTCCCAGTTCCGGATAGGCGGAATGCGCCATCCGGCCAGTCGCAGTCAACTCAACGCGAAGAGCGCCTTTCGATGCAACAGCGATCCGGTTTTCCGTAGGCTCGCCATTGATCAGAAACTTGGAACCCGGCGGGTGATGATTGGCGACCTTTGCTCCGAGACTGTCTCGTTCTTCTCCAACCAAAAACAGAAGTCCGACAGCGATGCTTTCGGCGCGCAGGCGTTCCGCCGCCACGATCTGAGAAGCGATGATTCCCTTGGCATCACAGGAGCCGCGTCCATAGACGCGTGTTGCATCCTCCGAGGAAGCAAAAAACGGCGGGACGGTATCCATGTGAGTCGAAAAAACAACAGTAGGAGTGGACGAATTCGGCAGCGTCGCGAAAATGTTGCAGCGATCCCCTTCAGCGACCATTTTTTTGGCTGCGTAACCGAGGCGCGAAAGCTCGGCGTTGAGAAAATTGCCGATCTCCGCTTCGTTTCCTGAGATGGATTCGATGTCTACAAGCTGACGGGTAAGCGAGACGACATCCATGTGAAAGGATACATCACTAGCCCGAGTAGGCGGCAGCCCTACGGATTGTCGAATCCCAAATTGGCCGGTTCCGACCGTTGCGGCACGCCCGCCGCTCCGGTCGTCGGTACATTTAATCCCTCTATTTACTGTTCGAACATTGGCACTTGGCGCACGTCGGTGGGCGTGCCCTTTCGCTGCCGCCGAGTGGCTCCGATCACGGAGAGCACAGTTAGCGACTCGAGGGCGCTGCGGGGAACGAAAATACGCTGAGTGTTCGAGCGCAGATCGGGAGGATTAACCAGAAAGCCTTCAGGAGAGTTTACCGAGAGGTCGTTCGGCATCATGCCCTCGAGAACTTCGCTGTCTTTGAACCGCAAACGCACCCAAAGCCCTTCGGTGCGGGGTCTCGTGGTAAAAGTCTTCCGGTTTGGCGGTTCCGTCTCCCCGAACTCGCGGACGAAGTAAACCACCTTAATGTCCTTGAGTTCAATGCTGACAACGTTGCCGGCGGTATTAAGCAGCTCCAATTTGCCCTCGCGGACGAAATTGGACGGCGTTAGGTACCCATTGATGGTATCGCGGTCGATTTTGCGGACAACGACCTTCTTGTGAGTGGAGGGCATGGCAAACGCACAAATAGACAGGAAAGACTGACTTTCCAGTCGGTGTTAACCAGATTCTCTCATTTTCCACATTAAAAACGGGGAGTATCCCGTTGGTAGTAGCCAAACTGACAACGTTTGTGGTACTTTCTCTAGTTCGCCAAAGACATCTTCCAGGGTATAAGTATCGCGCTTAGAGCAATTTACGGGTCGGATCGCGGATTCTCCGTCGATTTGCCTGTGGAAATCCCTGGCTGTCGCGGCGTCTGAGGCTCGGACGGTTCACGCACTCTCGACCAAGGCATGGCTGATTACATTTATACGATGGAAATCCGGCTGACGCCGGACCAGCAACGAGGCGTCACGCTGGTCCAGGATATCGCTCGCGCCGCGGGCATGAACATTTACCTAACGGGCGGCGCGCTCCGCGACATCATCAGCGGCTTTCCCATTCGAGATCTCGATTTCACGGTCCAAGGCAATCCCTTCAAAATTCAAAAGGAACTCGAACGCGCCGGAGCCACCATCTCAGGAGCGGACGATGATCTGAAGACACTATATCTGGTGTTGCCGGGTAATGTTCGCGCCGAGATCAGCAGTGCGCGCACTGAGCGTTATGAAAAGACAGGCAAGCCGCCGGTAATTTCACCTGCAACCATCATTGAAGATCTTCGCCGCCGCGACTTTACGGTGAATGCGATGGCATTGTCGTTGAATCCAGGGTCGCGTGGGCTGCTGATGGATCCATTCAATGGCGCGGCAGATATTGAAGCCAAAGTCCTTCGCATTCTTCACAATTATGCGTTTGTCGAAGATCCCTCGCGACTGCTCCGGGCGCTTCGTTTCGCCGCCCGTTTTCAGTGGCCTCTCGAGGAGCGCTCTCAGGCGCGATTCGAGTCCGCCAAAGAAAACAATTACATCGAATACATAACCGGTAAGGCGATAGGGCGCGAGATTGAACAGTTAGCTTACGAAGATGATCCGCTGAACATTCTGAAGATCCTTGAGAAGGAGGGATGGCTTAAGGTTCTCAATCAGCATTGGACCACCGCTAAGGTTGATTCCGCAGGGCTGTCGGAACTCTTGAAAACGCGCCAGCAGATGAGTGAATTGGGCTATCCAACCGATCCCGCGGCCGCCGTTTTGTACTTTCTCACTTCAAAGCTGGGCGACAAAGATATTGCTGAAATGCGAAGGCTTATTCCTCGCAAAGACTTGGTTGAGGCTTGGAGGGATATCGAAGATCACGCCAAGAACCTGGCGAAGCGTCTGAGCGGTAAAGAGGCTTCTACGCCCTCTCGAGCCTGGAAGTTATTGTCCGAAACTCAACCGGAAATGATCTTGTTCCTCTCCGTAACGTCCAGGCAGAAGGCCGTTGACCAAAAAATAAAGAACTTCTTCACCAAGTGGCGGGAAGTACAAAAGAAAGTTCCGTTGCTTGAGATGACAGAGCTGCGCATAACTCCGCAGATGGCGGAGTATCCCAAGATTGCTAACGAAGTCTTCATGCTGCTGCTGGACGGCAAACTGCGCTCCCACAACGAGATCATGAAGTTTCTGAAGCCGTTGGCGCCACCACCGCCGCCTCCTCCTCCGCCTCCTCCAGCAAAACGTGGCCGCGGAGCCAAAGCGGCAGCAGCGGTCGCGCAACTTACGCCTCCGCTGGCGACCGCAGTCGCCACCAAAGGAAAGAAGAAAGGGAAAGCAGACGTTCCGGTTGTGGCTCCGGTTGTTGTTTCGAAATCGGCTGCGAATCTGCCTCCCGCGTCTGCGAAGCCTACGAAAGCGACCGAAAAGGGCACGGCAGCGAGGAAACCCGAAAAAGAGCCAAGCGCTAAAATAAAAACCAAGAAGACGAAGCCGCCGAAGAAGCAAAAACCTAAAAAGCAAACACCGAAAACGAAAAGTTCCAAGAGCAAGAAGCACTGAGCTGTAAGTCCACACGTCCCCATCGTGTGAGTGAACCTGATCGTAAGGTTGCAAGACAAAAATCCAATTGACTCGTTCGACCGGCTGAATTAAGAATTCTCCAATTCTCTCTCAAGGTGCCTTGGTGCGAACATTCAAAAAGATCCTGTTAGTCGCAGCGATTGTCGTGGTCGTCGCAATTGTCTCTGCCATAAGTCTAACTGTCGGGTGGCGGCCATTCATTGGTCCCAAGGCCCGGTGGCTCACCTCGCGACAGTTCGAGCGCACTCCCCAGCGGCTGGAACGAGGACGCTACATCTTCAACAGCATGGCGGGTTGTGTCGATTGCCATTCCGAACATGACTCCAGCAAACCCGGTTCGCCAGTCGTTGCTGGCATGGAAGGGTCAGGCGAGGTGCTGCCATTTGAGGGGCTTCCGGGCCTTGTCGTAGCTCCTAATCTGACGCCGGATCCGCAAACCGGGTCCGGAAACTGGAGTGACGATCAGCTTGCCCGCTCCATTAGAGAAGGTATCGGCCACGATGGCCGTGCATTGTTTCCCATGATGCCTTATGGGTTCTACCGCCAGATGTCTGACGAGGATTTGGCTTCTGTCGTCGTGTACATTCGATCATTGCCGCCCATCGTTCATCCCCTGCCTAAGAGCGAAATTATCTTCCCGGTGAAATATCTGATCCGCTCTGCTCCTCGGCCAGTCACGGCGGCGGTGAACTCTCCTAGCTCGTCGGACCCGGTTCAATGGGGACGTTATCTGACCACAATGGCCTCTTGCGAAGACTGCCACACTCCCTCCGTTCGTGGAACGACTATTCCCGGAATGCAGTTCGCGGGCGGCAATTTCATGAAAGACAAATGGGGAAATGCAGCGACCGCCAACCTCACTCCCGACGCATCCGGCATCAGCTATTACAGCGAAGATCTTTTCATTAAAGCAATCCGCACTGGATATGTCGGGGCCCGGCCCTTGAGTCCCATCATGCCGTTTGAATTCTATAGAGGCATGACAGACGATGATCTGAAGGCCATTTACGCTTATCTGAGGACGCTTCAACCCGTAAAGCATACCGTCGACAATAGTCAACCGCCGACATATTGCAAGCTCTGCCGAAACATGCACGGTGGAGGAGAAAAGAACTGACCTGCGTTCCTACCCCAAGTACCCTACCTAGAAACGCGGCTGACCAGTGCGGACGGTGGGTGCAGAACTTACCGATTGGGGCAGGCGGCGGCGTCTGGAGGCAGAGCCGAATTCTGCTTGCAATTCTTTGTCGCGCGCAAGGACGCCCTGCAGCCTAACGGATTGGGCTTGTACAGTCATCTGCAACTCCACGATTCTTCTTCCCAATCGGACCCTTGCGCGAAGCTCTTCGGCCTCGAAGGGTTTGGTCACGTAGTCATCCGCTCCAGCGTGAAGGCCTGCGACGATATCGGCTGCGCTGTTTCTGGCGGTCAGAAGGATTAGATAGCTATTTGCTGTTTCTGGGCAAGCTCGCGCCTCGCGGCAGACCTGCGGTCCACTCATGCCGGGCATAACCCAATCAAGAATGGCCAGCACGGGCCATTCGATTTCTTTCAGGCGCTGCCACGCCTCGGTACCATTTTCGGCAGCGATAATTTCGAATTCCGAACGCAACAGCATGTGCAGAATCTTGCGAAAGAAGGCATCGTCCTCGGCTATGAGTAGCTTCACGGTTCAGCCCCGGTCATCACCGCGTCCATTTCTGAGAGTCGGGATTGCAACACGAGGGCTAATTCTCCGGCCTTAATAAAATCTCTCTTCTTTCCGAGCTGCGCGAGCTCGCGCGCGATCTGAGAGAGTTCTAAGGCTCCAAGGTAACTAAGTTCTTCTCCCAATTTGAGCGTCGCCTGCTGCAACAATTCTGCGTGTTGGGTGATCAGAGCACGATTCATTTCAGCTAAAAGATTGGACTCGTCTTTAACGAAGATGTCGACCAGGCCGGTGAGTGCGTTTTCGTCGCCACCGGCCCGCTCCATGACCTCAGTTCGACTCCAGTTCGCGGGCCGTGTGGCTCGCTGAATCGCATCTGGATCGGAAAAAGCCAGAAGAATTGTTTCGAGTTCCGCAGCGGTACGAGGCTTTGAAGTGTAGCGATCCATGCCCGCCGCGAGGCACCGCTGGCGATCAATCTGCGCAGTACTGTCGCTCATGGCTATGATGGGAATGTGCCCTCCGAGCACTTTCTCCTTTTCGCGGACGGCTACCGCAGTAGTGACACCATCCATATCGGACATCAGGACATCCATAAGAACCAAATCGAATCTTCTCTCGACGACGCAGGTCAACGCCTGCCGGCCGGTTGCGGCCGTAGTTACCGCGTGACCCAGTTTTTCCAGCATTCGCGCCAGCAGCGTTGGACTGGCCGGATTGTCTTCTGCAAGCAGGATGCTCAGACACACGGGGGGAGAGCTGAACGAAATTTCATCTGCCAGCATGGCGGATTGGCGCCTTTCCGGCGTCGTACTCATTCTTAGTGACTATCGCCAAAAGATCAGCACAACTTTAGTGGCATGTTTTGAGGGCCAAGACGGTATGTCTCAATATCGCCGGCACCCAGCACCGCATTGTGGATAAATCCCAGATTTGTAGCGTATTTTCCCCTTACAATGACACCACAGTAGAATCGATCAATCGTGATGTCACAATTCGTTCACCTCCACCTACATACTGACTATTCGATGCTGGATGGCGCCTGCGACGTAGAAAAGCTATGCCAGCGTGTCAAGGAAATGGGAATGCCAGCCGTGGCCATGACTGACCACGGCAATATTTTCGGGGCAGTGCATTTCGTCAATGCCGCGAAGCAGGCAGGAGTCAAACCCATTGTGGGCTGCGAATTGTACGTCTGCAAGAAAGACGATCACAGAATCGATCGAACTCCTCCCGATGGTGATACTTACAATCACTTGCTAGTCCTGGCGGAAAACGAGGAGGGATATCGCAACCTGACGAAGATCACTTCAGAAGCTTCGCTCCATGGTTTTTATTACAAGCCACGAGTAAGCAAGAAGTTTCTAGCTGAGCATTCGAGAGGGCTCATCGCTCTATCCGGCTGCCTAAAGGGCGAAGTGGCCGAATTCCTGATGGAAGACAAATATCAAGCGGCTCGAGACGCTGCTTCGACTTATCGCGATATCTTCGGACAAGACAATTTCTTCCTTGAAATTCAAGATCAGGGATTGGAGATGGAACATCGCATCCATCCCAATCTATTTCGGCTCGAGAAAGATCTGGGACTTCCTCTCGTCGCCACCAACGACAGTCATTACCTCTGTGAAGACGATGCCCATGCGCAGGACGTGATGCTCTGTATTCAAACCGGAAAGTCCATTCAAGATACGAATCGGATGAAGTTTCACGGTACTGACTTCTATGTGAAGAGCCATGAAGAGATGAGTCGAGTTTTCAAAGACTCTCCTGATGTGCTCTCAAGAACTCTGGGCATTGCCGAGCGTTGCAATCTGCGGTTGGAAAAGGTCGGAGACCCGTTTCCTCATTTTGAGGTTCCTGCGGGATTCACACTGGATAGTTACTTCGAACATATTGCGCGTGAGGGCTTCGCGAAGCGGCTCACGGTCCTGACGCAGCCCGAGCGGAAAAAACTGCTGAAACACAGCCTGGCAGAATACGAACAACGGCTATCGCGAGAGATTGATTGCATCCAGAAGATGAATTTTTCTGGCTATTTCCTTATTGTCTGGGACTTTATACGTTATGCCAAGGAGCACGATATCCCAGTTGGACCAGGTCGCGGCTCAGCAGCTGGCTCTCTCGCCTCCTACTCGATGGGAATTACCGACATCGATCCACTTCACTACGAGCTTCTCTTTGAGCGTTTCCTCAATCCAGAACGGATTTCCATGCCGGACATCGACATCGATTTCTGCATGAATCGTCGTGGTGAGGTCATTGATTACGTTACGCAAAAGTATGGCCGGGGGAATGTCGCCCAAATCATCACTTTCGGAACCATGGCCGCAAAGGCGGCGATCAAGGATGTCGGGCGTGCGATGGATATCCCCTACGCTGACGTTGATCGCATCGCGAAGATGGTGCCAACGACTCTGAACATCAAGTTGGAGCAGGCGATAAAAGATTCGCCGGCATTGCAACAGGCCTGTGACAGCGATCCTCAAATCCGGCGTTTGTTCGATACCGCGCTAAAGCTCGAAGGCTTGGTACGCAATTCGGGGGTGCATGCCGCCGGAGTCGTGATCTCGCCTCGGCCGCTTACTGATCTGGTCCCGTTACATAAAACCAAGAACGACGAAATTGTGACCGCGTATGACATGGTTGCGATTGAAAAGTTAGGCCTGCTGAAGATGGATTTCCTGGGCCTGACGACGCTGACGATCTTGGACGACAGCCTTAAGTTGATTCAACAGACGCGCAATGAGCGCGTCGTCTTGGACGAAATTCTTCTTACCGACCAATCCACCTACGAAAAAGTGTTCCATAGCGGCCTCACCTCTGGCGTCTTTCAGTTTGAATCTCAGGGCATGCGCGACGTGCTGCGCCGCTACAAACCCAATTCGATTGAAGACCTCACCGCACTGAACGCCCTATACCGTCCCGGGCCCATTCAGGGCGGGATGATTGATGATTTTATCGACCGGAAACACGGCCGCAAAAAGATCGAATACGAACTGCCCGAATTGAAAGAAGTTCTCGAAGAGACCTTGGGCGTAATCGTCTATCAAGAACAGGTCATGCAAATCGCCAACCGGTTGGCTGGATATTCTCTCGGTGAGGCAGATTTACTCCGACGAGCCATGGGCAAAAAGATCGCCTCCGAAATGGGAGCGCAGCGCGAACGTTTCGTAAGCGGCGCTGTACAACGAGGCTATCCGCCGAAGAAGATCGAGAAAATATTTGATCTAATGGCGCAATTCGCGGGATACGGTTTCAACAAGTCGCACTCCGCCGCCTACGCGTTGCTGGCCTATCACACCGCATACCTGAAAACCTACTATCCAGTTGAATTCATGGCGGCGCTACTGACATCGGTTACCGGAAACACCGATGACGTGGTGAAGTACATCAACGAGTGCCGGGAAATGGGCATTGCCGTCGAACCGCCTGACATAAACGTGAGCGATGCGAATTTCACTCCACATAGTCCTGCCATACGATTTGGTTTGGCCGCGGTCAAGAACGTGGGCCACAACGCTATTGATTCGATCGTAGCGGGGCGCAAAAAACTCGACCGCTATTCTTCGATATACGAATTTTGTGAAAACGTTGATCTGCGTCTGCTCAACCGGCGTGTTCTGGAATCGCTAATCAAGAGCGGAGCCATGGATGGCCTGGGCCGCCGTTCGCAGCTTATGGCGGTGATCGACAAAGCAATCGAGCAGGCTCAGAAAGCGCAGCGCGACTCCGAGTCTGGGCAGCATGGATTGTTCGGAGTTTTTCAGCAAGAAGAATTTCAGACACAAAACGGCAAGCTGCCCGAAACTCCAGATTGGGATGAGCACACCCGGCTCTCTGCAGAAAAGGAAATTCTCGGATTCTTTATTACCGGGCATCCCTTGGAGAAATATCGTGAGAAATTAGATGAACTGCGAGCGATTTCTACTGCGGACATTGCGGCCACCAAACACTCTACCGGGAAGGACGAAAGTATCTGCACCGCCGGAATCATTACTGCTCTTCGGGTACTAAAATCCAAGAGAGGCGATTTCTACGCCCAGGGCGCTCTCGAAGATATGGCGGGAACGGTCGAGATGATTGTGTTTCCTGAGGCGTACCGAAAACTGCAGGAGAAAGTGAAACTTGAAGTACCGGTCCTGGTCCGCGGGGGGCTGCGCATCGAGGAAGGCGCGAATCCCAAACTGACGGTGAATGACATTATTCCACTGGAAGATGCGAAGGTTCCGCTGGCGCTGTCCATTCGGATTCGCGTTCCTTTGGATAGCTCAAGCGAAACCACGGTCGATCATCTGCATTCGCTTTTTTCCGAACGAAAGGGCGAAGCCAAAGTGTTATTTGACGTAGAACGCCTGGGGGATTTTATGGTGGTAATGGAAGCGGGAGGCTATAATGTGCAACCGGACCGAAATTTTATTGCACGGGTTGAAGAATTGTGCGGTCGTGGAGCGGTTAGAATCATTGACTGACACTTCGTCGTGACGGCATTCATTCATCGAATTTCGAAGGTTCCAGCGCCGGCCCAAGCGCTCGCAGGCGGACCCATGCCAGGGGGCCCGGTTCTCGGCGGTTCAATTTTGGAGAATCAGGCGCACGCTGTCGACGGAGCTAATTTCTTGCTGTCTATGGTCGAAGCGCGATGGAATACGAGCAACGGGAACGGCGGTAGGATAGAGCCGGGATACAAGAGGACCAGAGAATTAGAAAGGATCCAGCGCCAAATCAATAAGCTGGAATCCATCGAAGGCCAGAACGAAGATACTCGTCAACAGATTCAAGAACTAAACACTCGCGTGCAAGCTCTGCGCGAGCAGGTATCGCCACATACGGTCGCGTGGGAAAAAACGGAACTGGCCAGACATCCCCAACGCCCCTACACGCTCGATTACATCGAACGCATCTTCACCGACTGGAGCGAAATCCACGGCGACCGAGGTTTTGGTGACGATCCGGCGATTGTGTGCGGCATGGCGCGGCTCCACGACACCAATGTGATGGTGATTGGCCATCAGAAAGCTCGCGACACCAAGCAAAAGGTTTACCGCAATTTCGGGATGCCCAATCCTGAGGGATATCGGAAAGCTCTACGCGTGATGAAGATTGCAGAGAAATTCGGACGTCCGTTAATCACCTTGGTAGACACGCCCGGGGCTTATCCCGGCTTGGGTGCCGAAGAACGCGGCCAAGCCGAAGCAATTGCGCGCAACCTGCGTGAGATGGCCCGCCTCAAAGTTCCAATCATTACGACGATTACGGGAGAAGGCGGCAGTGGCGGCGCTCTAGCCATCGCGGTTGCGGATCGCGTTCTAATGATGGAGAACGCTGTCTACTCGGTGATTTCTCCAGAAGGTTGCGCCGCCATCCGGTGGAACGACTCTTCCAAAAAGGAATTAGCCGCTCAGGCAATGCGGACAACCGCAACAGATCTCCGCGAATTAGGTTGCATAGACGATACGGTTCCTGAGCCCGCCGGCGGAGCGCACTCGGATCACGATGCGGCTGCCGCTTTGCTGAGTGCGGCCTTGGAAAAACACTTATCCGAGCTGAGCAAGATTCCAATTCCGCAACTTGTCGAGTCCCGCTACCAAAAGTTTCGCCACATGGCCCAATTCTTCGTAGAGGCATAGCCCGCCGGGAGGGGCTTGCTAACTAGGCCGGGTACCTCATCTGCCACGCCTGGGTGCACCGTCTGCCGTATAATCTAAGGTTCTACTTGATACTCCTGATGAAGCTGAGCGGCCCACCCCCGTCCCGCTCAACAATCGCGAAAGGGTAGGAATGGCCACAACTGATGCAGGGATTCACCATGCCTCGACGCATGTGAATCTAAAGCCGGTCGTCAATGACATGAGTATTCAGGTCGCGACCGTGAACGGCAGCGGATCGCAGAGTTCGAACACAGTGTTGCTGCGCAGCATTTTCCAGATGGGAGTGCCCGTATCCGGAAAGAATCTTTTTCCCTCTAACATTGCCGGCCTTCCGACCTGGTACACCATCCGCGCCAACAAAGACGGATATATCGCTCGCAAAAAGGAAATCGACTTCCTGGTTGCAATGAACGTGGAGACCGCCAAAGAAGACGTTCTATCGCTAGCCTCCGGCGCCGCAGTTTTATATGACGAGCCTTTGAACCTAAAAGCGCTTCGCGACGATTTGACCTTTTACGCGGTGCCTTATGACAAGCTTGTAGGACCCGTTTGTCCGGAAGCCAAGCTGCGCAAGCTGGTTAAGAACATGATTTACGTCGGTGCTCTGGCCCGGCTGCTCGAGATTGACATGGCGGAGATTGAGAAGGCCATCCGCAAGCAGTTTGCGAAGAAAGTGAAGGCGGCCAACCTAAATCTAGGGGCAGTGCAAGCGGGATTCGATTATGCGGCTTCGACCTTTACAAAAAGCGATCCGTATTTTATCCAGCGCATGGATAAGACCAAGGGCAAGATAATTATTGATGGCAACGCAGCCGCCGCTCTTGGATGCATGTTCGCCGGGGTCACGATTGTGAGTTGGTATCCCATCACGCCGTCGTCTTCCTTGCCGGAAAATCTGATCGAATACATGAAGCGCTTCCGCATCGGCGGCGACGGAAAAGCAACGTTCGCAATTGTCCAGGCGGAAGACGAACTTGCCGCGGTTGGCATGGTCGTTGGCGCGGGATGGGCGGGCGCACGAGCCATGACGGCGACTTCTGGTCCTGGGATTTCGCTGATGGGGGAATTCGCCGGGCTCGCTTACTATGCCGAAGTCCCCGGAGTGATCTGGGATATTCAACGCGTCGGACCTTCCACTGGGCTGCCGACACGCACGGCACAGGGCGACATTCTCTCCACTGCGTTCTTGTCTCATGGCGATACCAAGCACATTCTTCTGCTCCCTTCGTCCGCCGAAGAATGTTTCACCATGGCGCAGGATGCGTTCGAACTAGCCGAACAATTTCAGACGTTAGTTTTTGTGATGTCCGATCTCGATCTCGCTATGAACAATTGGATGGCGGATCCATTCAAATATCCTGAAAAGCCGATACGTCGGGGCAAGATACTGGAGAAAGAGGATCTTGATCGTCTTGGGGGATTCGCACGCTACAAAGACGTCGATGGAGACGGCATTCCATACCGGACCTTGCCGGGAACCGATCATCCCGGCGCCGCCTACTTCACACGCGGCAGCGGCCACAATGAGCGATCGCAATATAGCGAGCGCCCGGATGATTTTGAAAACAATATGGCCCGCCTCGACCGCAAATTTGAGACCGCCCGGGAATTTGTGCCCCGTCCGGAAGTGGTGATGAATGGCTCCGAGATTGGCATTCTCGGGTACGGAACATCCCATTGGGCGCTGATTGAGTCTCGCGATCAATTACGAAAAGAGTACAAGACTGAAACTGATTACTTGCGCCTGCGTGCCTATCCATTCACCAGCGAAGTCCACGATTTTATACGGCAGCACAAGCGCGTGTATGTCGTCGAACAAAATCGGGACGCCCAAATGCTCAGCCTTCTAAAGCTCGATCTCGAGCCTGAACTGATAACGCGCCTTCGGAGCATCGCTCACATTCATGGCTTACCGCTCGATGCCCGCTCGGTGACTGACGAAATCATGACCATGGAGGGAAAATAATGGCCACGGCGCCTCCTACCACTCCGGCTCCAAAGACAAACCGCATCGGACTTTCTGTTCTCGACTACAAGGGCGGCAAGACCACTCTCTGCGCGGGCTGCGGCCACAATGCAATCTCGGAGCGAATCCTCGAAGCGATGTATGAGATGGGGGTCAAGCCCGAGCGCGTCGCCAAGATGAGCGGTATCGGCTGCTCCTCGAAGAGCCCCGCATATTTCATGAGCCGTTCGCACAGCTTCAATACTGTCCATGGACGGATGCCGTCAGTTGCAACCGGTGCGATTCTGGCAAACACGAGCTTGCTGAACCTGGGCGTCAGTGGGGACGGCGACACGGCGTCAATCGGCATCGGTCAATTCGTCCATCTCATGCGGCGAAATGTGCCGATGATTTATATCATCGAAGATAACGGTGTTTACGGCCTGACCAAGGGCCAATTTTCGGCGACAGCCGACGTCGGGTCGAAGTTAAAGACCGGCGTCATCAATGACCTCCCAGCGCTCGACACCTGCTCGATGGCCATCATGCTGGGCGCGACTTTCGTCGGGAGATCGTTTTCCGGGGATAAACGTCAGCTGAATACCATGCTCAAAGCTGCAATCGCTCATCGTGGCACGGTCATGCTCGACGTAATTTCCCCCTGCACGACTTTCAATGATCACGAGGGCTCAACGAAGTCCTACAAATATGTGCAGGAGCACGATGAACCCATCCAGGATATAAATTTCGTTCCCGCATTCGAGGATATTTCCGTCGAATACGACGCAGGCACCACCGTCGAAGTAAAGATGCACGACGGTTCCCGCCTGCACTTGCGTAAACTGGAAGAAGATTACGACCCCACCGATCGTGTGAAGGCGATGAACCGCCTAAACGAGTCACACCGTGGCGGTGAAGTGCTCACTGGAGTTTTTTACGTAAATACCGAGGCGCCCAGCTTTGTCGAGATGCTGAATCTGACCAGCGAACCACTAGCCACATTGCCTGAGTCCGTGGTGCGCCCGGGAAGGGAAGTATTGGAACAGGTCATGGAAGATCTGCGCTGATCTTACTTCAGAAACTCTGTCATCCCGACCGGAGCGCAGCGAAGTGGAGGGACCTGCTTTTGGCAGCCTGCGTCCATTGCTACGCTCTCTTCTTCCGCTTTTCCGGTTCGCCACTGTGTTCAGCAGCGCCATCAGGCTCCGGATAGTCGGTATCGGACGATTTCAGCATGTCGTCCTGATCACGGTGGCCGAGCTGCCCTCCCATCGAAGTGTTGCCACCCTCGTTTAGTTCGTCCTGCTCGACCGCGCCCTTTCCGCGATCCTGATCTTTATTTCTAAGCCGGCCCGGTGAAGGATTTTTGTAATCTGTCATGACGGGATCCTCCTGAACGAGGTGTGATTTACTGTTCTGGTAATGATTGTTATGAAACTTTGCGCGCAACGTGGCGCACGGCGTATATAAGTTAAAGAATACCTTAACACTCTACAGGTAGACGGTCTTCATGAAACGCATAGTTTTTCGCGGAGCGGTATTGCTTGTCTTCTTCAGTTCGCTCTCCGTTCCTGGGCGAGTATGGGGACTAGACAGTGATGGAGCCCAGTCTGCAATCCTGCTGCAGATGAAATGGTGGGGACACCACGGGCAGAAACATCATGCTCACAAGCACGGGCATCATCCGAAACCCGTACATTCCACAAAGAGAGCCTGAGGAGAAAAGCGTCGCAAAGGCGTTTTGAGAGGTCTCCGGATCCTGTGGGAGAATTCCTCAGATCTTTACCTACTCGGGCCTAGCCGCCGATGATCCGCTCGAAGATACGCCTAGTTTCCGCAGCCTATCGCGCGCTTGAAGCGCTTCATTACTTCGAGGATAACGAGCAATGACGTGACGGAGGGCGGCCACGCCTTCATCTCTTTGGCCAAGCTCAATCAGAGCATATCCTTTTTTCAATTCGGCTGAGGGCGCCTTGTTGCCGGTCGGAAAGCTTTGCAAGACTTGATCGTAGTCTTTCGCCGCTACCTGATAATTTCCCTGCCGATATGCGATTTCTGCTAAATAGAAGTAAGAGTTGCCGGCTAGATCGGTATTCGGATAGTACTTCACGTAATCCGTGAATTCCTGCAAGGCAAGGTCGTTGTTCCCGCCGTTGTAATCACGCAAAGCATTGTTGTAGAGAACATCTGGAGGCGGCGCTTGGGCCTGCGGTTGTGAAGCGGGTTGACTCATTTGAGCAGACTGCGCGTTGAGATTCTGCTGTGCCGCCTGCATGTCCTCGAGCTGTTTACTTACTTTTGCAAGGCGCGCTTTCAGCTCGTCCAAGCTGTCGTTTAAAGCTTGAATCTGCGTGGAAAGCTGATCGACGCGCCCCCCGGAATCGCTTTGCTGCTTTTGCAACGTAGCCTGGAGGCTGGTGATGGCGGCGGTCACTTTGTTCATACTGTCGGTGTTTTGGTCCATCAGGTTCTTCATCACACCCATGCGCTCGTCAAAAGACTGTTGCATGTGGGTCATTTGATCCTGCAGCGCCTGCACTTGAGTCTGAAGTTCTATGATCTCCCTGCTAACGGCCCAAGCCGGAGTGATGAAGAAAAGCGCCAAAAGCGCGGATAGGATGAAGTATCGTTGGATTTTCATAATTGTATTCACCGAGAATTTAGATGCAGCTGGTTCAATCGCAGCGAATCCGATTGGGACGGCACGGCTGAAGGCCGTGCCGTCCCAGTCAGAGCGTACTAACTCTATTGCGCGTAAACGAAGTGCCCACGCCTGTTCTGCTGCCAGCATTGTTCGGTCGACTCGGTGCAGAAAGGCTTTTCCTTCCCGTAGCTGACCGTCTTCATACTGCTCGCATTGACGCCTGCCGAAACTAGAGCGCCTTTAACCGCACTGGCACGGCTATCGCCCAGAGCCAGGTTATATTCAGTGGATCCGCGCTCATCGCAATGCCCTTCAATCGTGAAGTGAATATTGGGATGCTGTTTCAGGAACTCGGCGTCTCCCTGAATGGCAGACTGTTGATCGGGGGATATGTCCGACTTGTCATAGCCGAAGTAGATGTCCTTCATGTTCTGTGAGAACAGTTCTTCCTCCGTGGCCGAAGATTGGGTTGTGGGTGGCGGAGGTGCCGCAGGCATGTTCACTGTAACTCGTGCGGTGGCCTGTTGCGTTCCGCCCGGACCTTTCGCGGTCAGCGTATAGGTGGTCGAATCGTTTGGCGTAACTTGCTGCGATCCGTTGGTTCGAACTGCGCCAATGCCAGAAATGCTTACATCGGTGGCGTTCGTGGTTTGCCAGGTTAACGTTGTGGACTGGCCGCGATCTACGGTCTCCGGGTTTGCTGTTAGAGACGCCGTGGTCGAGGCTGGCGGGGGTGGCGGTGGCGGTGGCGGCGGTGCTGTTTTCTTATGGCAAGCGCTCAGGAACATAATTGCACTCAGCGCGAATACAAGGCTAAACCACTTCACTGTGAGCTTCACTTTCTCCTCCCAAAATCAGACATTTTGTAAATTGAGTAATTTAGTAATTGGGTAATTGAAAATCTCATAGCTGATTTCATTTACTCAATTACTAAATTGCCCAATTCTCAAATGGTTCTCACTTCCAACTCCAATTCGGTTGGCTGTTTCTTCCGGAAAACGTTAACCGTTTCTGATTCGTACCGTCCGCCAGCATGCTCCAGATTTCTTCGCTTCCTGAGCGGCCGGACTCAAACACAATGTGCCGTCCGTCGGGTGCCCACGAGGGAAAGTCATTTCGCCCACCATCGTGGGTGAGCTGCACCCACTGTTTGCTGGCCACGTCCATGATATAGAGATCCTGAGCGCCGGGAGCGCCGGGCCCGTAGTGACGCATCCACGCGAACACTAAGAACTGTCCATTTGGCGACCATGACGGAGAAACCGCGTAACCTTGGTCGGTAAGCTGTTGCACGTTGGTGCCGTCGCCTTCCATCGTATAGATTTCTGGCAGTCCGGTGCGACCGCTTACCCATGAAATTTGCGCGCCTGTCTTGCGATTCCAAACAGGTGAAACATCAGGGCCTCTGGAGGAAGTAAGTCGCTTCAAATTCCCACCGGAAGCATCCGCCGAGTAAATTTCGGAATGGCCAGATCGCGAAGACGAGAACGCGAGCTTCGCACCGTCAGGCGACCAAGCGGGGGATAGGTTTGTGCCGCCAAATCGGGGGAATGAGACCAGGCGATTCAGTTCGATCGAATACATTAAAATTTCCCATCCCGATTTCACCAGGGAACTGAAGGCAAGGTGCGTACCATCGGGCGAAATTCGGGGAGACAGAGAAATCGATCCAAGATGCGTAATCTGGTGCTGATTTGCTCCGTCATAATCCATAGCCCAGATTTCTTTGTGCCCGCTACGGCTGCTCACAAAAAAGATTTGGCTCTCGGCAATGCCAGCAATACCCCCGCCCAAACGAAAAATAATCTCGTCGGCAAATTTGTGAGCGATAGTGCGTGTTGCGTCGTTTGTGGCCGCGTCCTGATATTGCTTGCCTAGAACTTGAGGCGAGGTAACGTTCTTTACATCGTAAAGCCACCCTTGCACCGTGACATTGTTGCCGGAAACGCCGAGGTTGCCGAAAGCCAGCATCGCGGCATTTGGCGGTGGCGCGCTCCAGCTTTCAAATTTCACATCCGCGGGCGAACCCACTGCACCAAGGGGATAAAAGCTCTTCGAAACCATGTCGAAGATGCCGGCATTGTCGAGGTCATTCCACAGAGTGTCGTTGAAGACTTTGAGCAATTCGGCATTTTTCGGGTCCTGACTGGACGCTTTGAAATCAGACGCAGCCAGACGAACTTTTTCAACGCCTAGACCGGTTCCGGTCTTGATCCAGTCCTGAGCCGAGGAAGGGACGCTGAAAAGCAAAATGATTGACAGAATGAGGGCAGTGGGACCTCCGGAAAAGTGTTTCGCGCGCACGCCCGCAAGCGAAAAGAAACCGGATTTCCTTTGAAGAGTTAGAGGAAAAATCAAATCAAATACTCCCATCGAAAACTATCTTGTCATCCTGAGCGAAGCGAAAGACCATGCATGCCCGACTCAAATACATAGGTCCTTCGCTTCGCTCAGGATGACAACTCAAATATGTGTCGCATCGCCGCTTCTATCGTTTGTAGTCAAACCAGAACTCGACCGACACCTTATTTCCGGAATAATCTGACGGTAGAGGACCAAAAGTATCAATACGCTGCAGCGCCCGCGTGGCCGACTGATCGAGAGAAGGAACGCCGCTCGATTGCTCTATTTGAACGTTAGTCGGCCGTCCATCGCGAGTAATATCAAAAGTCACGAAAACTCGCTGCGCCTGCCCGATGCGCGGGTCCACCTCATATTTAAGCCAGTTCTGAGAAACCTTCTGCTGCACTACGCGTACGTACCATGCGTAACGCGTTCCAAAATCGCCTCCGCCCCCAGTAAAGCCGAAGCCGCCCTTAGCCCCGCCCGCGTTGAACATGCCGTACGGGCCCTGCACCGGGCCGCCTTCACCGAACGGCACTTGGTTCTCTGCTTGTTGCACGGGTTGCGGTACGGGCTTTTGATGAGTTTCAGTAGTGACGGGTTTGGGCGGTGGCTTTTTCTTAGTTTGCTTGTCCGGAATCGGAATAGCCTCCGGAGCTTTCTCCTCGGGCTTAGGTTGCGATTTGGCCAGACCCTTGGATTCATTGGCGAGAACATTCTGAGTCTGCTGCAAATTCGCTGGAAGCGGAACCGTACTGACCAGCGTCACGCCGATGGCATCTCCACCTCCGCCCGCACCCCAACTACCCCCTCCTCTTCCCGGTCCGACTATCGCATACAAAACAATGGCGCCTGCGAACGCTACATGCAACGCTACCGACCACCCTAAATTGCGGCCCCAGCTATCGTGCTCAAAGAAGATTTCAGGGTTGGCTGCCATGACTTTCGAGAGGCTGGGTGACGATGCTGACGTTTGCGATTCCTGACTGCTTAACCGCATCCATCACCGTGGCAAAAGCACCGAACGGCACATCTTCATCAGCGCGAACAAAAATGGACTGATGTTGAGGATCCCGAATCTTTTGCCGAAGCTTGCTTCCAATTTCGTTAATGTTAATGGGATCGTTTCCAAGGAAAACGCGCTGCTCCTTGTTAATGCTTATCACAAGACGCTCTTCCGTAATTTCCTTGACGGTGCGGGTTCGCGGAACACTTACCTCAATTCCGGATTGCAGAACCGGTGCCGTGACCATGAAAATGATAAGCAACACCAATACCACGTCCACCAGCGGGGTAATGTTGATGTCAGAGAGAGAAATCTGCGTACGTCCGTTCGGAGCGGTAAAAGCCATTAACGCCGAACCTCGCTGGTTTCGACAGCTCGATAGGCAGGCACCGCTTCCTGACGCTCAACCGCGTTGAGCATCTCCAGCGTAAAGTCATCTCCTCTGGATGCAAACTCCCTGATCGACCCGCCAATCAGGTTGTACGCGATAACTGCCGGTATAGCGGCGGCAAGTCCGGCAGCCGTCGTAATCAGCGCTTCCGAAATTCCGGGAGCAACGGCGCGCAGAGTCGCCGCGCCCGCTGTGCCCAGGCCATGAAAGGCATCAATGATGCCCCAAACTGTTCCGAACAAGCCTATGAAAGGAGTCACCGCAGCGGTAATAGCCAGCCAGGGAAGGTTTCGTTCGAAGCGAGTCATCTCTTCCGAAGTAGCAATCTGCATCGCCCGTTGAACGGCTACCGGATTGCCGATGGCGCCACCCTGACGTCGATATTCCTGGAATCCGCTCTCGAAGACTCCGACCAGCGGGCTGGGCCGGAACTGCTCCGCAACCGCAGAAACATCCTGCAAGCGTTGAGCCTTGCGGAACGCACGTACAAACCGCCCGCTTTGGACTCGTGCTCGACGCAGCAGGCTCCATTTAGAAAGAATAATTGCCCACGAAATCAGGCTGAAAATCAGCAGGATCAGCAGGACGACCTTAGCAACTGGGCCGGTTTCGCCTACCAGGTCTAGGATTTCTCCGCTAACAACTAGAGTAAGGAATAGGGGGAAATACATTGGATTTAGAGGACGCCGTAGTTGAGTAGCAAACCCTGATTATAAACCAGTCTGACGGGCAAGTTGGCGGCGCGCATCCCATTCATCAACACGCGCTACGCGTGGCTGTGAGAGGCGCGAAGTGCGTTAGTCATCTCAGCGGTACATTCGCACAGGTCTGATGCCGCATCATAGAGATGGATGAACAGGAATGGATTTGCCACTCGTCGGCGCGACAAATCTATTTTGAGGAGGCGTTATGGCGCATTACGGTACGTTACGCGATTACAACTTTCTCGATGATAATTCAGGAGATGAAGCGAAAGATATTCGAAGCGCGAACGTCTATGGCGTCGATGGCAAAAAGCTCGGGAAAATTGATGACGTTATTTTTGATCACGCCACTGGCCACATTCATTACATAGTGGTCGACACCGGCGGCTGGCTCTCCAGCAAGAAGTTCATTGTCCCGCCGCAACAACTTCAAGCCTCCAGCGAACATAAAGACGATTTCGTAATTAGCGTCACCAAGGATCAAATAGAAAAGTTTCCTCCATATGACGACTCCGCCGTCGAGTCGGAAGGAAAATGGCGCGACTACGAAAGCCGCTATCAGGAATCATGGGTAAGCGGCGCCATCCAGCACCGTGAAGGCAGCGACCACAACGTGACTCCTACGGCTAATGAAATGCCGGCGCAGCCGGGGTCCCTGGGCAGCCAACTGAGTCCTGACGAAATCGCGAATGCGACGCCAGACCGGTTTATCCCGGCCGGCGCTGATGAAGTCGTCATTCAAAACAGCGCGGTTGGAATTGGCGGCCGCTGGTCCTCGTTCGAAGACCGGTTGCGGAGTCGCCGCCGTGACATTACTAGTCAGTGTGAAACTTGCAGGTCTGAATCGCCCACGGGCACAGCCTCGGAGCGGGAACGAGACGAACTGCGCAAGGCTGGATAAGTAAGAGTACCCGCATTTTAGGGTGCCCAGTCCCAAGCTCAGCTTGGGCGGGGTATTTGTTGGTCTCACGCAGCACCCTAAAGATCTCGCAGTTTTCTGCTATGCTTCGCACAACTCTTCTTCGCAGCGGTCTGTGGGACACTGATGCTCCTCGAATTGCGGCTCGAAAATTATGCCGTCATTGACAATCTGGCAGTAGAGTTCGCTCCCGGACTCAATCTGTTGACCGGAGAGACCGGCGCCGGTAAATCCATACTCATCGATGCGCTTGCCCTTCTTTTGGGCGAAAAAGCCTCCTCAGAACTGATCCGCTCGGGTGCCGACCGCGCCGTAGTATCCGCTCTGTTTGAACTTCGGGATGGGTCTGACACTCCGGCTTCAAAAATACTAGAGGCTAACGGGATCGACAGCAACGAGGACGCAGCGACCGTCATTCTGCGCCGGGAGATTGCCGCTGGCGGAAAGGGCCGAGTATTCGTCAACAATCAACCCGCCACAGTGTCTGTGCTTCGCCAACTTTCGCCGCACCTAGCGGCCATCCATGCTCAGAATGAGTCGATTCTTTCTTTTGACAGCGACGCGCGATTGGGCCTGCTCGATACATTTACCGGCACTCATCTCGACGCGGTTCGCGACGGATTTGTGAGCTGGCAAGATATCGCGCAACGAATTAAGGAGCTTGAACAAGGCGAGCAGGACCGCCTCCGGTTGCTCGACCTGTGGACTTTTCAGAAGCGCGAAATCGAACAAGCCAAGCTTCAGCCGGCGGAGGATGAACAACTTGGGATCGAGAAACGCATACTCGCGAATGCCGAGAAAATCTACGCGGCCGCGCTCGGTGCGTTTGATCTGCTCTACGAAAGCGAAACTTCAACGTCATCTTCCTTGCGGGCAGCCAGCAAGCATCTGGAAGAACTGGTCCGATACGAACCGAAGTTTCAGGAGGCATTGGCAGCGCTCGAGACGGCGCGCATCAGCGCGGAGGATGTCGCTGTCACTCTGCGGGATTATGCCGGCGGAATCCACGCATCTCCCGAGCGCCTGGCAGAGATTGAGGATCGGCTTTCTCTCGTAGATCGATTAAAACGTAAATACGGCGCAACTTTGGAAGAGGTCGCAACTTACGGGGCTGAAGTCGCGCGCAAGCTTTCGGAAATGGAGAATAAAGACGAAATGTTGCGCCAGCTCCAGGCGGAGTTGATCGAGGCGGCGGAGGGATATAGAACCATTGCCCAAGGAATCTCCAAGAAGCGTCATGAAGCGGCGCGCAGGCTGGAGAGATTGGTGAAGTCTGAGCTTAACGACTTGGCGATGAAGTCGGATTTCCATATTGAAGTCACCGGAACCGATGAGGAAGGAAATTGGACTGCTTCAGGTTTCGATCAGGCGATTTACATGATATCCACTAATCCAGGCGAACCGTTGCGGCGCCTGGAGCAGATTGCATCCGGCGGGGAATTGTCCCGCGTGATGCTTGCCTTAAAAGCCAGCGTCGAGGCGAGTTCAGTTGGCCAGAAAAAGAAGGTCGCCCATCAGCGAACGCTAGTGTTTGATGAAATCGACACCGGCATCGGCGGAAGTGCGGCCGAGGCGGTAGGGAAAAAGCTGAAGGATTTGGCGCGCTCCAATCAAGTGATTTGTGTGACCCATTTGCCGCAAATCGCTACGTTTGCACATCATCATTACCTGATCGAGAAGAAGGATTCAAACGGTCGAGCGAAAACAACCGTCCGCCTGATTACAGGAAATCACAGAAACGAAGAAATAGCCCGAATGTTAAGTGGCGCCAAGCTAACCGAAGCCTCGCGCAAAAACGCCGAGCAAATGTTGAAGACCAACGCTTGAATTTCAGCCGTGAACCGAAACCTCATCGGGCCGGGTGGGCGGTTTTCGCAGCACAACTCTCTAAAGGACCGCAAATTGTCAATCTTGGGTGCCCCATGTTTGCCCGGGGTTGGCAAACGTGGGACCCGTCCCAACGCCGCGAATTGTCCTCTTCCCAGAGGAACGAGCGAAAGGCGAGCCAATCCAGTTAATTCTGTTCCTAAGCCAGACTGGCAGGAACACATCGCGGTAGAATCCTGCCATGCGCATTACCAGCCGGCGGCGGGCCATCATTTTCTTTATATCGCTTTGCGCATGCCTGGCTGCGGTGGCCGTTGCTGTGGGTTTTGGATGGATCATCCTCAACTGGCGCGAGGGAGTACGCGTCTTCCTGGGAATCATTTTCTTCGGCGCTATCGTAGCCGGACTGATCTTGAATACAACTTTCTTGGTCCGAGAAATCCGCCGCAACGAGCAGCACGACAGTTTTATCAACGCTGTCACTCACGAACTGAAAACTCCTATTGCATCCATCCGGCTCTATTTGCAAACGCTGGAACGGCGTGATGTGGAGGAATCGCAGCGTAAAGCCTTCTACCGCCTGATGCTCGACGATACCGATCGCCTCATGGGCACCGTGGAACAGGTTTTAAAAGCGGGAACGGCGACGGTGAAAAAGTCTCGCCGGACTCCACTAGACTTTGGCAAGTTAGTCCGAGACTGCGTCGAGATCGCGCGCGTTGGATATCATCTTCAGCCTGATGCGCTGGAATACGAAGAGATACAGGGCAACGGTGCACAGGTAAATGGCGATTCGGAAGAACTGCGCACCGCAGTCTCCAATGTGATCGACAATGCGATTAAATATTCAGGAGAAAAAGTTGCCGTGTCAGTGCGCGTCGAAGTGCCTGATGAAAAGCACGTAAGATTGAGCGTCCGTGACGAGGGCGTTGGCGTGCCTTCCGAAGAACTGAAACGCATCTTCAAGCGCTTTTACCGGGTTCCACACCGCTCACTTACTCATGTAAAGGGCACCGGTTTGGGTTTGTTCATTGTTCGGGCGATTGCCAAAAAGCACGGCGGAAAAGTTTACGCGGAGAGTCGCGGGGACGGCCACGGGACGACCGTCATTTTGCAACTGCCTCGGAGCCTGACATGAGTCATGTCCTAATTGTTGAGGATGAAGTCCACATCGCCAATGGGCTTCGCTTTAACCTCGAAGCAGAAGGACATGCGGTGGAAGTGGTCGGTGACGGAGAAAGTGCGTTGGAATTGCTCCTGGGCGTGCCAGTAGAGAGAAAGCAGAAGGGGGAGAGTCCGCGCACTCAACCTGTGAATTTTGACGCGATGGTATTGGACGTTATGCTTCCGGGAAAAGATGGTTTCGCCGTTGCAACGGAGTTGCGCGCAGCAAAGAATTTTATTCCAGTGCTGATGCTCACTGCGCGCGGTCGTCCTGAAGATGTGCTCAAAGGATTTGCGTCGGGAGCCGACGACTACTTGCCGAAGCCTTTTGAACTCCCGATTTTACTCGCGCGACTCCAAGGTTTGCTGCGACGGCGCGATTGGATGAATCTCGCTAACACGCAGCCTGCCACAATCTCTGCAACGGGTCCGCAGGGGCAAGGCGAGTCTCTAACCGCGGCGGAATATGACGTCTTCTCTTTTCAGGGACGGACAATTGACTTTGGAAAATTAGAACTTCGTGTGAACGGAACTACCATTCGCTTGACCCTGATGGAAGCCGAACTCCTTCGTCATCTCATCCGCAACAGTGGCCGCATCGTTTCAAGGAAATCAATTCTCGAAGAAGTGTGGGGCCTGCACGAAGACACCGATACCCGAGCTATCGATAACTTTATTGTGAGGTTACGCCGCTATATCGAGGAGAATCCGTCTAAACCCCGGCACCTACTAACCGTAAGAGGCATAGGCTACAAGTTCTTGCCGGAACCGGAGGTCGCGTAGTGGCGGACGAGTCTGTCGCAACCCAATTCCGATTTTGGGGAAAAGAGCAGTGACAGCAACACAAGCCGCGAAGCGGCGCAAGAATGCAGCCCAGGGCGCAAGCCCTGGGTACAAAGTGGAAAGCGAGTCAGCCCCGAAGGGGCGGAAGATGCCTTGCGACACAGACTCTTCCGCAAAGCGAAGCTTTGCTGTTTAGGGCGTTCATCTGACCAGCACATCTACGAGTTCACTGCTATATTTGGGAGATATTTTGGAAGAGTATCTCATGGGAATCGCACTGGACGACAACGTTAGGCAGCTTCTGGATAGTCCCAATTTCGCGCACTTGGCCACTCTCATGCTCGATGGGTCTCCACAGAGCGTACCGGTTTGGGTGGGGCGCGATGGGGATCGAATCATAGTATGTACCGGCGAGAAATCCTTGAAAGCGCGAAATACTCAACGCGATCCGCGAGTTGCCCTATCGCTCGTCGACTTCCGCGATCCTTATCGCGAAGTACAATCGCGCGGACGCGTCGTCGAGCGTCGCCCCGATCCAGAACTGAAGTTCATCGATCCCATCTCCATCAAATACACCGGTAAACCGTTCCCCATGCGTAGTCCAGAAAATCGCATTGCCTTATTCATCGAGGTAGACAAGGCTCGTTACACGAAGCTTCCGTTCGAACACACTCCGCCTGCGTCGTAAAATATTCCTGAACCATTCCTGATGATCAGCGGATGGGACTATTCTTGCCCACGAAAATCCTTATGCATCCGAAAAGAATTATGAATTGGACCGGTGTCCGACCCGGCGTTTACGTTATTGCATGGATAGCAATCATCACATCACGGCAGCGACACATCAAACTACCTCAGAAGCCGAGTTGGAGCTTCTAATCGCTAAATATACGTTGGAGTATCTTTACCGGTGGACCAATCAATTTGACACGACCCAACTGGCGCAAATAAAACAGCTTCTGGACAATGAGGCCGAACCTAAGGTACTTCTCAAGAACGTGATTAGGCCAGGCTCTGCTTTGCCGAGCTGAAGATGAGCTGTGGCATTTGTGATCTTGTGCAACAAGGCCGCGGTCAGCTTTTTCTGCGGCTATGGGCACGGTTTCGGGCGGATGAACCTTTGTCGCTTCGCTGATTTGTGAATTCGCACAGCGATATCAGTGCGCAGAACTATTTTTCTGAAATCGTAAAATTCGCCGTTATCGTGTCGTTAGGTGATACCACTACTTTCTTCTCCCAGATTTTGGGCTCGGTGAAGACCGGACGCTCAACCTTGTTTTGGGTAAGTACGTCAAACGAAGACGCGTGTTTTGCCACGCCCCATCCTTCATGCCAGGCCACGATCTCGTACGTGCCCGGCGGGACATTAGTAAGCTCAAACTTGCCGTCCTGCTTGGTGATCGCGTAGTAAGGATGCGAAACGATCATCAGTTCTGCATTCATCCAGACGTGGCCGCCGTTACATTTGAGACTTACCAAGCCAGGCGTCTGCATATTCCTAGAAATCACCTGGTTCGGAAAGGGAAAAGGAAGGTTGTAACTCGCGGCTCCTTCCATGTGAATAGTGTGTAGCGTCGCGTCTGAGCTCTTCATTCGAAGCTCGGTATCTTTGGGAACCAACAGAATGTGAGGTTCGTATCGGCAGTGTTTCTGGTCGAGAAAGCGCCTCGGTTCAGGCAGGTCCATCGCTTTTCCGCTGGAAATATTCTTGAGATACACCACGGTGTTTGCGACTCCACCATCGGGCCCAATGATCAGGCGCTCGAGGTCGACTCTTTTGTGAGAATCCGGATCGCAAATTTCCGGGTCTTTTGTCACTGGAAAAGTCATAGCACGCGGAACTGCTCCCGACCACTTAACGGTGCCGCTAATCGTTCCGCCATTTGTGACTGAGATAACGTGGTAGTCGTTCTGGGCGACGCACTCTTCCGCTCCGGCAACTGAGAACATGAGTAACGCAATAACAAGGCCTTTGAACATATTGAGCCAACCTGGAGATGGCAATCTCACGAATCCTTATGGAATTGAGAATATTCTGAGGTGTCTCCGGCGAACAGGTAACTAACGTAACGAGGAGGTGGAGCTAGAGGTGTAGCGGCAAATTTAGTCGGCTTGGCTATGTCCTTCGCTCACTCGAGGCAAGGCCGCAGAAAAGGCAGAACGGGTCGTGGTGTGCACGCGCAGTCTATCCATATACAAGTAAATGACTGGAGTCGTGAAGAGGGTAAGAGCCTGACTCACTATGAGTCCTCCTACAATGGTTATTCCCAGAGGTTGGCGGAGCTCAAATCCCGTTCCTCTTCCAAGCGCAAGTGGCAGACCGCCCAGCAAGGCCGCCATTGTCGTCATCATGATCGGACGGAAACGCAGCATACAGGCTTCGAAAATCGCATCTGCGGGAGATTTGCCTTCCAGACGCTCGGCTTGAAGCGCAAAGTCAATCATCATGATGGCATTTTTCTTCACAATCCCTATGAGCAGGATAATGCCGATAAGCCCAATGACGTTGAGTTCATTGTGAGTTAACAGAAGCGCCAACAGTGCGCCCACACCGGCTGACGGCAATGTGGAAAGAATCGTAACGGGATGGATATAGCTTTCATACAATATTCCAAGAACGATATAAACCGTAAGCAACGCGGTCAGAATCAGCACCGGCTCGTTGGCCAGGGAGTCTTGAAACGCCGCGGCCGTTCCTTGAAAACTGGCTAGAATTGTGGCGGGAAAATGGATCGAACGTTCGGCATTCTCGATGTCCTGCGTAGCCTGGCCCAACGACACATTGGGCGCCAGATTGAAAGACAACGTCACCGAGGGGTATTGGCCCTGGTGATTCACCGCCAGCGACGTATTGTAGGGACCGAAGTGAGTCATCGTCGAAAGCGGAATCATCTGACCATTGGAGGAACGAACGTACACACTATTGAGAGTGTCGGGACTCTGCTGAAATCGTGGATCAACTTCCATCACAACGTGGTATTGGTTCAGCGGTTTATAAATGGTTGAGACTTGACGCTGGCCAAAAGCGTCATAGAGCGCGTTGTCGATGTCCTGCGGAGTGACACCGAGCCGCGCTGCCGTATCCCGGTCGATGATAATCCCGGCTTCCAGTCCCTTGTCTTGCTGGTCAGTATTCACGTCGCGCAAGTTTGGCAGAGTACGCAATTTCTGCAACAACAGTGGGGCCCAGGTATTCAGTTCCTTCAGGTTTTCCCCCTGGAGCGTGTATTGATATTGCGCCTGGCTCTGCCTTCCGCCGATGGTCAAATCCTGCGACGACTGCATAAACAACGTAGCGCCTGGAACTACCGCCAGTTGCCGCCGCAACCGGGCGATAACCAAATCGGCGCTTATTTTGCGCTGGCTGAGGGGCTTCAGCATAATAAACATGCGGCCTTGGTTAAGCGCTGTACTCCCGCCGGCAAATCCTACGATGGTATCTATGGCTGGATCCTTCATCACGATGTTGACGAACTGCGACATCTTTGCGCTCATGGCGGGAAATGAGATGTCCTGCGAGGCTTGCACCGATCCCTGGATTCTTCCCGTATCCTGTTGCGGGAAAAATCCTTTTGGAACGATAACGTACAGATAGACGGTTAGTCCTGCTGTCAGAACCGTGACCACGAGCATGACGGGCTGATGACGTAGAACCCAGCCAAGGCCATGCCGATAGATCGATTGAATGCCATCAAATATTTTCTGGCTCCATTGATAGACATGGCCATGTTTGTGATCCTTTATGGGTTTTAGAAGTTGAGCACACATGGCAGGGGTAGTGGTCAGCGAGACCACCAGCGAAACGGCAATTGCGATACTCAACGTGACCGCGAATTCCCGGAACAATCTCCCAACAATCCCTCCCATCATCAATATTGGGATGAAGACTGCGATGAGCGACGTGCTCATTGAAAGCACGGTAAAGCCAATTTCACGGGCACCACGAAATGCTGCCTGAGTTGGCGGCATGCCTTGTTCGATATAACGAGTAATGTTTTCCAAAACCACGATGGCGTCATCCACTACGAATCCCGTTGAAATAGCGAGCGCCATCAATGACAAATTATCCAGGCTGTAATGGAGCAGATACATGCCCCCAAAAGTTCCAATCAGCGAGAGTGGGACCGCGATACTTGGGATGATCGTGGCACGAACCGTGCGGAGAAAAACGAACACCACGAGAATAACGAGAACGATCGACACCAGCAGGGTGATTTCAATGTCATGGACCGATGCCCGCACGGTTGTTGTTCGATCCATCACGACACCAATCTTGATTGCGGGAGAGATCGACGCTTGAAGTTGTGGGAGCAGCCCCAGAACATTGTCGACAGTCGCGATGATATTGGCTCCGGGCTGGCGAAAAATGATGATCAAGACAGCCCGCTTGCCATT
>JGI12635J15846_10000377_pt1 | contig 37062 bp, 34 predicted proteins | sample BlaSpr_A8_OM2_M2_FD_15846 | JGI IMG/M metagenome (IMG submission 15846)
GCCTTCAGCCCGGACGGCCGGCGGGTGGTGACCGCTTCCGATGACAAGACCGCGCGGGTGTGGGATGCGGCGACCGGCCAGGTGATCGCGCAGCTCACCGGACATCAGGGGCCCGTGAACTCCGCCGCCTTCAGCCCGGACGGCCAGCGGGTGGTGACCGCGTCCGTGGATCGGACCGCGCGCGCGTGGGACGCGGCGATGGGCGAACAGATCTTGCTGCTCAGCGGGCATCAGGAGCCGGTTGTTTCCGCCGCCTTCAGCCCGGACGGCCAGCGGGTGGTGACTGCGTCCCGTGATAGGACCGCGCGGGTGTGGGACGTGGCCACGGGCAAACAGATCGCGCAGCTCAGCGGGCACCAGAGGGCAGTTGTTTCCGCCGCCTTCAGCCCGGACGGCCAGCGGGTGGTGACCACGTCCGCGGATCAGACCGCGCGGGTGTGGGACGCGGCCACGGGCAAACAGATCGCGCAGCTCAGCGGGGGGCAGGGGTGGGTTTACTCCGCCGCCTTCAGCCCGGACGGCCAGCGGGTGGTGACCGCGTCCGCGGACAGGACCGCGCGGGTGTGGGACGCGGCCACGGGCAAACAGATCTTGCTGCTCAGCGGGCATCAGGAGCCGGTTGATTCCGCCACCTACAGCCCGGACGGCCAGCGGGTGGTGACCGCGTCCTGGGATGGGACCGCGCGGGTGTGGGACGCGACCACGGGCAAACAGATCGCCCAGCTCAGCGGGCATCAGGAGTCGGTTGATTCCGCCGCCTTCAGCCCGGACGGCCAGCGGGTGGTGACCACGTCCGGGGATCAGACCGCGCGGGTGTGGGACGCGACCACGGGCAAACAGATCGCCCAACTCAGCGGGGATCAGCGGTCAGTTTTTTCCGCCGCCTTCAGCCCGGACAGCCAGCGGGTGGTGACCGCGTCCGCGGATCAGACCGCGCGGGTGTGGGACGCGGCCACGGGCAAACAGATCGCCCAGCTCAGCGGGCATCAGGGGGCAGTTTTTTCCGCCACCTTCAGCCCGGACGGCCAGCGGGTAGTGACCGCGTCCGCGGATCAGACCGCGCGGGTGTGGGACGCGGCGACTGGCCAGATGATCGCGCAGCTCAGCGGGCATCAGCGGGCAGTTGGTTCCGTCGCCTTCAGCCCGGACGGCCAGCGGGTGGTGACCGCGTCCGCTGACGGGACCGCGCGGGTGTGGCCTATCCGATGGCTCACGCAGTATCGAGGTCGGCGCCTGGCTGAAGCTGTGTGTAAGGAAAAGCTCGTGGGCGCAAACCTGCTCACAGCCGATGATGAAGTTGCCGTTTCTCTCATACGCGGGCGCCAGGGCGAAAACGTGTGTGAACGGTAACGTGGAGACCGGACAGGGAGCGGCATGCCACGATACGTTCACCCCGTATCACGGCCAGCGCAACCGATTGCTTTCCCGTCTTCCTAACTAGCCGACGAACAGGCAACTGGCATGATTGCGATGACAACTGGGTCGTGAGCGTCCGCTCTGCGGCAAGGTGACGGACCGGAATGGGTCGGAGCTGCCGATCACCGTCAGGCAGCGAGCGGCCATCTCCGGACGTTCATCCACGCCTTTGCACGGACATTCGAACGTCGGCTTTACCGCTGACAGCGGCCCTTCGTTGGACGATGCCGTACAGCGGGTCGTCGGCCATACCGGACATTTAGGCATCGCATCCGTCGGGTCGTTATGAGTCGCTTTGCCGACATTCACACCGCAGCAGCGGCGAACGTCCGCTTGCACTCCAAGCGAATGCACAGTCGCCGTATCGCTCTAAACTGACTCCGACGCGGAGCGTGCAATGTTGACCTCCGTTATACGAGGCATCCGCAAAATAAGAGTATCTCTCAAGAAGAGTTGTCGGACTGGGCCGGGTTGGATCGCAGTTGCATAGAACGTATTGAGCGTGGCGAACGCAATGTGACGTTGCTAAATCTGTTGCGAATCGCAAGAGTGCTGGATTGCGAGCTGGCAGAGCTCTTCGAGGCGGCGAAGCTCTGATTCTCAGACCAATGACTCGAGCTTGGCGTAGCTCCGGAATCTTGGCGCCTCTCGACTCGTGGCTACATTCGAGAGGCGATTTGCTGGTATCCAGCCGTAACTGCGTCATAGCGATCACTTCGTCCGCGGCAAACCATCCAGACTGTTCGATCGCGCCGAGCGCGGCCCTTGGGCTCCTCGCAGAAAGGATCAAAGCAAGACTTTCTTCGGCCCGGCTGCAGGCCACGTACAGAAGGCGCAGAGTTCCGTTGAGGATCGTTTCGTTACCCTCGTCAATACAATTCCGGTCGGTTGTTCCCAGTTCCTCTGCACCGAAGAGCTTGTCGTAGGAAAACAGCGTGCCGCCGGCTTCTTCATCGTCCATGACTACCATGACGTGTCTGTACTCGGACCCCTTGACAACTTGGTGCGTGGCAAGCTCCGCCTCTCCGGCAAGGTAAGCACGAAATCGGGCGATGTCTCGCCACGGGCCGTTAAACAGGGCATACCATTCACGTTTGCATCGATCCTCCACAGCTTCTCTATTCCAAGGAGCGTGAGTCGTCGATGGCGCTGATCAGCGCCATCTCATGGAGCGTGCTGCCGCTCGTTGCGGGGCTCTTCGTGCTTGTCGAAATGCTCGCGGAAACAGGCGTCATTGCGCAACTTTCGCACCTGCTCGCGCGGGCGACGCTGGACAGTCAGTTGGCCGCAGCCACGACATCGGGGCTTGCCATCGCGCTGGGCAGCAATGCGATCAACAATCTGCCGGCCGGGCTGGTCGCCAGCGCGACCGCATTGCAGGCGCACAGCCCGGAGCGGGTGATCGACGCCATGCTGATCGGCGTGGACCTGTCGATCACCGGTTCACTCGCCACTATCCTGTGGCTCCTCTCGATCCGCCGCGAGGGTGAAGAGGTGGATTTCATGCAGTTTCTCAGGATCGGATCTGTGGTCATGCTGCCCGCGCTCGTACTGGCGATGGGTGCACGGTTTCTGATCGGGCATTGAGGGATTCCAGCGGAGGAGCGTGATGAGCAGCTCATGGGCCTATCCATTTATCGTCATCGGCGGCATCTTGCAGGCTGTCAGCACACCCATTAACGGCGAGCTGAAACGATCGCTCGCCAATCCGTGGCTTGCTTCGAGCGTTTCGTTTCTGCTGGTGACATTTCTGACCATCGCGGTGTTCAGCGTTCAGCCCACGGCACTTCCGACCCTCGAAGATTTGCGCAGGATGAAATGGTGGGCCCCGCTCGGCGGTATCGTCGGGGCGGTCGCCGTGCTTGCGGGGCTGACTCTGGTGCAGAAGGTCGGGGTCGGCACGCTCAATGGCCTGACGATCTGTGCAAACCTCATTGCCTCGGTTGCGATCGATCATTTCGGCCTGGTTGGTGCAACTCAACATCCTCTCAACGGGTTACGGCTGGTGGGTACCGTGCTGATGGTGGCCGGGGTCACGCTCGTTATGCGCTTTTGGCGGCGTGCACGGAATCGCTGCCATAAATGGCGACATACGCCTGTGACCCGTTCGGCTGTTGGTGTTTCGTGGGAGCCAGACCAAAGGAGTTGGCATTGCGGAGGGGCGGGACCTGCGCGCGCATCCAGCATCGTCCCCGGTTTTGGAAATCGCATTGTCAGTGCAACACGGGCCACGTCATGTCTCGACCTCGGGCCACACTCATCGCTTCCGCGCAGTGGGCCCGACCGAATACAATTTGCAAGTAGTGGAGCTAACGTGAAGTTGAGCCCGATTTTCAGGTGAGTTTTGTCCGAAGACGACCCTGCATGCAGCATCGGCCAATCCTTAGAACCGATGCTGGATACCTAGCTGTATGCCTCTAGGGTTGGCACCGGGGTACGCCACCGGGATCCCCACCGGAGCACCGTTAATCGTGAAAGTTGCGTGATTGTGATTGTCCAAAAATGCTGCGCTTGCATACAGGGTGGTACTCTTTGAGACAAAATACCAGTACATCAGCCCAAGCTGGTCACCTCCATTGCCCATGCCAGACCTGTCGTGAGCGTGAGCGCCACCGAAGGAAAGCATTGTTGAAACGCTGAATTGATAGCTGGCCGATAGCGAATAAACGTCCCGATCAACCAGACCTGTGATTTTTGCGTTGTGATATGCAGCAAAAACTTTAAGCGGCCCGAATGCGTAGTTGCCTCCAATGAACAGCGCGTTGAGGGTGGAACTACCCGCGAAGTTGGTAACCCGTTGATAACCTATTGCAGAATTTAACGGCCCGCGATTGTATTCAGCGGCGAGGTTATAGGCTGCAATACCGTTGTCCGGTTTTGTACTTGAATCACGCAAGCTCACCATGACCTGGCCGGAAAGTCCATGGAAGTCGGGACTCAGATAGGTAATTGCATTATTTTGTCTTGGCGAGATACTTAAAAAGCTGTCCAGGCCGGATGCTAACGTGTTGACGGTAAATGCATCAAGCACAGCAGTCACCGTTACGTACACGGGCGAGTTCTGTAATCCGGCTCGTACCTCACCCCAGGGAGCAGCCATTCCGACCCAGGCCTGACGGCTGAATGCGAGCGCAGGATTTGATGCGGCGCCATTCGCAGATGAAATCCCCTGTTCAAGAGTAAATTTTATTTTGTAGCCAGCCCCGATGTCTTCCGTACCTTTCATGCCATACCTGGACCCGTTCACTCCCCCGGAATCCATTCTTGCCGTCGCGCCATTTCCAGCATTTGTGAGTTCCACACTGGTATCGAGAATTCCGTATAAGGTAAGGTCACTTTGTGCCCGAACCTGAGTAGAAGCTAGAGGCAGAGCAATCAACAAACCATGTAAGTATCTCCTCACCGCTATCTCCTTGATATGTATTACTTAGTATCTAATGTGCTCATAAACTGGTAACGGACATCCAGCCACTCATGCAAGTGACAGGACCAGGAAAGTCGCGACATCGATCGGTATCGTGATGCAGCGCAAGCGTCGGCCCAGTTGTTGTATGGCCGCACCGCTTGACAGCCATCCATGGCCATGATCGCAAGACCAGCAACCCAAAACGATCCAAACGTGCAGACAATTCAAAGCGCACACGCGGAGGAGAAACGCGTCTTGGTATTTATATCTTATTATGGGAATAAAGTCTCACGATGGCATATCGGTGAATACCCGCGGCTTTGCCGCATAGTCCTCGACATGCCTCCCACCGTCGAGAGTGACGACCTGAACGTCGCATGAGAAAGGCATCGACGACCGGCCCGGAGGCTCGACACGACCGTAGTGTGATGATCACGTCGATCACTGCCGAGACGGGCTACGCTGTATAGACGCAGCGACTGGATGCGTCAGAAAAAACGGAGACAGTGCCTGCGGATCGAGGCAACGCCTCGGCGCGGAACGCCTGAAAAAGCTTGGGCGAGGAAAACCTTGAACTGCGCCCAGGTCAATGCGATTCTGCAGCGAGCTGTTGGTGTGGTTCGCACAGGCGAGGCTTGACCGCTATCACCGTTGATAGCGGCGTACAGCGAATGGAGGTCGGTCGGAATGCGTGGACGCCAACGGGTTAAGTCGCGACCCGATTCAGATAGTATCGCTGCGTGAATGCTACAGGTGACAGGTAGTCAAGTGAGGCTGCGCCCGTTGCCTGTTACAGATTCGCGTTCAATTTGTGGTGTAAACGGATGGCGGCGAGCGGCACCTCCGGCCTCTGACAGACCGCTGTCGCCTGGGCTTTGAACTCCATACTATAACGTCGGCGTCGGCATCGGCCACGCAGTACTTCTTCGATAGTGTTCACGTGTCCACCTATTTAAGCGGACGCGATCTTTCCGGGTCGGTCAGCGCAATTCAAGTCGGGATGGTCACGCGCATACGAGTATTCGACGAATGCCGGTATCGTAACGTTACGATTTCGTCCCTAATACTGGGGCGCCAGACGCCGCGATGTCTATCGACTTCAGTCCCTCAATTGAGTCTTCGGCATCGGCAATCAACTTTGCATACCGACGCCATGCCAAGCCAAGAATAATTGCGCCAGACAGCGCGGCTGTGGGCGTCACGATAGCCATCGCAATCCCGACTTTGGCGCGGTCATGAAACAGATGCTGTGTCAGCATCGCGACGATCAGCGGACCGAGGCCGGCCCCGAACATATTAGTGCAGAAAAGATATAGACCGGACACACGGCCCCTCAATGCAGGCGGTGTAAGCAGCTGAAGTGAGGTGGCGCCCATGTTGAGTGAGACTGCTGCCGCAAAATACACCACGAATATTCCGGCAAGAAAAATCCAGGGACTGGGCGAGAGAAAGGCGACAACGCCGAATGGAGAGGAGACGGCTAAAGCTGATGCGGCGAGTATGTAATGGCTGCCATTTATGCCGCGTGCCCACATGCGATCCGCCAGGTATCCACTGCCAAGAGTGGCGATAGCGCCACTTAGGCCGAGAGCGAGCGCAAGCGCTGGACCGATCTCACCCGGTCTCCAACCGTAGCTCCGGCTCATGAATGCTGGTGCCCACGCCATGAGTGTGTAGCCCATCAATGCATTCATGGAGAACCCCGCGAACTGGGCGGTCATGATGCCTCGACGCCGACGAAGCACGGCGAGTAGCGGAGTCGCAGCAGGCGGATGCCCGGAGGCCCGTTTTTTCCGGGTGGGTTCAGGCAGTGTCAGCGCGAGCAGGCCGAAGACAAGTGGAGGACATCCCGCTATAACAAACGCTGCTTGCCACGGGTCAAGGTGGCCCAAGGGCGTTTCTATCCCACGAGAGCGAGCAAACAGCGCCAGTAGATAGCCACCGAGACCGAGAGAAATTGCGATACCAAACGTGGCGCCAAACGAAAAAACTCCCAGTGCAGTGGCTAACTGCCGCCGTGGGAATGTGTCGCTCAGGAGAGCATATGCCGCCGGCATCAACGTTGCTTCGCCGATGCCAACACCCATGCGAGCGACGAAGAGCCATCCGAACGACGTGGTGAGCCCACAGCCGATGCAACTCAAGGCCCAGACAATTGTGCCGACGAAGATAATCAGCTTTCGTGGGAAGGTGTCGACGAACCATCCAAACGCTATTCCGCCAATGGCGTACACCAGCGTGAACGAGAAGCCAATCAGGAGCCCGATCTGGACCTCGGTCAAGCCCAAGTCCTTCTCGAGGGGCTCCACCAAAAGCGAAATGATTTGTCGACCGAAAAAAGACAGGATGTACAGGCATAGCAGCAGACCGACCGCATACCACGCACGTGCGCCAGCACGTGGCTCCGCGGATAGTTGTGTGTCGTTCAGGAAAGGATGATGGGCCAAGATGATGGACCTCGGTCAGTTTTCAGGTTTGTGTTCTCATCTCGCGGCGCCGAGATCGGCTGGTCGAGACTGTCTCCTATCCCACGGTAAGCTCGGGATACATTAAGGAAATGAAGTTCCGAAATGGGATTTAAGTACAATAAACGCCGTCTTCGACGTCGTCAAGGCAAAAGTGAGAACGTTCCGCGCTTCGCTCCGTGGAGGCCGTCGTTTGAGATCGGCGAAACCACTGGACGACCATGCAGCGCTAGAAACTAACTGATTCCTGGCGAATGAAATAAATACCTGGCGATTAAGACCACGAGACGTTGAGCAAGCAAACGTCAGATGTAAGTGTGCCGCGTGCGAACAACATGGGTGAATCCCTGCCAGAGAAGGACGACCCGGGGATGAATCGGACGTCTTCGTTTCATGCAGCCGCAAATTCCCGACCTGGTCCTCGCCCTACGGGCACCAATACATAGTCCTGCCTGCATTCGTATTGAGTGCTCGAATAATTTTATGGTACTGTAGTTCAACAAAGGGATACAAGACCTGTAACCGGAATCGGATTGAGGGATGCAATCAGCACCGCCTGAGGTCGCCCTTGATGTTGTGACATGAGGAGATAAGCATGGAGATAGCTGGACTCGCCGTGATTGTCACGGGTGGAGCTTCTGGTCTGGGTGGGGCAACCGCACGTCACTTGGCCGCGCTGGGGGCCAAGGTAACGATCTTCGACTTGAACGAAGATTCTGGCCGTGCACACGCCCAAGCGATCGGAGGGAGGTTCGTAAAGGTAGATATTTCTCAGGAGGACAGCGTTATTGCCGCTCTCGACGAGGCCGAGCGCTTTCACGGCGTTGCACGCGTATTCGTTGGCTGTGCCGGCGTGGCGCTTGGCGCAAAAACGGTAGGTCGCGATGCAGCGCCGCACAGTTTGCGTCAGTTCCGAGACACGATTGAGGTGAACCTGATCGGTAACTTCATTGTGAGTTCCCGATTCGCGGCACGGCTGAGCAAGATCGAGCCGCTTGCAGAAGAGCGCGGCGTGATCATCAATACAGCGAGCGTCGCTGCTTACGAAGGGCAGATCGGACAGGTCGCATACGCAGCGTCAAAAGGCGGCGTGGTCGCCATGACACTTCCGATGGCTCGGGACCTGACGTCACTATCAATCCGGGTTGTGACGATTGCGCCGGGATTGTTCTGGACGCCGATGCTCGCTGCCTTGCCTCAAGAAGCTCAAGATTCTCTCGGAAGTCAGGTCCCATTTCCCGCGCGCTTAGGCAAACCGCAGGAGTATGCACACCTGGTAGAAAGTATCGTGCGCAATCCAATGCTTAATGGCGAAACGATTCGACTGGATGGTGCGATCAGGATGGGACCGCGATGAACTATTTTTCTACTACTCCAAATCTTGACCGGGGCCGTCGGCTAGCCGAGCGCGTCGAGATGTTCGTCCGCGAACATGTCGTGCCTTTTGAGCGTGATCCTCGCCAGGGCCTGCACGGCCCTGGTGACGAACTCGTGCAGCAAATGAGGGACATGGCGCGCGCCGAAGGGCTGCTGACGCCCAATGTACTTCCCGATGGCAGTCATCTGACCCACGGAGAAACCGCTTTGGTTTTGCGTGCGGCGGGTTTATCACCCCTTGGACCGCTCGCGCTCAACGTCGCCGCACCCGACGAAGGGAACATGTACCTCTTGGAAAGGGTGGCGTCGCCCGCGCAAAAAGATCGATTTCTAACGCCGCTCATCGAAGGTCGGGTTCGCTCCGCCTTTTTCATGACCGAACCGGCCGAAGACAACGGTGCTGGCTCCGATCCGTCAATGATGCTGACTACCGCTCGACGGGATGGTGATTTCTGGGTGATCGACGGTCGCAAAGCTTTTATCACGGGAGCTGACGGCGCTGGCATGGGCATCGTTATGGCTCGCTCCGAGCAGGGCGCGACGATGTTTCTGGTTGCATTGCCGGATCCAGCGATTCGCATCGAGCGTGTTCTCGACACGCTTGACGATTCGATGCCTGGAGGTCACGCCATCGTGCGTATTGATGGTCTTCGTGTCCCGGAGAGCCAGATACTTGGAGCGAGTGGCGAAGGCTTCAAGTATGCCCAGATTCGTCTGGCACCTGCTCGACTCACACACTGCATGCGTTGGCTTGGTGCGTGCATCCGGGCTCAAGAGATTGCAACTGCGTACGCAGTAAAGCGTCGTGCGTTCGGTCAACTACTCATTGAGCACGAGGGCGTAGGCTTTATGCTCGCGGAGAATCAAATCGACCTGAAGCAGGCCGAGTTGATGATCGACTGGTGCGCGGGGGTGCTGGACAGCGGCGCGAAGGGTATTGGCGAGTCTTCGATGACGAAGGTTGCTGTATCCGAAGCACTATTTCGTGTCGCAGACCGTTGCGTTCAGGTAATGGGCGGGACGGGCTTGACGGGCGACACGGTAGTCGAAAAAATTTTCCGGGAGATACGCGCATTTCGAGTGTACGACGGGCCGACAGAAGTGCACAAATGGTCGCTCGCGAACAGGATCAGAAAGAATGCTCTGGATAGGATGGCTCGATGAAAGAAGCTATTTCATTCAACGGGACTTCGGAGGTACGAAGTGAACACCGCATCGACATCGCCAGCCTGACGCAATGGATGACTGAGAACGTTCGAGGATTTCAAGGTCCAGTAACGGTCGAACAATTCAGGGGCGGACAGTCGAATCCCACCTACAAGGTGAACACGCCCGACAAGGCATACGTGGTTCGGCGCAAGCCACCGGGCGATCTTTTGCGCGGCGCGCACGCTGTGGAGCGCGAGGCACGCGTGTTGCAGGCGCTCGAAGGCGTAGATTTCCCTGTCCCTCATCTGCACGCCATGTGCATGGACGATGCGGTGATTGGCACGTGGTTTTACGTGATGGACTTCGTACAGGGGCGAGTCTTCTGGGACGCGACGTTCCCGGATGTTATCCGCGACGAGCGACCGCGCTACTTCTACGCGATCAACGAAACGCTCGCGAAGTTGCACCGCGTCGACTATCGGTCGGTGGGCTTGACCGATTTCGGGCGTCCCGGTAATTACTTCGAGCGGCAGATTGCGCGTTGGTCCAAACAATACACAGGTGACGCTGACGCCGGTCGGGACCCGCATTTTGAGAAGTTGATGGAATGGCTACCAGCACACATTCCGGCTGGCGATGAAACTACCATCGTGCATGGTGACTTCCGCGTCGACAACATGATATTCCATCCTACGGAGCCCCGCGTTCTGGCCGTCCTGGACTGGGAATTGTCGACGTTAGGCCATCCACTTGCCGACTTTGCGTACAACGTGATGATGTACCGTATGCCACCGATGATCATCGCGGGCCTTGAAGGCGCAAATCTGAATGAGCTGAACATCCCAAGCGAAGATGAGTACGTGGCGGCCTACTGTGCTCATACGGGACGTGACGGTATCGCGAACCTGAACTTCTACGTCGCCTTCAATATGTTTCGACTCGCAGCGATCTTTCATGGCATCAAGGCACGTTGGAAGCGTGGCTCGGCGGCTTCGCCCCATGCGAAGGAGTTGGTCGCTGCGCTGCCGTTTGTAGCACAGCGGGCCTGGGAACAGTCGCAAGGAGCACTTTCATGAACTCATCAGGTACTTTGCTCTTCGAGCGCGAAGGGTCCATTGCGAAGTTGACACTGAACCGGCCCGACGTAGGCAATGCAATTGACCTCTCATTGGCGAAGAGGTTGATGAAGGCCGCTATCGATTGCGACGAAGATGATTCGATAGGCTGCGTCGTGCTCACGGGTGCAGGACGCTTCTTTTGTACAGGAGGCGATGTGGGGGGATTCGTATCTGCCGGAGATACGGTGCCTTCTTTGCTGAAAGAACTGACTGCGTACTTGCATATGGCCATAGCGCGGCTCGCGAGGATGCAGAAGCCGTTGATTACCGCTATAAACGGTCCGGCGGCTGGCGCTGGGCTCAGCCTGGCGGTTCTCGGAGACATCGCTCTGTCCGCTCGTTCGGCGCACTTTACTCCGGCCTATACGGGCATTGGTCTTTCCCCGGATGGTGGTTCAACGTGGCTCCTTCCTCGTCTTGTCGGCCTGCGCCGGGCTCAAGAAATTGTCTTGACGAACAAGCGGCTAGGTGCAGAGGACGCGGCCACGTTAGGTCTGGTTACACGCGCGGTGGATGACGAACTTCTGGCTGATGAGGTCAGGGCGATAGTTGCACAACTCGGGAGATCGACCACCGCCGCAATCGGAAGAACGCGGAATCTGCTGCTTTCAAGTCTGGAGACGAGTTTCGAGACACAGATGGAAGACGAAGCGAGGGCTATCGCTGAACTCAGCCGAACGTCGCAAACTCGTGACCGTATCCAGGCATTTGTTTCTAAGCGCAACGCCAGTACAAGTCATCGGGAAAGCACGGTATGAACGCATACATTGTCGAGGCGGTCCGGACAGCCGGTGGTCGCCGCGCCGGAAAACTCGCCGATTGGCATCCGGCTGATATGGCAGGAGAAGTGCTGAATGCGCTGGTCGATCGCTGCGGAATCGATCCCGGCGCCATAGAGGACGTCATCTTTGGTTGCGTGAGCCAGGTTGGTGAGCAGAGCTTCCATATTGGGCGTAACGCCGTCCTGGCATCCAGGCTACCCGATAGCGTTCCGGCCGTTTCAATCGACCGGCAGTGCGGCTCATCCCAGCAGGCTCTCCATTTCGCAGCGCAGGCGGTCATATCGGGCACGCAAGACGTCGTGATCGCGGCTGGCGTCGAGAGCATGAGTCGCGTACCAATGGGTACGCCGACAAGCCTCGCATTGGAAGCAGGATTAGGTGGCCCCTGGAGCGAACGAATCCGCAGACGCTATGGCGTGGATGGTTTTAGCCAGTTCACCGGAGCCGAACTCATTGCTGGGAAATACGGGTTTAGTCGCGAACAGCTCGACCGGTACGCCTTGAAAAGCCATCAGCGGGCCGCGGCAGCCACCAATGCAGGGGCCTTTCGAGCCGAGATTGTGCCGCTTGAGGTGAATGGCGAGTTACATATTGTTGACGAAGGTATCCGGTTCGATGCGACGGCAGAGTCGATTGGATCGGTAAAGCTATTGCGGGACGGCGGCGTATTAAGTGCAGCAAACGCAAGTCAGATCTGCGACGGTTCCGCCGGCATTCTGGTGGCCAATGAGCATGGATTGAAGGCGCATGGACTGACGCCCTGTGCCAGAATTCTCAATCTTACGGTTACTGCAGGCGACCCGATCGTCATGCTCGAAGAGCCCATTCCGGCCACGCGAAGAGCGTTGAAGCGAGCAGGCCTATCAATCGATCAAATCGACCTCTATGAAGTCAATGAGGCGTTCGCACCGATACCGCTCGCCTGGCTACGGGCCGTTGATGCGGATCCAGATCGCCTCAATGTGAACGGAGGAGGGATCGCCTTGGGGCATCCGCTCGGTGCCTCCGGCGCGAAGCTTACAGCAACGCTAGTGCATGCGCTGCGAGCGCGTGGAAAGCGGTATGGCTTGCAGACCATGTGCGAAGGCGGTGGCATTGCGAATGTCACCATCATCGAGGCCCTCTGATGCACGCTCAAGGCTTGCACTTCATCGCCAGTTGATCTATTATGGGATTACAATCCCATAAAGAAACACCGCACTCAACTCAAGGCCGTGTATTGGAGAAGGTGACCAGGCAGCCCCTGCCGACTAGCGGACTCCGACGCAAACGAAATCTCATGCCGTCTGTCACCGATCAGGGCGTTAAGCGAAGCGCACGCGGCAGATGGGACGCACTTTTCCTGTTGCGGTTTTCGTACGTCTTCTCATGGACCGGCAGATCATCGCGTTAATAGTCACCGACTGCGGCGCGGTTTGGGATTAGGCGATGTTCAGGTGGGCTTGCTCGAGGGTTCTGAAACAGGAGACAAACTCTTTAGCTCGTTGGTGAAGTCGTGCAGTGTAAGGGCACATTTCGTAAAGGCGTAGTTGAGCCGCAGGCTGAGGCGGCCGGTTCGCTGCAGCCTGGAAGGAGACGTCGATGAAAAGCGCAGAAATCTGTTTGCGGTCAGTTGTTGAGAAGTGGTTTGCAGCCGCACCCGTCCGCGTAACCCGATTCAAATGGAGCGGCGTGTGTCACAGCCGCTCTGTTCGAGTTGAGGCGCGCTCCTCAAGTAGGGCTCTTTCCATCTTCTTTTTCAAACACGAGGATGGTGCATGGCGAGTCTTTCCACCAGACGGGCGGCGTCCTGCCATGCGCTTTTATATGAATTCTGAATTGCCCAAATCATAATCTCATTTGCGCGATTGATATCGATGATGATCGCCCCAGCGCAATACATCTTGCTTAGCTGCGGCCTCAAATCTTTGAAAAGATCGAACCATGACAGACGATAGCAGTACATTGCCCCTTATGGTCATTACCGGCGGTGCCGGTCATATTGGACTCTCCTGTGCACGGCGGTTTCGCGACCACCGAATTCTGGTTTCAGATCTTCGACCGGATGCGGTCAATTCGACAGTGAGTACGCTCCAGGCCGAAGGGGTAGATGCTGTTGCGATGCCCGCGGACATCACGCGCGAGGCAGACGCGCATGCTCTGGCGGCGGCCGCAAACAAAATGGGGGGATTTGCAGTACTGATTCATGCCGCTGGCGTCGCGCCACCTACGCCCCCCGAGATCATTTATGCAGTGAATCTGTATGGAACTATCAATATACTGAAAGCCTTCGAACCCTTGGTAAAACCCGGAGTGGTGGGGGTCTGTGTGGCCTCGGTGGCAGGACATAGAACGCTTGCACATCGGTTCGACTCCTTATTGTTAGAACCCGCACAGGGGCCGGCCGACCTGGCACGAGTCATCGAAGCCGAGGCTCCCACGGCGCCGAAACATCGGCTGGCCTATGCAACTTCCAAGCGCGGAACGATTCTGCAGGTGCAGCGTCGAGCTTACGCTTGGGGCCAGCGGCAGGGGAGATTGCTTTCAGTGTCTCCTGGTGTACTCGGCGACACCGCGATGGGGGCGCAAAGACAGGCCGGTCTTGATCATCGCGGCAACGATTCACCACTTGGAAGGCTTGGATCGTCGTCAGAGATTGCCGAGGTTATTCGATTCGTAACTTCTCCAGCGGCTAGTTTGATGACGGGTGTCGATCTATTGGTGGACGGCGGTTACCTTGCAACTGCAGATCACCAGTTTTCGGCCGATCGTCGTGAGAAGTGGCATGCCCTCGAGTTTTAGAGGAAGCGATGCCATCTGAGGTGACAGTGCGGGTGATCCTTCGGGAGAAGGGAGGGCTCCTGGATAGTCCGCTTCGGATTGTCCTTGGCTACACGGCCTTGCACATCGAGCGGAGATATGGAGTTGACCACTACAGGCATCAGCGAGGTGCTGACGGCATAACCGCCGGATCGATGGCACCCTCTCAAGGGCGCCATCGTGAACTCGATGATTATCGGTGTCACTGCGGCAGGCGGACTAGCTCAGTCGGCAAACTGTCGAGGATCCGGTCGCTAACAAAGTAGTCTGCGGTCAATGGTGCGAGTGGATTCCGTGCGTAAGAGGAAAAATCTGTCACTCCCTCCTCGCGCAGTACCTGTTCATCCAAAAAGAAGTTGCCCGTCACTTCTGTTGCCTGCTTTGTCAGAATTGCGTATGCGGCATCGGCCATGATCTCGGGATTTCGACTGGAGTTGGCCATGTCGCCGAGTTTGTTGCGGACTGCAGCGGTGTCGATAGTGGTAACGGGCCAGAGCGAGTTGACGGCGATGCCTAGTGACTTGAATTCACGTGCCTGTCCTAACGTGCAAAGGCTCATGCCGAATTTCGCAATACTGTAGGCGACATGTGGGCCGAACCACTTCGGATCGAGGTCGAGTGGAGGAGCGAGGTTCAATACATGTGGATTCGCTGCGCGGCTCAAATACGGTAGTGCTGTTCGAGTGCAGAGATATGTGCCTCGGACATTGATCTGCTGCATCAGGTCGTACCGCTTCATATCCGTCGATGGCGTGTCGGTAAGCGAAATGGCGCTTGCATTGTTGACCAATATATCGATACCACCAAAACGCTGTACTGCCTCGTCAAATGCGCGGACAACGCTCCCTTCATCACGGACGTCCACGATAAGAGGAAGAGCCGTACCGCCGGCGCGCCCGATCTCTTCCGCGGCGGTATAGATCGTGCCGGGTAGGTTTGGGTGTGACTCGACAGTTTTAGCGGCGACGACGATGTTGGCGCCATCTCGCGCCGCTCGTAGGGCGATTGCAAGACCAATACCGCGACTTGCACCAGTGATGAACAGAGTTTTCGAATGTAGAGTCATTGCCGTGGCCAGGAAAGGAATGATGGGTACGAGGCAGTCAGGTGTGGCCGGAACGTAGCTCCGTTGTCCGGCGTTCAACATCAGAGATGTACATCTCTTTCATGGTGTGAATTTCCTTTGTGGGACTAGAGTACCACGAAAAGACGTGCATGTGCAGATTTCACGGTGTGCAGCAGCAAATCGCTCGTCAGAGTGCAATCAGGCGCGAACACATCGACGACGACCATCACGAAGTTTCGTTCCGTGCTTGACAGGCGCTTTTTCTAAATGGTACAACAGTCCCATTATGAAAATTTATCCCGAGGAAGGAGTTGGGTCTCGGGGCGTGATAAACAGGAGCGAACATGGGTTGTCCAGTGCATGGAAGGTTGAATGATGTTCCGGCGGACCGGGTTGTGTCCTTTAACTATCGGACTGGCGAAACGATGGTCGCCGATCCGTGGAACGTGTTACACGACTTGGGATCCGGTCCGGGCTTTTTCTACTCACCGGAACTCGGCGGCCATTGGTGTGCCGCGAAGCGTGAGACTGTCATCGACATCCTGCGCAATTACGAACTGTTCTCCAGCCGAAATATTCGGGTGCCTCGTGTGGAACGTACGGTTCCGTCGATTCCACACCACATGGACCCTCCTGAGCACGGCAAGTATCGGATTAGTGTCGTGGAGCTTTTCGGTCATCGGATCCTGGATGAACTCACTCCAGAAATTCGCGCCACTGCCCGCGGGTTGGCGAACGAGTTGGCGGCACGTAACGAAGCTGAGTTTGTGCGCGACTTCGCCATGCGTATGCCGGTTGAGATTTTTATGCGAATGTGCGGTCTACCGCTTGAACGACGCGACGAAATGATCGGTTGGGTGCAGAGCTATTTTCATGGCGCGTCGCAACAGGAGTCTAACGACGCGCATGAGAAGTCGATTGCCTATCTCAGTGGTTGGCTCGATGAACAACTGGCAGATCCGGTCAAAAGCGGTGGTCACATCATGCCTTCGTTGCTGAGGACACGAGTCGACGGAAGACCGCTTACTCGCGGGGAGATGCTGTCGATCCTCATTACTCTTTTCAATGGAGGACTCGACACGGTGGCTGCCCAGATGACGCATGTCATGCGCTATCTTGCCGAGCATGAGGATCAGCGTCAGAAGCTACTGGATAACCCCGACAAAATCCCTGACGCCGTTGAGGAGTTGCTCCGCCGTTTCAGCATCATAAGCATCGGTCGTGAAGTCACGCGAGACGCAACCTACGCAGGAGTAGAGCTTCATAAAGGCGACATGGTGCTTTGCCTTATCTCTGCCGCAGGCCTGGACGAAGAGATATTCCCCCGGGCGCTTGAGGTTGATTTTGATCGCTTAAACCGACGGCAGCATTGCGCGTTTGGTTCCGGACCGCACATGTGCGTTGGCGCTCCTCTTGCCCGGTTGGAGTTGCGCATCATGCTCGAAGAACTGCTCCCCAGATTACCAGAGCTTCGGGTAAGGCCTGGAGCATCGCTCTCCTACCACACGGGTGTAACGCTCGGTCTGGTTGAGTTGCCGTTGCAATGGGGCGAGTCAGTCAACGTCTCTTGAAGAGAGAACACCATGGTGGAGACAAGTATCAACTCATTTCAGGCACCTGGTACGGTGATTATTGGTGCAGGCCATGCTGGGGGATCGGTCGCAGCGTTTCTACGCCAGAATGGTTATGTCGGATCAATCACCTTGATCGGGGAAGAGTCGCTGGAGCCGTACCAGCGACCACCTCTCTCCAAGGCATGGCTCAAAGGCGAAGCAAACGAAGAAGGTCTTCGGTTAAGACGCGCAGAGTTCTATATCGAGAACCGCATACAGCTATACCTCAACACGCGTGTCGACGCCATCGACCGCTCGGCCCGGCTGGTATGCATGGCGGATGGCAAAACAGTGAACTACGACAATCTCATCCTGGCCACTGGAGCCCGAGCCCGTACTGCGCCTTTCGAGGGAACATCGCTGCCTGTTGTGCTTGAACTGCGCACTGCGACCGACGCGGAAAAATTGAAGCTCGCACTTAAGCAAGGCGCGCGAGTAGTGATTGTGGGTGGCGGGTATGTGGGTTTGGAGGTGGCTGCATCGGCGCGTGCTCTCGGCGCAGAAGTCGTGGTAGTTGAGAGGGAGGCGCGTCCTTTGGCGCGGGTTGCCTGCTCGCAACTGTCGAGCTTCTTTCTTCGCTATCACAGTCAACGCGGCGTTACTTTTCGCCTGGGCCGTTCAGTTCAATCCGTGCAGATGCTGGATGGAGCGGCACGCGTGTGCCTGGACGACGGGGAGCAATTGCCGGCCGATCTGGTCCTCGTAGGAGTTGGTGCGGTTCCAAATGAGGAATTGGCGCGTCATGCTGGATTGCCATGTGATGACGGCGTGCTCGTCGATCTCACAGCGCGCACAGACGATCCGAACATCTACGCAATTGGAGATTGCACGCGTAGACCGCTTCCACTGTACAACCGAAAGGTGCGTCTCGAGAGTGTGCCCAACGCGCTTGAACAGGCGAAGCAGGCGGCGGCATCTATCTGCAACTTGCCGGCACCAAGACCCGAGACTCCCTGGTTCTGGTCAGATCAGTTCGATGTGAAATTGCAGATTGCCGGTTTGCCCATGGATGTTGCCGAGATAGTAATTCGGGGCGACCCCAACGAAGACAAGTTTGCGGTCTTTCACGTCAGCGCCGATCGACGGATCCAGGCGGTTGAAGCCGTAAACGCGGTGCCTGAATTCATGATGGGTCGTCAACTCATCGGTGCCAGGACCGAAATCGACGTAGAGCGTCTGCGCAATCCAAGTATTTCAATGAAGGAGATCGCGATCTGATCGCGAAGAGTTTATGCCCCAGATCACTTTTATTACGGCTGATGGTACGCATCGAACCGTGGATGCTCGAAATGGCGACAGCGTGATGCAGACCGCTATCAAGAACGGGATACCTGGAATCGATGCGGATTGCGGTGGTGCATGTGCATGCGCAACGTGCCATGTCTATGTCGATGAGTCCTGGAAAGACAGGGTAAACAAGGTGGGCGACATGGAAGCCAGCATGCTGGATTTCGCGCAAGTTGTTCTCCCGAATTCCCGGCTTTCTTGCCAATTGCAGGTTGTTGAGGCGCTAGACGGTCTGGTCGTGGCCATTCCTGAGAGTCAACATTGACCAATGGACCAAGATAACTCGATTGAGTTAAACGACCCGGCTGGAACGGTCGCGCCACGGGAGGGTGTCGCAGGGGCGGCTTGTTGGCACGAAGGTCTTCCCGCCCCGCGGCGCTATCTTGCGCTAGCCGGGGTCTGGCTAGCCTTGATTGTCAGCATACTTGACAGCTCAATTGCTAACGTTGCGCTCCCGACGATTGCGCGTGATCTAAGGGCTTCGCCTGCTGATTCAATTGCGATCGTAAGCGCGTTTCAACTGGGTGTCGTGATTTCGCTGTTGCCGATGTCAGCGCTCGGGGAAATCATTACCTATCGTCGAGTCTTTATCGGCGGTCTATGTATTTTTACGCTAGCCTCCCTCGGCTGCGTAACGTCGCACGATCTCACTGAACTGGTCGTCGCTCGGGCAATTCAAGGCATCGGCGGCGCGGGCATTATGAGTGTGAATGGTGCACTCGCTCGTTTTATGTATCCACCACGGCTCCTCGGTGCGGCGCTCGGTGCGAACGCTTTGATCATCGGCGCGTTTGGCGCATTAGGGCCTACGATTGCCTCGATCATGCTTGCGCTGGGTCCTTGGCAATGGCTATTCGCTATCAATCTTCCGGTTGGTGCACTGGCCTTAGCCTTGGCCTGGCGAACATTGCCAGAGAGCCCGAAGGCAAATAGGCAGCTCGATGTATTGAGCATTGTCCTGAACGTCATCGCTTTTGCGATGCTCCTGAGTGGGGTCGATCTGGTCACGCGAAATCCTTCCAGATTGCGGGGTAGTGCGGTCTTGATCGGTGGCGTCATTGCGGCGGTAGTGCTGGTGAATCGTTGTTTGTCTCAGAGTCGACCGCTTGTACCGATCGACCTTCTCAGGGTTCGCCTGGTACGTTTGGCTGCGCTAACGTCAGTGTCCACGTTTACCGCACAGACGCTGACCCAGGTTGCTCTTCCTTTCTACCTTCAGGATGGTTTGCATTTCAATCTCGTGCAAATCGGTTTGCTTATGACGCCATGGCCTGCCGGCGTGGCGCTTGCCGCGCCCCTTGCGGGCAGGCTCGCGGATCGCGTGTCGGTCGAGGTGTTGATTGGGTCTGGCCTTTTCGTGATGGCAACTGGGTTGAGCTCACTTCTGTGGCTTTCACCTGGAATGGAGTTGACCTCTATTGCCATTCGCATGGGCGTCTGCGGTATAGGCTTCGGCTTCTTCCAGTCGCCGAACAATCGTGCGCTATTGTCTTCAGCTCCAATGCACAGAAGTGGCGCGGCGGCAGGACTCGTTGCGATTTCGCGTACTACGGGTCAGATCCTTGGCGCGATGCTGGTAGCGATATTTTTCCGATTGTTTGGTCACGTCGGCCAAGCTGCCATAGGTGTCTCGGCCATCATGGCAGTGCTAGCTGCTCTTCTGAGTTTTGCACGCAAGTCCTTGGGGTCACGTACAGTCAACTGAAAGGTTTTCTGGATTTGTGATCCACTATGGGATTGATGTACCATCTACGTCAAGACGGTGGTTCTACTTGGACAGTGCCTGGTCGACTGGAGTGATATGTCAAATCTCATTGGGGGCCGCAGTAACCAGAAGCTGCGCACGCATATCGCGCTCGTCGAATCTGCCGCGCAATTCGTGCGGGAAGGGGTTAGCTTTACCGTCTCCGAGGTGGCAGATCGGGCTAATGTCGGCAGGACGACAGCGTACCGATACTTCCCAAACCTTGAGATGCTGATTGCGCATGCATCGTTGTATGCCACAACGGAGGTGGAGCAGCAAAGTATCGGTATTGCACTCAAGACCGCTGCGTCAGCAAGTGAGCGTCTTCGTGCAATGGTCGAGGCGAGCGACAAGTCCGTCGCTGAACACAATCGCTTGTACCGAACCATGCTTCGGCTGTCTCTGAGCGGAGACAGTGTTCCGGAGAATGCGTTTCCCAGGCGCTCCGGGGGTCGTAAGGAGTTGCTCGAGGACGCCCTTGATGTGGTGCGCGAGAGCATCGACGAAGCGCTCTACGAAAAGCTGATCGCTTCTCTAAGCCTCTTCCTTGGTATTGAGGCTGACATCGTGCTTCGGGATGTTTGCTTACTGTCGGAGGAGGCGCGCGAGACAAAAGCGTGGGGGGCAAATGCAATTCTGCAGGCAGCGATAGCCGAAGCGGCGGGAGGATGACGCGGTCGCGGTTCCGTCAGATCGATGCCCGGTTCCAGAAAGGTTCAACTCGGTTGTTCTGTCTCGCCATGGGGATGGTGTACCATTCAGCAGATATATGTTGAGGACGTCCTTGTCGGCGGGCTGCGCCCGATTGGAGAATCATGTCGAACCTGGCTGGTGGCAGAAGCAATCAGAAAATGCGCACGCATATGGCACTCGTCGAATGCGCCGCACAATTTGTACGCGAGGGGAAAGCGTTCACCGTTGCCGAGGTGGCAGATAGCGCTAGAGTGGGCCGCACGACAGCGTATCGCTACTTTCCGTCCGTCGAAACACTAGTGGTGCATGCCACGCTCTACGCGGCAACGGAGGTTGAAAAACGAAGCATTGACGCGGCGCTAGAGAGCAAGCAAACGGTCGAAGATCGCCTCCGCTCGGTGGTTGAGGCCAGTGATGTCACGATTACAGACCACGATTACCTTTATCGCACGATGCTGAAGCTCTCATTGAACAGTGAGAGCTCGGATGACGAGTTGCTCCCGCATCGTAGAGGGGCACGGAAAGAAGTGCTTGAGTCGGCAATCGGTATGCTGCGTACCCAGCTTGGTGGGAAGCGTTACGAGAGGTTAATCGGCGCGCTCAGCCTGTTTATTGGTATCGAGTCGGCCGTTGTGTTGCGTGACGTCTGCTTCCTTTCCACAGAAAAGGCTCGGGAGATCAAGATCTGGGGGGCTCTCGCCATTCTTAAGGCTGCGTTGGCCGAAATGAACCAAAGCAGTGGGTCCAAATCTGCAAAAAGCGCGGATGAACCCGTCGTCGCCAAGCAGACCGCTCGGAAGACGGTGTCCCGGAAGGTGGCACAACGTTGATGAAATGCAGCATAGACGTCGTCAGTAATACGGCACTACACCGCCCCCAAGCGGGATTGCGAAACGCGACGTCGGGAAAATCTTGAGCAGGACCGAGGACAGGCGCGCACGGATGCGGCCGTATCCGCGTTCATTGCGTCCGCGCGCGTGTTATCAAAATACGCGTTTGGGCTCGTGGTGATGTGCTATTCGTCGGAGTGTTGTATTCGGCGATCACTTCGTAGTTCGGATACCTGTAGCGCCCAGACAGCGATCGCTCGCCCATCGACTGTCCAATGGGTCGGGTTCTGATTCATAGCGCCGTGCTGTCTCTTCGATGCATTTGACGAGTGCGGAAAGTCAGGTTGCGATATCGACGCCGATATTCGAGCCGAGATCGTATCTGTCGGGCCGGGTGCCTATCGATGGGGCGATGCGGTAGTGTCGGCTCTGGGGCGCCCCACGCGCGTTCGATCGTGTTGCTGGCCTCCCGGATTTTGCTGGTCCTCTGATATGAAGCCGCCAGACACTCGCACGGCCCGATTCTGAATCCCACGCCGCTCATGTAATAGCTGCCACCAACGTGAGCCGCGCCGGCGAGAATATTACGATAGCCGTACACGCCCCAAAATCCGCCGGCCTCAGGTGATAGCCCGCACCGACCGAGCGGGTCGCTCCGATGCCGAACTTGCCCGCTGCGCCGCCTCCGCCATTCGCAGCGTTGTCCCGATAGCGGACACCACGTCCGCCCCTTCACCTCCCTCGCTGTCGGTACCAGGTTGAGTTTGGTAGCACCGGTGCACGAGCGCCTCGGTCGCTCGGCTCTGGCAAGCATAGACACATTCCCGACAGTGAATCCAGCGATTGCCGACAAAAGTCGCTTGACGCCTCACGAACAAGGTTATATTGTTCCTATATGGAACTGTGATCCCATAAAGGACAACGGATCCCGAATGATTTTTCGTCCAATGAACCACCGCAGCTTCGGAGCTATCGCATGATCATCGACAGTCACGCCCATGTTGTTATGACCGACGAACTGTATAGGTACATGAGCGAACTGGTAGCCAGCCGTGCCAACCCGGCCGCGCCGTTCTCTGGAGTCAAGGAGGAGGCGCTGCATGCTGTTTCGAATCGGCTGATCGCAATTATGGATGGCGTGGGAACTGACGTGCAGTTTCTTTCGCCGCGCCCGTACATGATGCTGCACTCGATCAAGCCGGCCAAAGTAACGGCGTTGTGGACTCGTGCAGTCAATGATGCCATCCATGCCCAATGCCAGTTGCACCCGGACCGTTTCAGAGGAGTTGCCGGCCTTCCGCAGTTTCGCGCCGAAAGCCCTGCAAACTGCCTGGCCGAGTTGGAGCGATGTGTGAAGGAGTTGGGCTTCGTCGGCTGCCTGCTGAATCCGGATCCCACGGAGGGTGAAGAAACTGCGCCGCCCGGGCTTGGCGATCGCTTCTGGTACCCCCTGTACGAAAAACTTGTCGAGCTTGATGTGCCGGCGCTCATTCACTCGGCGAGTTGCTGCAATCCGCGAGAATCCTACACGCTGAAATTCATCAATGAAGAGAGTATTTCGATCATCTCCTTGCTGGAGAGCCCAGTATTTGAAGATTTCCCGACATTGAAGATTGTTGTCGCGCACGGCGGTGGGGCTATTCCGTATCAAATGGGGCGCTTTCGCGCATGGGCCGAGCGACGGGGGGGTGAAACGTTCGACGAGAAGGTTCGCAAACTCTACTACGACACCTGCAACTATTCGCCCGAGGCGCTGGAATTTCAATTCCGGGTGCTTGGCGTGGACAACTGCCTCTTTGGTACGGAACGACCAGGGACAGGCACGATCGCGTGTAGGCATACGGGGCGGGACTACGACGACCTGAAGCCAGCGATTGAGGCCATCCCATGGCTGACGGCTGAAGATAAGTACAAGATTTTCGAAGGGAACTGCCGAAAGGTTTACTCGCGTGCGTTCAAAGACTAGCGAGCGAACGAACTCGCAACCAGTCCCGCAGATCGGGCGGGGCGGCTCGACTAACAATGGAGATACCCCATGCTGTCAAAGGCTGACAATGAATTGATGTGCCGTGTAGAAGGAGACCAGCCCATGGGCATCTTCCTGCGGCGGTTCTGGATGCCGGCATGTTTGCTGGATGAGATTCCGTCACCCGGCGAAGGGCCGGTTCGCGTCAATCTGGTGGGCGAGCGACTCGTGGCCTGGCGAAATGCCGAAGGCCGGGTAGGTTTGATGTCCGAGGCCTGTCCCCATCGCGGTGTATCGCTCATGCTCGCGCGCGATGAAGGTGACGGACTGCGCTGCATTTATCACGGCTGGAAGATTGATGTCGCCGGACATGTATGTGAAATGCCTGGCGAGCCGAAAGATAGCCGGATGTGCGGAAGGGTGAATAACATGACCTACCCGTGTGTCGAAGCGGGCGGACTGTTGTGGGCTTATTTGGGACCCGGAGAGCCACCTCCGCTTCCACGCTTTCCGTGGATGGACTTGCCGTCGACTCATTACGTTGTGAGAAAAACGCTCTACAACGTCAACTTTGTGCAGTCGCTCGAGGGTTCACTTGATTCGGCACACAGTGATTTTTTGCATAGCGCAGAAACAAGTGCGTCGGGCGATTACGATCAGGATCAAGTTCACAGCGATGGCCGACGTTCGCGGCCGTCAACCGATACTTCACCCGAGATCGACGTAAGAGAGACCGAGTTCGGCTTTGTCTATGGCGCAATCCGCAAGGCAATGGCCGATCCGGAGAAACTCACGTACGTGAGGGCTACGGCTTATGCCTTGCCGTTCTACAGCATGATCCCTCCCGTGTACATGCAAGCGTCAGTGCCGCTAGATAGCGAAAACACGGCAATGTACCTTGTCTGGTACGACAACGAACATCCACTCTCGCCGGTCGAAGTGAAGGCGCATGAAACCTTCCTCGGCTTGCGGATGGGAGAGGATCTGCTGCCCGATTATCGTCGTCCAGGACGTGCCGACAACCGGTGGTTCCAGGATCGCGAAGGCATCAAGTCGGGTAAGACTTACACCGGACTGTATGGCACGACCATGCAGGACATTGCCGTGCAGGAGTCGATGGGGCCCGTCCAGGACCGTACCATCGAGCACCTGGGGATGACCGACAAGGCAATTGTTCACATGCGACGCATGCTCCTCGCAACAGCTCGTCAGATTCGCGACGGCATGGAACCTGAAATCCCCGCGCTGAATAGCGACTACCGCCAGGTACGTAGCGCTGCGGCGACGATCAATCGCGGCGACGATTGGTGGGAAAAACTTTACGGTGCCGCGTCAACGGCGTCACTGGAAAAGGGCGTTTGATGCGAGGCCTTGTTCACATCGGAGACGGCAAGCTGGAGTTGCGCGATCTCCCAGCGGTATCAGCGGGTGAGCGTGGGGCGGTTCTCCGGGTGGAAGGGAGTGCTGTTTGTATCGGAGATGCCGAAACACTCCATGGATATGGTCCGGTGATGGCTACACCTTTGGTACTCGGGCACGAGATCGTGGGGCGCGTCGAGGGTGTTGGTCCTACTGCTCCGCGTGTGCTACAGGCGTTGCGCGGTGCAAGGGTCTTGATCGATGACGCACGGCCTTGCGGGAAGTGCGATTGGTGTTTGCGCGATCAAAAGCGGTTCTGCAAATCACCGCGATATGGACATATTGTTCAAGACGCATCTTCCAGTAACTGGGGAGGATATGCAGAGACAGTGACGCTCGACGAACAATCAGTACTGGTCCCGATACCTGAAGATTTGCCCATCGATCTCGCGACTTTCGCGTTTCCCGTCGCGTCGGGCGTTGAATGGCTCCACCTTGGCGCGGAGATCAAGGCAGGGGAATCCGTGGCGATCCTCGGCACGAGTCGGATGGGCGCGGCAACGGCTTTGGTGGCGCTACACGCGGGAGCGTCGAAAGTCGTCGTGTACGGCGATTCACGTGGCGTAGACGCGATCAAAACCTGTTGGGCAATGGGAGCCGACGTGCGCAGCTTTCCTGTTGCACCGAAACTGGAAGAACCCTACGACGTGGTCGTGGTCGTGACAGAGGCGCCAGTGGAGTACGTCGCGGCTTCGGTGGAAATGGCCGGTCCACTTGGGCGAGTGATTTTGGCATGCACATCAACCAAACCGTCTGGGATGGAGCCGGAGACGATTCGTCGCAAGGGACTCACCCTCAAAGGCGGACGTGGCGCATCGGCTCAGTCTCTGAAAAAGGCGGTGGAGATTGTTTCGGCCGAGCGAAAGAGGCTGAAAGGGTTTGCAGGGGAGGTCCACGGATTTGAGGCTGCGGAAGCTGTTCTCAAAGGATTGCTCGATGGTGGTGTAGTTCGTGGAGCGCATGTCGTCATTCAGGATGCAGCCTCGTCAAGGAGCAACGTCGATGCGTAAGCGCCGTTTAGGACGTACCGGGTTTGAAGTTTCTGAGATTTCATTTGGCTGTGGCGGGACCGCTGGGCTCATGGTCCGCGGTAGCGAGCAGGAACAGTGCGCCGTTCTCGGCAACGCGCTGGAGCAAGGCATTAATATCTTCGACACGTCTCCGACGTACGGCGGCGGCCACTCGGAAGTCAACCTGGGAAAAACGCTCAAGACCCTCGGAGCATCACCGATCATCAGTACCAAGATCGACTTTGCCCCTGGCGACCTGGATGACCTGGAGGGTGCAATCGTCCGTTCCGTCCAGCGCAGCCAGGAGCGGCTGAACCGCGAACGCCTGGACATCCTGTACCTGCATAGTCGCGTGGGACGTCAACGGGATCTGGCTGGTCGTGTTCTCTCCGTAGACGACGTATTGCAGCCCGGCGGGGTAGCTGACGTCATGGAAGGATTGAAACGCAAAGGCATTGTCGGTGCCGTTGGTTTCACCGGTCTGGGTCATACCGACTCGATTCTTGAGGTCATCGAGGCCGACCGCTTCGACCTTTTTCAAGCCTACTACAACCTCATCAACCCGAGCGCGGCTGCCCCGACGGTTGCAGCGTGGCGGGCTCAGGACTACGGAGAGATGATCTCGAAGGCGTCGAACCGCGATGTTGGTGTGGTCGGTATTCGCGTTCTCGCGGCCGGTGCTCTTAGCGAAAGCGGTGAGCTTCATCGTTTTGCGAAATCCTATTCGTCACTGTCTCGAGCCGAAGTGGATGCGGACCGCGTGAAGGCGGACGCATTTCGCGCCTTTGTGCCAGAAGGGGGCTCAATGGCCAGTCTTGCGCTGCGTTTTGCCCTGAGTGAACCCCTGATCAACACAGTTCTGGTGGGTATCTCCGAGCGCTCACATCTCGACGAAGCAATCGCTGCCGCACAGGCGGGACCGCTGGAGCTCGAACGGCTCCAGCAGATCGCCGCCCGTTTCCGTGAACTCTATGAAATGGCATGACCATGTCTGAGATCCGCCCCTCCGATGGAGTATCGAGTAATGAAGAGACAACCGACGATCGCCGGTGGGTCCGCCTCTACGCCCCTGGTATCGGCCCGGACGTCGCTATCGAGCCAGCATTGCCGCTTGACGCTTTTGAGGCCAACGTGTCGAGGCGCCCCGATGCGATCGCGCTCTGGTATTTCGATGCCGCGCTTAGCTTCCGGCAACTCGGCCAGAAGGTCGACGCCCTGGTTACAGTGTGGGCCGACCGGGTAAAGAAAGGCGACCGTGTCGTCATCCTGAATCAAAACACTCCGGCAACGGTAATCGGCGTGCTCGCGGTCTGGCGTCTGGGTGCAATCGTTGTGCCGCTCAATCCCATGCTCACACGGCGAGAGCTGGTTCACTATCTGCACGACGCGGAACCGTGTGCTGCGATTGTCGGGGCCGAGCAGGCCATGGCACTTCATGGTGCGATTCTGGACTGGGGAGGCAGCCTTTCTGTCGCAGTCTCGTTTGCCAATGAGTTTCTTCGCGAGGGCGACACGCCTGCTCTTCTCGGGAAAGTCAGTGAGAACATTGAGATGCCCGACGGATGGAGCCATCTGTCGACGCTTCTCGACGAGCCAGGCACATCGTCTGGCTGGTCGATTGATCGGAGTGATATCGCCTTCCTGACGTACACGTCAGGAACCACGGGCGAGCCCAAGGCTGCACTCATCACTCACGCAAATGTGGCGTCCAACGCGGAGGTCTATCGTCAATGGCTGGAACTTACCTCCGATGATGTCCTCTTTGCGGCCGCGCCCTTTTCGCACGTGACAGGGTTGGTCGCCCATATCGCGGCAGGGTTGGTCGCGGGAGCTGCCGTAGTCATGTGCTATCGGTTCGAAGCAGCCACCGTACTCGATTTGCTGGCGCGCCATCGCTGCACGACGACGGTGGCGGCCATTACTGCTTACATTGCGCTCCTCGACCAGCCCGCGTTCGACCCCTCGCGCCTAACCCATTTTCGCAAGTTGTTTAGCGGGGGCGCACCCGTGGCGCCAGCGATCGTCGAGCGATGGGAGGCAGCGACGGGCGTGTATATCCACAACGCCTATGGTCTGACGGAGACGACGTCGCCTTCGCACCTGGTGCCTTTGGGGCGCCGGGCTCCGGTGGATGAATTAACTGGCTCGCTGTCGATAGGTGTACCCGTCCCCGGAACACGTTGCCGGATAGTCGATTTGCAGTCGCGGGCCACGGTGCCTTTCGGCGGAGATGTTGGCGAGTTGATGACCTCGGGTCCGCAGGTCGTCGCGGGGTATTGGCGGAAGCCCGACGCATCGTCGGCTGCATTTGAAGACGGCTGGTTGCGCACGGGGGACATCGGGCGTGCCGACGCACAAGGCTGGTTTTATGTCGTAGACCGGTCAAAAGACATGATCGTCGCGTCGGGTTTCAAGGTCTGGCCGCGTGAGGTCGAGGACGTATTGCTTGAGCATCCAGCGATCAGCGAGGCCGCGGTGATTGGAGTGCCTGACAGTTACCGTGGCGAAGCACCGAAAGCGTTCGTCGTCTTGCGTCCATCGGCGACGATTACGCAAGAGGAGTTGACGCTGTTTTGCCGGGAGCGACTGGCGCCGTACAAGGTGCCGCGCCTGATCGAGGTTCTCGACGAGTTGCCTAGGACCAATTCGGGCAAGGTGCTACGGCGTGTTCTGCGGGAGAAACCGGTATGAGCAATAGCGCAGGCGTGCCATTTGATTTAACCGGACGGGTCGCGGTTGTGACCGGAGGATCAAGAGGGCTGGGCGCAGCGGCGGCTGCCGCCTTGGCCGCTGCCGGAGCTCATGTGGTGCTGGTAGCACGTAACCAGCAATCGCTTGATGAACGGGCCGAAATACTCGCAGGCACTGGTGCGAAGGTTTCCTGCGTCGCTGGAGATCTGTCGCAGCCGGGAACTGCGCAAGAGGTAGTGGAAGCGACGATCAGACTCGCGGGTAGCGTCGACATTCTCGTGAATTCTGCTGGCGCGATTGCTCGTGGAACGTTGCAGGCCACGTCGGATGGCGAGTTCGAGCAGGTCATGCGTGCGAACGCATACGGCGTATGGTCGATTTGCCGTGCCGCGGTGGCGCACATGAAACCCGGCAGTGCGATCGTCAATGTTGCATCCACTGCAGGGCTGATCGGAATGAGCGAGCGCTCGGCCTATGCCGCCTCCAAGGGCGCGGTGGTGCAGATGACAAAAGCGCTTGCTGTCGAACTTGCGCCACGTGGTATTCGCGTCAATGCGGTTGCGCCTGGTCCATTTGCAACGGACATGTCGCAACAGAGTCAGGCAGGCGAGCGCTGGCGCATGCTCATTCAGCACAGGGTGCCGCTCGGTCGCGCCGCTCATCCAGACGAGATAGGTCCACCGATTCTATTTCTGGCGTCTGCGGGCGCGAGCTTTATAACCGGCGTGATTCTTCCGGTGGATGGCGGATGGACCGCGAGCTGACGTTGACGCTGACGGATAGGCGTACACATCGATGCGCAGCGCGCGCATCTTCAAACGAGGAATGAGGAGTTTTATGGCCGAGATCGTGCTGGGACTGGCTATGTCGCACAGTCCTCAAGTTAGCCAGGAGCCGAAGTGGTGGAGCGAGCAGGCGCGGATGGACCAGAATCGCACGCCCTATGAAGAGCTTCTGAAGGGCAAGCCTGACTGGATTGACGAGGAACTCAGTCCAGAGGTTTGGAAGAGAAAGCATAGCGCTATCCAGAGTGCAATCGCCGATCTCGCTCAGACACTCGACGATGTCGCCCCCGACGTCGTCGTGTTGATCGGTGATGACCAGGAGGAACTGTTTCTCGACGACTGCATGCCGACGTTCTCAGTCTTCTGGGGCGACAAGAGCTGGGACAGGCCGGAATTTATCCATGGCGATATGAGCGTTCCTTCCAGAGCGTCAGTGCTGTGGGCATTTCATGGCGAGGCGCCGGAAGCCTATCCGGGTCATCCGGAGTTCGGTCGCCACATCATTGAAAATCTGATGGAGCAAAACTTCGATGTGGCTCAGTACTCACGCCAGCACGAACAACGCTCTCTGGGACACGCCTTTACGTTCGTGCGGCGCCGCATCATGCGCGAGGACAGGATCATCCCGATGATCCCCGTGCTTATCAACACCTACGTTCCTCCGAACCAACCCACTGCGGCGCGTTGCTACGCGTTCGGACAGGCAATCCGCCAGGCGATCGAATCGTGGCCCGGCGCGGAACGCGTAGCGGTGATTGCCTCTGGTGGACTCAGTCACTTCGTTATCGACAGCGAGTTTGACCGCCAGATACTGGAGGGGCTTGCCAAGGGAGATGGCGAGGCGCTCTCCTCAGTACCGAGGAGTAAGTTGCAGTCCGGATCTTCGGAGGTTCTGAACTGGATTGCGGCGGGCGGGGCGCTCGAAGGGTTGCGCATGACGCTCGTTGACTACATTCCCGGATATCGCTCGGAAGGTGGGACGGGCGTAGGCATGGCGTTCGCAAAATGGCTATGAACCCAGACCGACCACACCGCGAGTCTTTTGATCTGGAAGGGATTTCGCATACCGTGCCGATTCCTTTTGGCACCCGAGTCGGGGACATGCTGTTCTCCTCCGGAATCATGGGAGTCGACCAGTCGACAGGTAGTCTGGCCGAGGGTCTCTCTGCGCAGGTCCGATTCGCTTTCGCAAACATGGAAAGGCTGTTGAAAAAGGCTGGAGGTGATTTGGGCGATGTCGGCCATGTCCGGGTGCTCGTTAGCGAGGAAGGAAATCGCGCTGCTGTCAACGAAGAATGGCTGCGCGCTTTCCCTGACGCGCACGACCGTCCCGCTCGCCATACGGTCGTGTCCGCGCTCCGAGGCGGCATGCTTGTTCAACTCGAAATCATAGCCGTACTGAAATGACCAACGTGAACGATTCAACGATCCTGGAGCGGCTGGGCCGGCTTGACACCTGTGCCGTTTCCGACAGCCTGGACAAGCTCTCTCTCAAAGGCACAGTCACAGGTCTCTCACCGCTATCGTGTCTCGCGAAAGTAGTCGGACGCGTTATGACCGTGAAACTGGTGAAGGCCGATGAGGTTTCGAGCAAAGGAACGCCCACTCCGCACCTCTGTGCGCGGGCCATCAAAATGGCGCAGAAGGGAGATGTCATCGTGGTCGAACAGCGTACCGGAATCGTCGCTGGATCCTGGGGCGGAATTCTGTCGACTGGCGCAAAAGTTCGGGGGATCGCAGGTGTTATCTCTGACGGGCTAGTGCGTGACGTTGACGAAGCGCGTGGATTGGGATTCCCGATCTATGCGCGTGGCTCGACGGCCCTCACAGCGCGTGGCCGGGTTGCCGAACTGGAGACGGGCGGAACAGTGCAGATCGCGGACGCAACTGTGCAAACAGGCGATTACGTGATTGCAGATGGAACCGCCGTCGTGTTCGTTTCAGCCTCGCACATCGCCGCTGTCCTCGACACAGCAGAGCAGATAGCAGCTCGCGAAAGCATCATGAGCAAGGCTTTGATGGAGGGGATGTCGATTACGGATGTCATGGGTGCCGACTACGAGGAGATGCTGAAGCGATGAATCAGGACCGAAATGTTGAACGTGCAGCCTCGCTCGACTGCGCAACTTTGAGCGATGCATTGGATCGCCTTGGAATCCACGGGCAATGTGCCTGGATCAAGGCTCGTGCTGACGAGTTCCGGTTGACGGGACGAGCCTTCACGCTTCTTTACGGGCCGGCGTCCAAGCCCGCTGGTACGGTCGGCGACTATATCGATGACGTTCCTCCCGGATCGGTTGTCGTCCTCGACAACGGGGGCCGTGAAGATGTAACAGTTTGGGGAGACATCTTGACGGAGATCGCTCATCGTAGAGGGATTGCCGGAACAGTCATAGACGGAATCTGTCGCGACGTCGCGCTCTGTCGCAAGCTCGGATACCCGGTGTTTTCTCGCGGACATTGGATGCGAACTGGCAAGGATCGTGTGCAGGTGGAGGCCACTGGAGTCGTGGTTTCAATTGGATCGGTTCGCGTCGCGCCAGGCGACCTCGTGCGCGGCGATGCGGATGGTGTAGTGGTCCTACCCAGCGCCCATGAGGACGCCATCCTTGATGCGGCTGAGGAGATTTCGCGTGCCGAAGACGCAATTCGCGCTCTCGCAGGAAAGGGTGCTCGGCTAGACGAGGCTCGCCGTCAGTTTGGGTACCACCGCCTTCAATCTTTGAAGGACTCAGCATGAGTGACAAACACGATCCGTTGGCCGATACGTCGATCTCGGTGCGCAAAACGGTAGCGCTACCTGCAGACCAGATCAAGCGTGCCGCCAGACTCGGCTCGGCGACACTTCACGAAGCTGGAGGCCGGATCGGGGCGTTGCCGTCGTCGATCAAGCCGACAGCCGCCAGTTTCAGGCTGGCAGGACCGGCTTTTACTGTGCACTGCCCGCCGAACGACAATCTGTGGATTCATCGAGCCATCAAGGCGGCCAGCCCGGGCGATATCCTGGTCGTCTATGCGAGCGGCCACTACGAAGCCGGATATTGGGGCGAGGTCATGTCGACTGCAGGAATGGTCGCCCGACTGGGCGGCCTGGTCATAGATGCGGGCGTGAGAGATGGCGCTCTGCTTGAGGAAGTTGGGTTTCCTGTTTTCTCAAGAGGCTTATGCATCCGCGGTACCGGGAAAGATTTTGGTGCGACGGGATGGCTCAACAAGCCTGTGCTGATGGGTGACATCTTCGTGAGTCCAGGTGACCTGATCGTAGGTGACATCGACGGAGTGGTCTCTATCCCCAATGAGCGGATGAGTGAGGTGCTTCTCGCCGCCGAGAAACGCGAGGCGGCGGAGAGGGAAATTCTGACGAGGCTGCGCGCTGGAGAGTCGACCTTGCAAGTTTTTGGTCTAGACCGTTGAGGAGGAGCGCGAAATCACGGTTAAACCGCTTCGTGTTGGTGTGATTGGCGCAAACTGGGGCTTGAACCATATTGACGCGTGGAGCGCGGTGCCCGGAGTCGAGGTGGCGGCGATTTGCACTTCGCGCCGGGAGACTGCAGAAGCGGTCAACACCCAGCGACGAAGGAGTTTGGCATTGATGCCGTTGGCCATCGCGACGGAGGCCATCGAACCCCCGGGCTGTCTGCACGCCTCGATGGCCTAAGCCTTGAACTTCTCGCAGGGGCATCGCCCCCTGCGGCCTGGCGTTGCCTGATCCATAGTGCCTACGTACCTACCGATCACTGATGGATACGAGCATCCTGGACTGTGCTCCGGGGATCAACATGACTTGCCTGGACGCTTACTTCGCTGCGGCATATCGCGTTAGACGTTCGACAAACGTAGCGATGTCGCCATCGTTGGCGTCACCTTTACCGGCGCGTCGTTCGAAGCGTGTGGAGCCGACGGCGGTTGCGATCTCGACGGCCAGCAGTGAGGCCGCTTGCGAGCGCGAAGCCGCCCGCGGCCACTGCTATTCGCGATGACTTCACTACACCCCAAGCAACGTCTTTGCCTCCAGGTACGATTCCAGACCAAGCACGCCGTACTCGCGCCCGACGCCCGACTGCTTGAATCCGCCGAACGGCGCCAAAGAATCGTGCTGTAGCGTGTTGATCATCACTCGACCGGTCTGCAGCTTTGTCGCCACAGCCTTTGCCCGTGCCTGATCGGACGACATGACATAGGCGTGCAGGCCAAATACCGTATCGTTGGCCATGTCGATCGCTTCCTCGTCGCTGCGATATGTCAGGATGGACAGAACCGGGCCGAAGATTTCCTCACGTGTGATGGTCATCTTGCTGTGCACGTTGGCAAATACCGTCGGCTTGACGAAATAGCCGTGCTCTAGCCCCGCCGGACGCCCCTCGCCACCGGTGATAAGCGTAGCGCCCTCGGCAAGGCCGAGCCTGATGTAGTTCTGAATACGTTCGTACTGGTTGCGATTGGCCAAGGGGCCAATAACGGTCGTTGGGTCGGCCGGGTCGCCCACCTTCATCTGCGCCACCGTCTCTTTCACTACCGTGATGACTTCGGCCAAGCGCCGCTCAGGTACCAGCAATCGGCTCCCCGAGATGCATGCCTGCCCGTTGTTCATGAACGCCGCATTGAGCGCGAGCGGAACTGCCTTCGTCAGGTCCGCATCGTCAAGGATGATGGACGGGGATTTCCCGCCCAAGGCGAGTTGAACACGCTTCATGGTGTCGGTCGCCGCGCGCTGGATGATCTTGCCCACCGCCGTGGAGCCGGTAAACGAAATCTTGGCGACATCCGGGTGCGTGCTCAATTCTGCGCCCACCACGTCGCCGCGTCCGGTGATGATATTGACGATGCCTGCCGGCAACCCCGCCGCATGAATCGCTTCCGTCACGATCCTGTTTTGTATCGGGCTCAGCTCGCTTGGCTTGATCACGGACGTGCACCCTGCGGCGATGGCCATCGCCAATTTGCTACAGATCGAACCGGCAGTGCTGTTCCACGGAGTGATGAGGGCAGCAACGCCGACAGGTTCCATCACTACGGTTGAGGTACCCATCACACGGGTGAAGTCATAGGCTTCCAGCGTCACTGCGGCGTCAAGAAATGATTGCGCCGCGAAGTGAGAGATCCAGGTGGCCCGTGAAACCGGAGCGCCATATTCTTCGATCGTCGCATCGCGCAGTGCGTCGCTGCGCTCCAGGACGGCAGCGTGCAGCCGCTTGAGCATGGCGACGCGCTCGCCGACTGTTGTTTGCGCAAATGCCGGCAAAGCCTTTTTTGCCGCAGCGATGGCGCGACGCGTGTCCTCGGTATCGGCGAGGGTCGCGCGTGCGAGGGGCCTTTCGGTGGTCGGGTTGATGATTTCAACGGTCTCGGTGCCGTGCGGGGTCACGAAGGTGCCGTCGATGTAGATCTGGTGGATGGTTTGCATGATCGCTCCTGTGTTTCCTCGGACAATCCGGAGGCAGTGCATGCAGCATACGTCGGCCCCATCGTTCTGATAAGATAGATAAAAGTTGATCTTTTGATTCGAAAATCGGGATAATGCAGAAATCTGGCCTGGTCGGCCTGGAGGCCGCGCTTGCTGTCGCCAGATGCCAAAGTTTTCGCCGCGCAGCGAATGAACTCGGCATCTCGACCACAGCCTTGAGCAACGCTGTTGCGGGACTGGAAACGCGACTCGGCGTTCGCCTGTTTCATCGGACCACGCGTAGTGTCTCGCTGACCGAAGCTGGCGAACACTTCGTGGCCCGGATCGGGCCGGCCTTGTCGGAGATTCGTGGCGCCATGGAGGAAACCACCCTCCATCGCCTTTCGCCTATTGGCACGCTCCGGATCAATGCCTCGCTTGGCGCAGTCCGCATGGTGTTTGCACCCATCGTACTGGTGTACCTGAGCCGCTACCCCGATATGAAGGTGGAGATCGTGACGGAGGGGCAAATGGTCGACATCGTGGCCGAGGGCTTCGATGCCGGGATTCGCCTGAGCGAGAGGGTGCCGCAAGACATGGTCCGCATACCGATCCACGGTGATCTCCAGATGGCGGTGGTGGGTTCGCCTGAGCACTTCTCACGGTTCCTGATCCCGGCTTCACCGGCCGACCTTGCCGGGCACCCCTGTGTACGGGCCAGGTTTCCCAGTGGTGCGCCGTCGCGCTGGGAGTTCTCCCGTTATGGCGAACCAATGAATGTCGAGGTAAGCGGGCCACTCACGCTCGACGACCCGGGCCTCATGCGCGAGGCCGCCTTGGCCGGTACGGGCCTGGCCTATCTGGCTGATTGGTATGTGCGTGACGACCTGGCGGCTGGACGGCTTGTGCGCGTGCTGCAGGACTGGACGCCCAACTACCGCGGTCTGGCGCTCTACTATCCCCCTGGGCGGCAGCTACCAGCGGGACTCCGCGCTTTCGTTGATCTCATTCATGAACTTGGCGAACGATAGTGCACGTGGCATTGTTCGCGTTCTTCCCGCCACCCGGCATGAAATGAACTACGGCGACGCCCGGTCGGTCGCGGTAGGGACGGGGATTGCTCCCCGCTCCCCGCAGAGATCCGTACGTGCAGAATTACTCAACGCTTGATGTGTGGCAACGGCGAGGGTCATTGGAGATCGGCAGTCAACTTCTGCCGGAGCAGCGCGTCGTAGTCATCTACGGTGTTCACAAACGCGAGACGCTGGAACAGCCAGTTCAAACAGCCAGTTCAGTTAGCGGTACGGATCGATGCGGTTGCCCGGTTGATACGATGATCAGGAAACGCCAGGTCATTCAATGGCTCACAGCCGCCTGTGACGCTATCCGGAAGGTCTGATATCGGGGGCGAGCCGCGTGTCTCTGCGCATGAACAGCCGCTCTGGCGCGGACCAGACGACTGAAGTGGACCGCCAATACTCATTCGTCGAAACAGGTAGCAGCCATCCTCTGCCGCCGTCGACGGATGACCGGTACGAGAACGGTGAGCGGGCATACAAGATAAATGGACGAACGACAGCATTGGCCGAGTACTTGCCGGCCGACACAACTACGCAAACGGCCGTTGTACCTTGGAAGCTGCCATTGAAAGCACGCCGGGTCGAGGGGCCGAAGTGGGTCGACTACGGCCGGTCGCGTCACGGGGCTGGGTCGGTTCCGGCGGTTTTCAACGAGGCGGGAAGGGGCAGTCGTACGTGCCTTTACAAGTCGAGGCGTTCGACGGCGCTCCGCCTCTAACAGGTTGTGTCAAACTCTTTTGTCGCAAGATTTCTCCCCGAGTCGAGCTCAGCTATGTTTGTGTCGATCTCTATTTCTCGGGGGTGAGTTTCCGCGTGTCGCCAAACCTCTGATTTTGCAGGCCACCATGTGTCAAACTCTATTGCTCGTTCACAGAAGCACTCTACGATGCAATCCAGAATGCGTTTGACGTACTCGCCGCGCATGACGGCAGGATCGAAGACGAACATCGCGCTCTCGTTGCTGGGCTGATCGAGCGATGCGAG